>JAABUU010001824.1_pt1 | contig 33155 bp, 34 predicted proteins | sample 5559301 | NCBI WGS metagenome assembly JAABUU01 (sample SAMN10711884, study PRJNA513360) | rock metagenome | isolation source: Antarctica rocks | place: Antarctica: Victoria Land, Richard Nunatak white
CCCATCTCCCACCCCACTCCACTCTAACCCTCCCTCACCTTCCCACCCACCTCATCAACCACAATTGCACCCCCCCTTCCACCACCACCACCACCACCACCACCACTCACACACCCCATCCACCCCATCCACCCCCTCACACCCACACCCACACTCACACCCAAAACTCCAGTATTCCCAGTATTCATGCGGGAAGAATGCTGCATCCGTGTTTCGAATTTTTTTGGCGAGGTGGTTATTGGGTTGTGCGAATTGGTGGTGGTGTGGTGTGGTGGGATGGGGGATGAAGGTGGGTGGGAGTGAGAGGGGGAGAGGGGGAGGGAGAGGGGGGATGGGGTTTGGGGGATGGGGGATGGGGGACCAGGTGGGTGGATGGGGTTTGGGTTTGGGGTTGGGGGGATGGGGTTGGGGGTTGGGGGATGGGGGATGGGGGATGGGGTTTGGGGTTTGGGAGTGAGAGAGGGAGAGAGGGAGGGAGAGAGGGAGAGAGGGAGAGAGAGAGGGAGGGAGAGGGAGGGAGAGAGAGAGAGGGAGGGGGGGAGGGAGAGGGAGGGGGGGAGAGAGAGAGAGCTCTACTGATTTCGCCATTCGATGATTTTTACTATTTCCCTCCCGAATTCAAAGATTTTTATTTATTTATTTATTCTTTGTAACAAAAATGAGAAACCAGCAGGGCTTGAGGGGTTTTCGTTGGACGTGCTGCCTAGGTGGTGAAAATCAGATTTTCCTGCTGTAAAGTTTGGTTTTTTTGGATGGTTGCATGTTTGGCGGATTGATGGTCTTGAGTGTGACGGGCGGGCGATTTCTGCTAGCTGGGGTTTTGTGGCGCGGGGTGGGGGGGATCTGAGAGGGAGGAGGGTTGGAGGTGGAGGGGAAAGGAGGGAGGAGGAGGGCGTTGGTAGTGGGTAGTTATGGACATGGGAATGGGTTTTTGGGTCGGTTGGATCGGCTGGCTGGCTTGTGCTTGGCTTTTCGGTTGGGTGCTGTGTTGGAGGTTTTGGGTGTTGGAGTAATTGGTGGTTTGACGGGATGGTGGTCTTCTAGGGGTGGAGATGAGTTGGTGTGGAACTCTCCTAGTGATCTTTATGGTAGTTGTGGTTGAGTGACGATAACGCAAGCGGTGGAGGGATGCTTGGACTTTGTCGACTGATTAGAACCTTGATCTCTGCTACCTTGAATATAAAACAAACTTAGGTGGTTATACGTAAAGCTCGCAATACACAGTCGAATATATTTTAATTCCTTGAGCGTGAACCCCTCAAGAAACCTCATGCACCTCACTGGACTGCAATTCCCGCAAATGGATCTCTTCCAGCTCCTGTCGTTCAGCATCTGTACGCGGAAACGGGTCATGCGTCTCAATATCCACTTCGTCCCCTCCCATCTTCGCGTCCTGCATCAGCTTCTCCGCTCTGATTCTTCCTCTACGTTCCCGGATGAGCAGGATGCCGAGAGCTGATAGTAGGAGTAGGCCCAGAGGCACCCCGGTTGCGACTCCTATCTGCATGGCATTATTGGCCGGCTGGGCGTGAGCTGCCGTACTAGGGGACGTTCCGGGGGTGCCGGTGATCGTCGATGATGACGGAGTGACGCTCGATGACGACGGAGTGACGCTCGATGATGACGGAGTGACGCTCGACGATGATGCGGTGCTCGAAGACTCGGCATGTGCGGAAGAAGACGTAGAATTGGAACCTGGCTGTACTTGCTGCCCGGTATTCGTCGAGGGCATAAAGAAATTCCCAAAGCCGCTCGGCATCATGAATTTCTGCTCACAACAGCTCTGGTTCGCGGCGCTGGAGCCTGGGACATCACTGCAGCAGAATGATGCCGTGAAGACTCCGCTCACGTCTGGGCAGGGTATAATGTTGCTGAAGATGTGTGTTGCGGCTTTTCCCGCCATCAACATGTTAGTAAAATCCACCCAAGACAGCGAACCAACGAGTCATATACGTACAATCGACACAGTGCTTCGCGCAATTCGGCGACTTCCATAGCTGATCCGTGCAGCCGCCCCGGTAAACATATCCTGCGCTCCCGTAACAGAAGCCGTCCATTGAGCAAGCGGAGTCTGCGAGATTGCAGCAGACGCTGCCGACGGGGTTCGTGGAGTTGCAGGCGTTGTAGTTGGAGGCGAGGGAGCCATCTGGAAAGTAACATTGCTGGGCTTGTGCGAAAAGTGAATTTTGGGCAGCCAGGAAGTAGACAAGGGCTATCGGTAGGAGAGGATGGATGTACATTGGTGAAGGAAAGAGTGAAGGTATATGACTACAAAAACTATACTGAAAAAAGACGCTTTGAAAGGACTAAAGGTAGATTGCAATGAAAAAGGTATTAAAGTCGACGAGGGATAGATGGTGTATTAATCTCGAATATGCTGAGAAAGTTGCTTCTCTTAGAGCCGAGGATGACAGGAAGCGGCTTGGATATTCTGTGCCATACAAAGATCCTCTGCTTTTCCTTGGCAGAATTTAATTGTTTTCTGCTTTTCCAAAGGAATTAGATCCGAAACAAGTGTTGTTTGAAATGGTCGTTCCTCGCAGTCCCATAAGCGTACGAGGCAGGGCTGAAGAACGCTTTGGGATATCTCCGTGCCTTGAAACATTGATGATCTGCTACGACGTCGTACAGAGAAAATCCCCGCCCCCAACGGTGCCGGTTCCAGCTTGACATTGTCCGCCTCACTTCTGGTGCAACCTTCACCACTCTCCATGTGGTGTGACTCTGTCAAAGAGAATCGCAAGGAGGTCTTGTGAAAACGTACGAGAACTGGGTTCTGCGTATGGATCTATCTTACCAGAACGTGTCACTGAGGAATTCTTAGAGTAAAATGAATGGTTCATCTTGTCCTTACGAGCCCACACGCTTTGTCTTTTCATATTTCTGCCTCAGCCTCGTCACCTCGTGGAAATAAGTTTCCGAACCGCCAGGGCCGCCCTACGCGCTGTAATCCGGCGGTCGAGATCCAACTACTCGCATTAACCTAGTTCTGCTTCCTTGCATCTCATCATCAGCTTAGTACAGTCGTCTCTGGTTATAGCGAAGGTGGCAAATCAGCCAGACTGTTCCGTCAAAAAAATACCTTAGAATTCCATTACATGAAAGCGACGCTAGGCCCCTAACGGTAAGATTTCATACACAATCTATACCAAATCAGGAAAAGGTTATCAAAAAGTATCCCCTGCAGTTAATTCAAAACGGTTTTGTATGAGGACTTTGCCTCTGTTTGCATTACCAAACATTTCCAGAAATGCTTCCGTGATGAAGTGTAAATCTGATAATAATTGTATAAGGGTGTGTCTTCTACAGTAGCATGAGTAGGAAACGTTTTGTGCCGCAATTGGCGCTAGCCCCAACCAGGCTAGCGGGCAGTGTAATGACACTGCAACTACTATGTTCCTAATTAGGAACTATGTTCTTGATTGAACGACTACTCCTCCTGCTTCTACTATTGCTTCTACTGCAGCTTCTATTGCTTCAACATTCCGTTACGGAGATTGACATCAAAAGTTCTCGGAATCCGCTAATGCACCCTCATACAATTTGGTATGTATTGAAATAAATAGCGTCGGAGAAGATTACAGTGCCAGTCACAACATCATATTTACCAGTCCTCCTCATAAACCTCATCGACTTTCATCTCATCGATCTGAAATATCTCGCTACCTCCAGGCCTTCTACCTGCCTTACGGCGTTCATATCGCTCCTTCCGCTCGCTCCTGTTGTAGAGCCGTATGTCACCTTCAGATTTACCTTCTCTATAGTCATTACCTCCTTCTACTTCGATAATTTGCTGTATGTGACGTAGTATTCGTCTGATCCACTTCTGAATTCGCTCCTGAATTAACTCCTGCTTCCAGCACGTCGTTCGAGCCTTCGTCATTGCAATTCGACTTCGAGGCGCTCCTTTTCGGGCTGTTTGACGCTTCATCCACCACCAGCACGGCTCGATAGCGTTAAGATCAGGCGAATTGACTGGCCATAGAATACGTAGAATACCCGCATTCATGAAGATGACATCTTGATGATGTGATGCATGAGCTGGTGCTTTATCTTCCTGCACCATGATATTCGGACGGTCGATCATACACTTACAAGCGAAAGAAATGAGCTTGGGCAGCAGAATTTCCTTCTGATAGATGCCTTCTTTACCCTTTCTGACCCCCTTACCATGACGACGTACTCCATCTTCACAATAGAAGACTCATCCTTATTATATTCACGTCACGATCTTTAGCCTTTTTAATGACTCGATAAACGGAGGATACAGTCATTCCAGCAGATGCAGCTGCTATTTTCTTTTCAATTCCGGCCTCAGCCAACGTCATGACTTGAATTCTCTGAGCCGACGTCGTATTTTCTTCATTGTTAGGCATGATTATGGACAGTGACAGTGAGACAGCTGCTTAGGAAGCTGCTGAAGTCCAAAGAATAGAGTCGTTTATCGAATTCCCACCAAAAATTTGACGAGGGACTGCAATCTTCTCCGACGCTATTTATTTCAATACATACCAAATTATATGAGGGTGCATTAGCGGATTCCGAGAACTTTGGTGTCAATCTTCGTACAAAGTACTCTGAGATTCTATGAGAATGACGAATCTAAAAGCGATCGATACTAGCGTCTCAAATTTGTAGTAAGATACTACGAAATGCTGCAAGTAACTTGTGCTGCAGAAGACAGTGTGCTGCGAAACTATCTAGATTGATGCGAGTATTACTCAATCTTGCGAGTGAAAGAAAAGAAAAGAAATCGAGCGATACTCGTACATAGAGGAACTTCTCTCAAATTGTGGTCAACTATATGCTTGAAAGATTGTAAACAAGTCATTGACAGTCATGAAGCAACGACAAGCTGTTTCAGAACTAGATAATTTGTTGTTCTGTAAGGATTTGTTGCAATTTCGGTGATATTACCCAGTATACAGCCCGGTTCCACTTTTCCTCAAAATCAGCCTCACCATCATCACCACACTTCCACACCGCCCAAATCCTTTTCAAATTACAATGCCTCCCCGCAAAACCAAACCCCCACCCCCCACCCGCGAAGAATCCGAAGCCGAAGCCCGCTCCTGGGGCTACACCCACGTGTACACCTGGACCGATCCTCCGTACGCCCCTCCTCCCACCCCCTTCCTTCCCAATACCCCCACCCCAAACTAATACCCCCCTTCACAGAAAATCCCACTACCCCCCGCACTCCCATGCCGTGAAAACAACACATCTCGTCCCCAAGGGCTCATTGACGATCACGTATCCAGAAGACAAAGAGCCGTTTATGGAGACATTTCGTGTGGGGGGCCGGGTTGATGTGGAGGCGGGGAGGGTGCATGAAGTTTTCTTTGGGGTGGAGGGCGGGGAGTATGTTGTTGGGGAGATGTGAGGGAGTGGGGAAGGGGGAGGCGGGAGTGGGGGGAGGAGGGAAGGGGGGGGAGGGTATTAGGGCATGGGTTTATGAATTATGAAGGACCCTGTAGAAGTGATGACACCAGTACGGTAAGGAAAGCCACATTTACAATCAAGGGCGGTGTACATTTACTCCTCCAATTCTTGGTATAAACACCGGCAAAAAGTAGCCGCAAAATCCACCCTTGACGCGGCCTGGGGTTGCTTTATTGGTCTGGCACGGTGAGGGTTATCCCAGATCTCTCAATGAGCAGCGGTATCACTTTTACCAACAAAACGTTTCTCAGAGTAGCGACAACGAATCAGTAGAACTAGTCCCAAGTTTCGAAGAAGGCGATTGGGGATCACGGACTAAACCTTCCACACGCAGCATACAGAGTCCTCCCGCAGGACACTACTGCGTAAAGATGCCTGGATCGACAATGTCATTGTGTCTGACCGGCAGGTCTTTGATCCATCGAAGCAAAGATTGCTATTCTTGAGCACAGTTCTCCAAGATTGAGCATAATGTTTCTAAAATTGAAAGCTCCGTGTCGCTTTGATGTCCTGTAAATAGATCTGGTCTTGAGGCTAGGTTCAGGAGAAGCTCAAGCCGTAATACATATATGAGTACTTTGTCCTAGAGATTACTCTTTTAACAAAGCTGCATAATTTCTTTCTTGCTGGGCTTGCGATTTTGCGACAATCGTGCCATCACTTTGATGTTCGTACATACCTGGAAAACCAACAACCACACCGCGAAGGACTCAGTACACAAACTTTGATTCTGCTTTCAATGGGCAAAGGTCATTCGCTTTCGAGAAGTCCTTTCGCGTTCCTGAACATGGTAGGGGAACAGCTCAACCTCGGTTTGCTGCCTAGAAATGGACCGCAGCAGGCTTACCGCACGGCAGACTTCTCGCTAACCAACTGTCCGCCCGCATCAAGGCCGGTTCACTACAGCTGACGCCCGACTACTATCCATGACACCGTGGTACGGAACCAAGGCTTCGTTCCAACTTGGTCGCTTCTCCCTTGTCTGAGCCCGCATTCTGTCAAAGGACTGCGTGTTATCATGCACCCAATCCTGATCAATTTCCAGATCTGGCCAAGGCAAGCAGATGCTTTGCTGCCACCCAGCCTTTGCTAGCTTCTCACTCAACAGACGCACTGTTGCCTAAGGCTGAACAATGGAAGGACTCGTTCAATTCAAAGAGATACTACACACCAGCTTGGGTATGAGTCTAGCCCAGCCGGGGGAATATGCAGCTCACGGATTTACAATCGACATCGAAGGATGACACGGCCTTGGTGCAAGCCTATACCTACATCGCCCTCTTTCGAGGGAGGACTCGAGGAGGCATTAGTACATTCGCCTTGCCCAGGCTCCCGTATGTCTACCCCTCTTTGGCTACTGTCGTTCTGCGGTGCGAAGACATCCTCGATCTCGGCCAATGCGCAGCCTTGCGTTGGAGAGCCACCGCAGACTGCGTGTGTCGATCATTGCATGATGGGCTCCGGTATACTCCTGTTGGTAGAATGAGTCTTCCAGCCAACACCCAGAACGGCCACAAACGCTACCCCAGATCTTGAAATGCGAATTGTCGGTTTCAATCATTGGGCAGCTTCGCGGACAAAGTCCTACATGGCCGCTCCAGACGGCAATCTCCCCGCTTCCGATATCAGGAACAATACTTACCGGGTCTTTACGTGCGATTGATCCCCTTTGCCTCGGAATCTACTCTGCAAGCCACAAGTCCTCCATGAGTGCTGATTGTGTCCTGGATGTGCGTTTAAATCAATATCAAGCTGGTCCCACATGGGAACCTCTTAGAATCTTGATGCCCTTGACCATTTGTTCAGCTACCTCACATAAAAAGCCACCGGTACCTAATAAACAATCCAAGACAACATCCCAAAGACTTGCTCGGTGTCCCCATCACAGTACAATATGCATCCTTTTCCGATACGAGCTGAATCACCATACGTGCCTTGCGCGTGAGATATCACCGCTCCCAAATAAAAAAGTTTTCTGACAAACTGAGAGCAGACTCAAAGATTACCTTAGCAAAGGTGGCAGCCGCTATTCTTTCGCTGACCTCACCCAACAAGAGTGCCAGATAGCTTTTCAGTATTGGGCCGCATACGCCCGCAAAGATCTACCGGACACTTTTGCCCAACAACGCACTGTTTGCCCGTTGTTGTATTGTGGGAAAGCCTTTGATAGTCTCGAATCTTATTTGAATCATGTTTCAGCGTGTCCCCGGCTTTCTAATGGGTGGTATCAGTGCCCGGTCTGTCGTCGCCATGAGAAATTTACCCCTCCTATGTCAAAAAGCGAAGAGATCTCGCAACATTTAGTCCAGAAAAAGGAAACAAAACTGCGGCGCGCCGTCTCGTTTTTCAAACACTTCGGTGGTTGGAAGAGCTTTTCAAGACAGAACAATGCTTCTCCTATCTTACCCTGCAAAACCAGCCCGCTACACCGCTGGCATATGAACAAACGAACACGAGATAGACATGAGCTGGAAGGTCGCCCCCACAAGTCTTGGCTACATGAGCTTGGCACAGTGGATTACAGCTCGGAATGCTTGAAGCACCACGATCTTGGGGACCAGAAAGATCAAGACATTTATGGGACTGACATCACAAGCCGGAACGTTACTTCTTGTATAGCAGGGCCAGCGCTCAAGTGCTCAAGCGCTAGCGTGGCACCAGCGGAACTTTGTGGCAGCGACCCTCCATGTTACGAGTTGCTAAGCAATGAACTGCAAAAACCTGAGCTCTCCGCAGAGTGTTCGAGCCGGGCCCAACCGGATTACCTAATGGATTTAGATGAGCTAGAGGCTTTCGATCTCATTTGTCCTATTTCACCCACGCTTACGATCCGAGAATCTACTTTTACGCCCTTGTCAGATCTCGTCAGTCCAATTTCTCCAATTGGCAGCAGTACCTGGTCAGATTTACTCAGCCCAGTCTCTCCAATCCAGAGTCATTCAACCCAATGGACTTCGAAAAGCCAATCGCGTCGGCCGGTTCTATCAATTGTGACCAACACTGAATCTGCGAATACGAAGCCAGCCAAAAGGCACACGGCCAAGGATGATGATGGTCCCAGTCGACCTTACAGGCATTTCACCAATGGTGCTCTCCAGCCTCGGTCCTCGATGCTTGCAAATGGATATACCGGCGGGCTACTTTCTAAAGACGAACTGCCAACGTCACAAACACTAATTAAGGATCTTCGGGATCTTGTGTCCGTCTTGGATGACTACTGGATGAAGAAACTGTCTTCAGTACCCGGACTACCGGCGAGAATGACACGTTTCCAGGTGGGTTCGCCTATCGAGACGGGCCTTCAATCTATACAACATTGCTTTCGGGGTGTGTTACCAAGGACCTTTATGGAAATCTTCTCACTGGCCAAGCTTGCCTTCGCTTGTGCATACATAATCTACGAGAACGATGATGCTTACTCGTGGGACGCATTCTTCCAAGACATACTAGAACTGGGTCAGGCTATAGCAGACAAGCAAGATCAACATCTATTTTCGGATGTGGCTTTTCTGATTTGGTCGCCACCGGAGATACCGGAATTAGTGCGGCAAGGAGTCGTCCAGTCGAAAAGACCTTTGCAGATGTCACCTCCCGTTTCGAAATACAATCCCTTTGAGTGGGAAGACCATGCTTTTTTATCCGATGGAAATTCCGACAGCTTTATGCTTCGACTATTCGAACAATCACCACGTCCGTCCACTGGACTTGAAAGGCAAACTGACGTACTGGACACTTTGAAGAGCGGGAAAGTTATCAAGGTTTGCTCACACTATTTAGATGGTAATTCCTTGTTCAAGACCGTCAAATTTTATCGGCTGATGAGTTCATAGCCCTTGACTATGTAGGTATAGCGGACGGGGAGAGGAGCCACTCACTCCACTCACCGTTGCAGTCGGAACAGTCCTTGGCCCACATCCAGATGATCGAAAATTACATCCTCATGCCACTCGTGGAGCTGCCTGCCATGAAAGGCTTTTGCGATGCCATTATGACAACAACAATCGATTTGTGTGATGGAGTGCTACGCAATGTTCGCGAAGTCGAAGTCAACCTTGCCTTGAATGGTAATGTGAGTCTTGGCAAGAATTATGGCTTAGAGGCATACTAACAGCTAGCTAGCGATGTTATCAACCCCGCCAAGCATATGAGGAATTTCTGACACTCGTAGCCTCTCTGTGCGACAATGCCATGTCTCAATCTGATTCGAGCTGGCGAGATCGCTATTATGCCGCAAATCTTGATAAAGTGCAAGCCATATGTTTGGAGCTTATAAACCCCAAGCGTCAAATGCTTGCTGTTCTCAAGCAGGTAGATACTCCAGCTACAGTCCCTAGCCAGGACCGTTCTTGCCTAGGAACGCCAACATCGGCAACATCGTTTCAAGATCCTAGTCCTACGAGCTCTACATCGACGACTTCGACCTCCAGCTTTTCAAACGTTTCACCGGGCTCCATCACCAGTTATAATAGCACACAATTCAGCTCACTAGAGAACTCACCTACAAGACCCTCACCAAGTCCTAGCAACACCTCCCCAACATCTCCGCTTCCTCCCGTGCCCATTCTTCGCTGTTTGACATGTGGCCAAGCGTTCAAAGGCGTGTATAGGATAACGAATCTCCAGCGCCATATGCGCAACACTCACATTCGGCGCATAAAGCTCGTTTGTCCAGAGCCAGGATGCGGCATAGAGTGCAGTCGGACAGACAATCTACGCAAACATCGCAGAGTTGTACATGGACTTATCGATAAGACAACACGGCAGAGTGCTCCAAAACATGATAGACGGAAGATTTAACGGAAGATTTACTGACAAGGATGCCTTTGATTGGTGTAATCTCAATGTCAGATATTCCATATGGGTCTGGCAAAAGCAAGCCTAAAGCGCAGGGATACTTTAATCGAAATTTATATATTATGAACAATAATACCATATAATCTGTAATACTCAAGCGTCACGTTCACATGTCTTCCCTGCGAATAAGATTCCTAACTTGTACACTTTGTAATACATAGTATCATTAAGCCATGTCTTTCAAATACTCGTCACAAGATTCGGATCGCAACCTGATCTCCTAATCATTGCTGGGGTTACTCTGTCAGGATGGTTAACATCCCCTACTAGCACGACAACACAGCCCAGTCCTCCCCAGACGTGGATAAACGCAATGGAGGACTAGGTAGGCTTTCATGGAGGACTCTTTGGGAAACGGACCGCACGAGTCCCTTCCCGAACACGGTGCGGCCTAGCTCAAGTTCTCCCTGAGGCAACGGCAAGAGTCTTTAACCCGAAAATGCGGCCTCAAGCGCCACGGCTTCATGTCCCACGAGTGTATAGAACAAGGCGAAACAGTACAGGGCAGCTCAGCCAAAGACCGTGGGGGAGGACTGGCAGGACTTCTAGATACCTGGAAACCATTACACCAAAGGAAAGAAGCAACAGCGCAATACAAAGAATTGACACAGGACGAGACCAATCTGTCAGCCTCAGGAAGAAAGATCTCAATCTCGGAAAAAAGAGGTTCTTAGATGCGAGGAACGATCATAAGACACCTATATAGAGCCACCATGCCATCCTTCGAGGTCTTTATTTTTCATCCTCATAGATGAGAGAAATATACCAGAAAAATAGCTCCACGCACCGAAACCTCCACCACACCCATTTCTCTCACAACGCCCCTCCAATCCAGCCACGTCGCTCGCTTCGGTCCCTCCTTCCCAGATCCGCACTTGCCATTCCGTCACCAATGCCGTTCGTCCCCCACGTACCCTCCTCCCACACCCTAAGCCTCCCTACTAATACTCCACCCATAGCCACGCCTCCACGCCTCTTCCCCCACCTCGCCCCACGTTCAAATCCTTCTCCCGCCTCCCTGCCCCACCGACGCCACAGCTGAAAGACTGGTTGGAGAGAGGGCAGAATTTTGAACGCGTGCCTTTGGGGTTAGCGACAGAGAGAAGGTCGGAGAGGGAGATGAGGGAGCGGCTGGAGGGGGTTGAGAAGAGGGTTAAGGGGGAGAGATGATGGGGGTGGTGGGGTGGTGAAAGCTGGGCGGGCTAGGGCTTAGGAGGGGAGAGGCGATGAGAGGTAGGGGAGGAGTGGGAGATTAAAGGCAGGGGAGGGAGGTGGAGATTAGAGCAAATGGGGGTGTTGTCGGAGTTTACGCGCTTGGAGCCTTGTAGGGAAATTTAAGCGCGCCTGGCGGTTGAAAAACACTGAACAGGCAGTTCAGATTTCTATTGGAAAAGGAGTGATTAATTCTAAACTGGCCGAACGGGTATTTAACCCCGCTCGGCTGACTAACTATTGTTGGGCCATTTGTTGGGTCATTTTGTTAGGCTATTCTTGCCTTCAACACCGTGGTTCCTTAGCGGAACTTGCTTAGACGTTCTCTACGAATTACACCTTCTCGAACCTGCAAACGCTCTCATTGTGATACGGTCCAGCTTAATAAAATTAGGTACCTATATAGACTTTGAATCTTTACTTAGATCTTCCTGAAAACGGATATTCTTGCTCGAGAGTCTGAGCCCGCTCTTAGCGCCGTGGATTTTCTCGAAACATACACCAAACTCAATGTTCAGGCTTCGAACCAAGATATTCAACCTGTTAGATCCAGTTCTACCTACATAGTTTACGCCTCCATTATTTAACCTCACCATATACACCAACCACATGCATAATCCTCTGGCCTCCACCCGTCAGTAGGTCTGAAACCTGAAGATCTCATATTTAACTTTAAATTCTCTAATTAACAATTCAAACAATGTTCGGCGGTAAGGGCAAGTTGAGCTCATCCGATAAGCCCTTTTTTCGTGCCGCCGAAAAGCTATTAGAGACAGCGTTATACCTTCATATATTCTTTTGAATTACGAATTAGTAAAGCCATGCCCTTTCTACTCTCGTCTTGTTTGATATTAGCACTCATACATATGGTTTTCGCTCATAACTTTACCACCTATGATGGAATAAATTACGGTTTTGTTCCAGAGCCCCATGGCTGTGGCACTTTCAATATACTGTGGACCTGCCTGACGACCCTGTTCCTATGCACCTGGACTGTACAGCATCTCAACATCCCAAACCCAAAAGATAGCAGACTGAAAAAGCTACTTCGTAAAGTCGGATGGATGATCTTTACCGTGATATCCCCTGAATACACGACCGTCAACGCCCTCTACCAGTATGTTCAAGCACGCCGATCTGTTGCCGCAGTGAAGGCTCAATTCGGTTACGAGTGGTGGACCATGATGCATACTTGTTATGCACTGATGGGCGGACTGGTTGTGCAGAGCGCCGACGGCACCCGATATGGATTCACATGGATTGATCTGCGCTGGCTGTGGCAAAATAATGTCATTGACCTTTCTGGCATGGAAAGAAAAGATATCAAGATAGAAGTAAGGCGGATGCTATGGCAAAGCGCTTTGCCTGTGCGCAAGCTGCTTGGTTTCTGATCCAAATTATCGGACGTTTATTCCAGCGTCTGCCGTTCGCGACTTTGGAAATGAGTATTATCCCTCTAATTGGCAGCACCTTTCTTACATACTTTTCCTATTGGGAGAAACCCCTCGATCTGGAAACCACGACGACAATAATGGTCCCCGCCATCACCGAGACCCATCTTGCTCAGCTCGGAGCGCGAGACCCAATGTGGGATCAAAGACTTACCCCAGAACAATTTAAAGCCCAGAGGATCCCGAATGAATTCTCGACTGACTGGTACGACTATAAAGCAGAAAAATATCATACGACAAACCTGGAGGGCCTATTGATGGGTTTAGTTGGGATTCTGTTGTGTGCATTTCACATGGCGGCGTGGAACTTCAATTTTCCAGCCTATGCCGAATGCATTCTATGGAGAGTATGTGCATCGTGTGCCGTGGGATCTCTAGTCCTGATTTCACTGACAATGCCCTTCCCAAAATGGTTTCGCTGGCCCTTTATGTTCCTTCTAATGGCTGTTCACATACTATCTCGACTCTTCATTCTAGTTGAGCTGTTTGTTGGCTTATGATCGCTGCCACCTGGTGTTTTTGATACTATTGACTGGTCATTGTATATTCCGCATTTGGTGTAGCGCGAATGATTAATCAAAGAAGTACGAAAGGTTCTGCTACGTTTCTTACGCTGGTTATCTTCTGTCGTCGAATCATCGTCCATAGCCACTGTTTGATATCTAATGTAATTAGAGAAGTCGCTTGTACTATGGCTTTGTTGGTCAACTTACACTACTTTCATATCTTAATCAGTAATCGTCACAGGAGAGCTAATGATGTTGCATAAACACCGTCATGGCTATTTGTTCTATATCGGATTTATAGCTTTTCTACTATAACTGTGCACTTCGTTTTGCTATAGCACTACCAATCCATCGATTTCACTTACTGTGATACCACTTCTATCCACCATCTCTCAGAACGGTATTCCAGTCACCAAAACTGCACACAGGCTTTAATGCCAGCACAAGATCACTGGATTCCCTCGTACACCTTTTGATGCACACAAGATAAAGGACCTGATAGTGCTGAAGCCTTTCGTTTCCCAACAAACCGCTCGGATTGTCAAAAGCAATGATGGTAGAAGTACTGCGTATGCAAATCGGATATTTCCATTCAGAGCTCCGTTTTATGAGATTTTGGCTGGAAGACTGATGGACGGATTCGTGCGCTGGATGGTGAGTACATAGCGTTGTGTAGGCGTACGAACGAGATCCAAATGTACGAAAATTGAAGTCGCGAAAAGGTCAGATGATTTATCTATCACCGCAGTGTCTATGGTGGTTATTCTCAGGTGTATGCAATAGGTCCTCCATCGCTATGCAATAGAAAAGCAGGACCGCCATGTATCTCAAATCCATTCGCATTCAAAGACTTATGATGAAATGATTTCTTCTCCATCGAGCACCTCCTTGATGAACCCCTTTGAGAACCTCACCATCTGTTCATAAGTAATCTCGAACCCATCCGTCGCACCGTAATAGGGATCTCCAACCTGCTCTCCCTTTCTTCCCCCAAAATCACCAAACAGCATGATCTTTGCCTTCTTCCCCGTCGCACCCCTATTCTTCATGGCCCTCTGCCGTGCCCGCTCCAAGTCATACAAATTATCATCATCCATAGCCAGAACATAGTCAAACTCTGTAAAATCACTAGCCTGAACCTTCCGGGCAGCATGGTCGTAGCCCGCAATCCCATTATCCTCAAGCGTACTCATCGTCCTCGAATCCGGCGGGGCACCCGTATGGTATGCGCCCGTCCCTGCCGAATCAACATGAGACAGCCTTGGGTGCGAAGATGCCAAAGAGTGCAGTACGGCTTCGGCCATGGGAGAACGGCCTTGTGCAGAGTATTAGCGAGAGACGGCTTTCGCCACGCGAGGCTGAGGGCTCACAGATGTTTCCCAGGCAGACGAAGAGCACGACGACTGGCTGGGCAGGCGAGGTGGTTTCCGTGCTAGCCATTACGCGTTGCGCAGGCGAGTGGAAGAGGGAAAGGCTACGATCAGGTCTTGGTGGAGAAGCGATGGGATTAAGGGCGGAAAGGCGAAAAAGAGTAACGCGTCGTTGAGGCTGAGCTAGGGCTGCAGGGGGGTCGTTTATTTACGCCTGCAATTGCTTATTCCTGGAACAGGAAGAAGTGTGAGGAGGCCCCCAAGGCTGCAGAACCACATCTTCAGCTCCTCGCTCATACGATCTTATACAACATATTTGTCTGTGAAGGTCGTTGAGAGAAGCTCTGCGAGATCTGTGCGAAACTTCGAGGGCTGTACCGTTTCCTGCGAGTAGCCATAGCAACAAATAAACAACCATCTATTCTAATCGTCAGTCGTGCATGTCCCCGCCTTAAGGATAGAATCTGGAATCCCTCGAGATCTCGATAGGTGACGAATCTGCCGCGATAGCAGACAACCAACATTCCTCGGCTCAACCCTGCCTCATTTATCTCAAACACCATGGCATACAATCGCCTAGGTAGTCACATGTTTCCTTTCGTAGCAACGCTTCATTGTTGAGATTCTACTCACTCTTTATTCCCTCGATACCACACGTGACGCTGTTTCAGCATCTGTCTTGTTCCGGCCTTCAAACGTTCGTATACTGACGACGTGAACAAACTGTAGACTATTCTGGACGGTACCCAGACGAAGAAGAGGAATACCACCAACCTCCAATGGATCCCCGCGCAGGTCGCACTCCTTCCCCCGGCCGGCCACTGCAAGGCTATACCCTTGAAGATGGACCGTACAGGCCTCAGCAAGCACCTCTACAAATCCCCATGGGCCCTGGAGATAGACTGGCAGCGCAACCTACATATTCAGTGGAGAACATAGCAAACTCGCACAATCACAACGAGCACTATGAAAGCCACAACCCATTGGCCAGACAGGGCTACGATTATGCAAGTAATGATTACGCCATATCTCCGGAAGAGCATCACAATGCCTACTATCAGCAACCATACGAACCTACTTTACACGAACATGGCCCACCGCCGTTTTCTCAATTTGATCCGCAAGACGAGCAACCATACTATGACGACAACGATCATCAACCGATTCTCCAAGCTGATAGCGCCTACGGACCAAACCCACAGATACAGCCGCCATTCGAGGATAGATACGATGCTCCTCCTCCTGGCACAACCCCAAGTCCTGCACCTATCCGGCGATGGAAGACAGTGAAGGAGGTACAACTGTTCAACGGCAACTTGGTGCTCGATTGCCCTATACCGCCAAGGCTATTGAGTCAAGTACCTCACGCCGAACCTCCAGAAAGAGATGAGTTTACCCATATGCGATATTCTGCGGCAACTTGCGATCCGAAAGATTTCTACGACGAGCGTTTTACGCTGCGGCAGCGGCTTTTTGCGAAGCCAAGACACACTGAACTCTTCATCGTTGTTACAATGTACAACGAAGACGACTTTCTTTTCGCAAGAACCATGACCGGTGTATTCAAGAACATTGAGCATATGTGCTCCAGGACGAATAGTAAAACCTGGGGTAAGGAAGCGTGGAAGAAGATCGTCGTCTGTGTGGTCAGCGATGGGCGTGCGAAGATCAACCCGCGGACGAGAGCTGTATTGGCAGGTCTCGGTGTATACCAGGATGGTATTGCTAAGCAGCAGGTGAGCGGCAAGGACGTCACAGCACACATCTACGAGTACACTACGCAAGCGGGCTTGGACCTCAAGGGCAAGACCGTAGTGGTAAAGCCCAAAGGAGGTACTCCTGTGCAGATGATATTCTGTTTGAAGGAGAAGAATCAGAAGAAAATCAATTCGCATAGATGGTTCTTTCAGGCTTTTGGCCGTGTACTGGATCCCAATATCTGCGTTTTGCTTGACGCGGGAACCAGACCAGGTAAAGACTCAATATATAATCTATGGAAAGCCTTCGATCTAGAGCCTATGTGCGGTGGAGCCTGTGGAGAGATCAAAGTCATGTTAAACGCGGGCAAGAAATTGATAAATCCTTTGGTTGCCACTCAAAACTTTGAGTACAAGATGAGCAATATTCTTGACAAACCTCTTGAATCTGCGTTTGGGTTCATCTCCGTGTTACCAGGAGCTTTCTCCGCCTATCGATATGTTGCCCTGCAAAACGATAAGAACGGCTCGGGGCCACTTGAGAAATACTTTGCAGGTGAGAAGATGCACGGAGCAAACGCGGGTATTTTCACCGCCAATATGTACCTGGCTGAGGACCGAATCCTGTGTTTCGAACTTGTGGCGAAGAGGAACTGTCGATGGATACTGCAGTATGTCAAATCGTCGACTGGCGAGACAGACGTACCAGACACCATGGCCGAATTTATCATGCAGCGGAGGAGATGGTTGAACGGCAGTTTCTTCGCCGCTGTCTACGCCCTAGCACATTTCTACCAAATCTACCGAAGTGGCCACAGCTTCTTGCGCAAGCTCATGTTTCTGGTAGAGTTCTCTTACCAAACCATCAACATGCTCTTTGCCTGGTTCGCTATCGGCAACTTCTTCCTCGTCTTCCACATCCTGACGAATTCACTCGGCGACAAAGACCTTCTCTCCACCACCGGAAATATCCTTGGCGTCGTTTTCGAATGGCTTTACCTCGCTACTTTGCTTACTTGCTTCGTCCTCGCACTCGGAAACCGCCCCCAAGGTTCAAACAAATTCTACATGACTATGGTCTACTTCTGGTGTGGCATCATGGTGTATCTCATCTTCGCCTCTGTCTTCATCACCGTCCGCTCGATTCAAATGGAAACGCATCAAAAGGGCTTCAATATCTCCGATCTCTTCAAAAACCCGCTATTCTTCACCCTCATTGTTTCCCTCGCTTCCACCTACATTCTCTGGTTCGTCATTAGCTTCCTCTTCTTCGACCCTTGGCACCTCTTCACATCCTTCTTCCAATACCTCCTCCTTACCCCAACCTACATCAACATCCTTAACGTCTACGCCTTCTGCAACACCCACGACATCACCTGGGGCACCAAAGGCCCCGACACCGCTGAAAAACTTCCCTCAGCCGTCCTGAAACCAGGCGGCAAAGTCGACGTCAACATCCCCCAGGACTCTGACGACCTCAACACCCAATACGAGGCTGAGCTGGCTAAGATTGCCCAAAAAGCTCCCAAGGAAGTCAAAGTCGTGTCGGAGAGCGAGCATCAGGAGGACTATTACAAGGGATTTCGATCCGCGGTCGTGCTCGTATGGATGTTTTGCAACTTTGCGCTTGCGGCCGTGGTCTTGAGTGCGGGCGGGCTGGAGAGGGTGGTGGTGGGCAACAGCACGACGCAGCGGAGTACGGTCTATATGGCGGTGGTCCTGTGGAGTGTGGCGGGCTTGAGCTTGTTCAGGTTTTGTGGGGCGGTGTGGTTTTTGGTCGTTAGGCTGGTGAGTTGCGTCTTTGCAAGAACCATTGATGGGATACATTTGTTTCTGGAAGTTTTGCTAACGCATTGGTGCGTGATAGTTCCGCGGTGTCTGAATCTTTCGGGATCATATTGATTTGAGATTTGGTGGGGATGTGATACCATAACGGCGTTTGAGGGATCTTGAATTTCGATGTCCCGTTATGGAACCTGGGGTTTATAGTATTGAGTTGATGTAGCTCGGGTATCAGTATCAGTGATCTTTTCAGGTGCGGTATTGTAACACCCTTGTACGCTGTACTGCAGCCCATCTACGTTAGGAATGGATATTAGGGCTCTGATGGGGGTTTGAAGGTCTCTTCAAGTCGCCTGATTCATCCTATTCCTGCTATCAAGGCCAGCTCTAGTAAATCCTACCTATCCACCTCTTTTGCCTTGGTTTCAGAGGTCTCAGTAAGCTCCTACATAAGTGACGAGAAAATTTTACGGGCGGAAACGGATGGTTTTATTGTACTGGGCTTGTTTCCCTAATAATACCACCCAGGTACCTTTTTTTTTATACCTGGTTCTAGAAGTCTAGGAAGAACTCATATCCCATGATGCGGGTTTGGTACTGAGTGTTGGTAACTCTCCTTGGCTTTTTCAATGTGACTCTGATTGGGAGTTTTATATTATGTGAGAAGGGCTACTAGGTCACTGTTTCTAAGAATTGGGGGGGGGGGTATGTGTTGCGTTGCGAACCATGGGAGATCTTTCTATGCTATGGATGGTGAAGCTCATTTTATGAATATATGTAAAAATTGAGATGGATGGATAATAAGGTGTGTGTATTCACGATGCTTTTAATTAACAGTTTTTCTTTATCTTTTCGATTAGAAGGAACTACTTATGAAGCTGAAGGGTTTGCGCTTCTTCGGTTTTTAGCCTACGTGAATACCAGATATTTCTGACTGATCTTACCACGTCTGTCTGTCATCTTGGCTGTTGCGATGTTGCTCCGTTGGAAGCCTACCGTTTGCAGGGGTGGGGGTGAGAAGCCTGGTGTAGGTCATGGACTTGGTCTTAGCAGAGATTTTGAATACTAGCTTCGTCGGAATAGATTATTTGATCCATCGAGGGGTTTTCCCGTTGATGAGGAATTGAGACATATTCGTGGGTGGGGTTCTCCATCAATAGGGGCGCTATGGAGTAAGTAATATCCACGAATATGCGAATCCGCGTTTCCGGTACAGCGCTTGGCCTTGTTTTCATTTGGAAGGGTGTATTTTTTGCCAGGGAAGCTTTTGGCTGAGGGAGGTTGAGGACGTAAATTGAAATCAACTGGAGTCGTTGGTGGTATTCAAGTCTCCGTTTCCGGTTGCTGTGGGACGTGGTTTCTTAAGAGATAGGTCGAAGGTTGGGGTTTTGATGCTGATGTGTCTTCGTTGGGTACTGTGGGAGATGGTAGACTCGTGACAATTCGGTGGATGTAGCTTGTTATAAGGTTGGGGGTTGAATACAGTATACGTGGGATTTTGTAGGTAGAGGTTTTTCGCTGGGTATGAAAGTCTGTCTTGCTTTATTGGGATGTACTGTAAATTGAGAGTTTAACGTAGACGTCAAGAATAAGCGGTTTGGGGTCAAGTGGCTTTGGCAGACCAAGTGTTCGCGAACACAGATTGAGAGCGACAGCAATTTGCTGGATCTACATTTTACAGTACTCGTTGAATAAAAAGATACGGAAAAGATGTAATTTTCTGGTCTTGCTCAGGTGGCCAAAGAAGTTCTTGGGAGATGGGGTTGAAAGTTTGCGGTGGTTGAATCGAGGAGACCCATTATGGTAGCTGGATTGCTCAGGTAGTAAATTTCAGGGTTTCCTACGACCAATACTAAAGTCTCAGTTGTTACATATTCTTGGTATGTGTATGTTTCTTCTTGACCCAATATCGTGCTAACGGGGAGAGGACTATATTTGATGTTCAAAGCTTGGGTAGAAAGACTATTCGATTCTGGTGGATTTCATATATTATGCATAGTAATCGTCAAACATTCGATTTCTCATTAATTCGTTTCATTTCCACTGTGCTGGTGCAAGACTATGGTTATTCTTGCAGTAGGATCCGAGATCCTTCACCTTGCCTTTCATCCTCCAATCTGATTTGACCTTCTCCTTGCGACCGGCGCAATTCCCAGCCATCTTGCAATTTGAAACTCCAGTGACAGAGCATTCCAGCGAGGAATCCTACAGCATCATTTCGAAACGCTAGTATTCCACCTACAGTGATAAGCATAACTGACCATCTTCTTTTCTTTTCTTCGTCTGTGAGATCCTTCATTATCCTATCACTACTTCTATTTCCTCCCGCTTCGACGTCGGAATCATCATCCTTGCAGACTCTCAAGTCCCGAACGCTGGCGGAATTAAGGCTCTCGCCTACATTCGCTAACTCCAACCCAGCTGCAACGACCATGACAGCCAGTAAACCAATGGGAAAACCGGACAATATCCTTGTCGTAAAATCTCCAGCAAACAGCCCGAGCAAGAGCTTCAACAGGCCAAGGAATATTATGCTCGCTCCAGATCGTGCGCCGAAACGATATTGAGCAGCTAGTCCACCAGAACCATGACATACTGGCATGCTACCAAACCAACAGCCAACGAGGTTCATGGCCATTACACTCAGCCCCATCGATGTTACTAATGGTGCTTGGACATTAGGGAGAATGTCTGCAGCCAGAAAGGTGACTGCAACGACAGAATTTAGTGTCGTTAGCGGCACCTGCCCCAGACCAGCTTGTAATGTGCCAGTGCTGAATTCAGATGGCAAGGGGATAACTACATGAGGTCTCCATATACCGAGCGAAGGTAATCCATCCCTGTACCCAAAAGGCCTCCATAGGAACGAACCGACAATACCGGATAGTAGAATAATTAACGCGTAAGGTACCTTTGTAGATGAAGGGGTCCATAAAAGCGCTAGGAAAGCGATGATCGCAATGGCGAGCGACCAAAATTGATAGTCAAACCAACCCAAAGGTGTTTGAAGTAGAGTACCAGAATACGTGACAAGTGAAAGTCCGGTACCCATCTGTATCCCTTTGATGACTGGTATAGGTATCTTCTTCGTAAACCACTGCAATAGTCCAGTGAAACTAAAAAAGCCGATGACTGCTGCGACAAAGATCCCAGCAGATATTGTCTCCGCCTCATTGAAGCGTTGTCGCAAGGCGACCGCAGCAATAGCTTTCATAGGTTGAACTGGTAAAGGAATCCCGAAGAACAGGCCTGTGAACACGTTCGCTAGACCACCAAAGACGAGTGTACTTGACAGAGAGATGGATTTATTATTAGCTAAAGCTATCATGATTGGTAAAAGAGTCCCAAGATCTCCGAAAGATCCTGAGATCTCTTGCCAAGGTTGGCGGCGGAAGGTCTGTATGTTATAGCGTTGTACACCTCGTAGTCTTCGAATTTCCTTGCGAAGAGCCTCCATGATTCGGCCGTAGATTTTGGGTATCCTTCTGGATGAATGTGCTTCCATCTTGCCATCCAGGCAGATGACCATTGGTTTGCAGAGAGATAAATGTCGCCTGGCAGATGATAGCTCCGTGTGAGACGCGGCAGACGCGGCAGCGCTTGCAAAGCCAAATTCGAGGTGAATTATCATTACTCGTACCTGACCTCTACACAAGGACCCAAAGCTTAGAGGTAGCTACAACCTCCTCATCGTTATGAGCGCGGCCAATTCATCGTGGCGCCTGGCTCGCTCAGGTTTGTCTTTATATATCCCACCAATGCTCTATCTCTAGTCGCTAATGCTATTCCCTCCTAGCCACCGCTTTCAAACCCTTCCACCCCCACCCCCACCATCTCCTCCCTTCCATCACCCTTAACGTCGCCACCCGCCGCACAATACTAGAACGCTTCCTTGGCCGGAAAAAGCCAGCCAAGGAATTTCTCGATCCTTCAAATCCCAACCTCCTCAAACAGAAACCCCCGGGCCCCGAAGACAACATGCCCAAGCGCGGCGACCTCGATTCGTCCTCTATCTTCGATGAAGCAGCACCTAAAGCCAAGGACGTTCCTCAAGCCTTGTACCGCGACCCAATCACCATGGCCGCTGCACTTGACCCCAGACCTATGGCGCGAAAGCGCTGGCAGAGGAAAATGGTGATCAAGGATATACAGCAACGATATCGTCTGAATAAGACAAAGAAAATTTTGAGAACCGAGCGATCACATCTGTCAAAGTCGCCTATGTTTAAGACAAGCATCAAAAAATTAGGACCTTTGGCGAGGCAGATCGCCGGCAAGCCGATCGAGGAGGCAATGGTGCAGATGCGATTCAGTGCAAAGAAAGCAGCCGCAGATGTGTTGAAACAATTAAGACTCGCACGAGACGAGGCTATGGTGTCGCGAGGTATGGGATTGGGTCTAGGTCCAGTGAAGGTGGATCCGACAACTAGGAAGGCCAGCATGCCAAGCAAAGACACGACAGAGGATTCTCCAGGTATGGTGGTAGAAGACAAGAAAGGAAAAAGAAGGTTCGTGAGCGACAAAACGAATATATACGTTGATCAGGCATGGGTCGGAAGGGGTCGGTATGACCGGTCGCCAGAGTTCAGGGCCAGGGGACAGATGAATATTCTAAGGCACCCTTCAACAAGTGAGTCTTCTTTATCAGTGTCAGAAGTTGACGTGTGTGCGGGCGGCTGACTGATGGCGCTTCTAGGCATTTCGGTTGTGCTCAAGGAAGAATCGACGCGGATACGATTGGCGGAGGAGAGGGAGCAGAAGCGGCTGAGAAAGAAGGTGTGGGTGCCCTTGAAGGATAGAGCGATTACGGCGCAGAGGCAGTATTGTCTTTGGTGATTGTGGGCTGGCAGTTGGAGAAGCAGGGTATATCATATAACATGTCAAGGTCGCCTCGCAAGGGACGGGCGCTTTGGGTCTACGAATATGTAGCATGTATATTTAAATTCTAAAGCGAACTTACCTGCCATCGTCTGTCCACCTATAGAAGTTATAACATAAGTGTATTCATATCTACAGCATTGGATAACATCTCACCGCACAAAACCTGCCTCCGATCTCTCGCTTTTCTCCATCCTGGTCCGTTGTCCCCAACGCTGTGTCATCGTACCTCGAATACAGCATTCAACCCCTTAAACCCGATCCCTCTGGCCTACATAAACTTGCCTAAATAAACTTGCCTAAACTCTATCGTATGTGCACAGGTGAACCTATCCTCTTTTGAGCGAAGCGTGGGGGTAAACGCAAGTGAACTAATTGATATTGTGGGTTTGAAAAAAAGTTGGCGGAGGGAAGTCCGAGCGTTCATGGGCGAATATAGTGAAAGACTCGAATTTCATTCACAAACAAGTATCACAGCGTCACCATGTCACGACACCTGAACGTTTGGGAATATGGATTTCATTATCGGCATACAAAAAACTCAACGTAGCCCACTGACTCGGAGAGACAAACTGACTAAGAACCGCAGGTCTGACAAAGGAGAAAACAGATTAGTCCCGGACAAGAAGCCTTCATGGACAGAACTTTTACAAGCATACGCAGGTCGACAAGCTCTTTGTCTATCGCGTCCACCGCTACCAGGAAGCTTAACATCTTCGCGTCCTTCATCCTTTGAACAATAGCGCTGTCACCTTAATGGCACCAAGACTAAAGCGCGAGCGTGTGGGCACAAAGCCGCGTATTCAGGCCTCGTCAGTCTGTTCGCAATACTGAGACCCATCCGTGCTGTCCGGAGCTTTCCCGTTGTCGTCCCGGGCGGAGCGGATCGGCAGTCGTCGCTGTCGGTGTGGTTGTCGGTTGATGGACTGGAAGCCGAGAACAGTCGGTGGCGCAGGGGAGCTTGGCTGTGTATCATCGCCGCGCAATTTTGTCGAAGTGTCTATCAAACGGGAAGCTTGGACCAGATGGCGTCGCTTTCGAGGTGGTCTTGTGTCAGCGGTAGGTGAACTTGCTACAGCGGCAGGTAACTTCGCGGCGGCGGTTGTACTGGCAGCACGTTTGCGTTTCTTGGAGATCTTTGACTTTGAGGTGTGCGTATTGCCGCCCCGCGCTGTGCAATTCTGACTTGCCTTGATAGGGGGGTGGAGCTTTGAGTCGATATTGGGAAGGATTTCGAACCCAGGGAGGTCTGCGGCGTCGGATGATCTGGTTTCGTTCTCGATGACAGTCAAGATGCGATCAACGTCACGAAAAGACTTTCCCCTACCCAGGTGTGGTTCAAGGAAGCTTTCTCGGTATGTTGGTCGGGTGCCGTTCAGAAGCGCCTTTCGGTTTTCTATGGCCAACTCGTCACGTTCCTTCTTCCTTAATGCTATTTCCCAGTCAATGACCCCTCCCCAGCTCTCCAACCTCGTGAGCTGCCGTTTGATCACGTCGAACTGCGTGCGCTTCCAGCCGGTGTTCTTGGCGCGGTATCGATGACGTTGGTAATGCTTCCGGCAGTAGAGGATCCAGCACTCGGGTGGGATCTGACTCGTACATGTCTTGTTGCGACCGAAGATGTGGGAGACCACCTTGCGGTGATCGCCTGAGTTCGCAACACATTTTGGTACAGCCGTGCAAAAAGGGTCGACAACTTCCGGTGCACTCTCGGGGACATCATCATCATCCTCATCCCTCTCATCGTCAGCTGATTCAGCCGGAAGGTCGTAAAGAGATTGAAGATTCGGTCCGATAACTGATGCAGATGCTTCATTAGCTTCCCGCCCCTGTCTGAACGCAGGCATATTGCGATACAACTCACGGTCGTCTGGGGAAGCTTCGCGCTTGAAAGAGCGCTGTAGAGGATCTCGGTTGCTGGGACTGTCAGGAGTCATGTTGAGAGGAAGATTAGTCTCGCTCAGTCGTGGGTGCGTGTCCGCTTGTTGCCTACCCGACAGTTGGGTCGGTCGGTCGCGGTGTTTGTTTGGAAGCCACGGATATTCGGGATACTCGGGAGAAGCGCTCTTCGAGGCCCCAGGCGTAGGAGGAGTTCCAGCCATCGATGCGTTGTTTAGATGTATGTAGGGTTCTGGTAAGGAGTACTTTGGGATGGGAGGTTTTATAGGTGAATCAAGAGGAGGGATGTCTTGCGACATAGAATCTTCCAAAACTGACAATGAGAATATGTGGTGATCGGAACAATCAGTGTTGGTGGTGTTGTTCGAGAATATGTTAGAAGAGCTGCCAGAACTCGGAGAACGGTGTTGAAAGAACGAGGATAAACTGTTGAAGATCAAATGGCATTCTTATAGTCGAAGCACACCAGGCAGAAATGTTGACTCTCAAAGCGCAGCGTGAAGTGTTTATTGGATGCGTCAGGCCTTTTCATACCCGATTGGGAACACATTCACTTCTTCACTTGGCATAGCTGCCCCTTCACACAGGATCTCTGAGGCTGAGTTTCATGTTGATAACCTACACGGCTTGAAATGTCTCGCTTCTCATTCTGATTTCTGTTCTTATTGTGGTTACGTGTATTGCTGTTCTCGATTCTGCTCCACACATGTTACACCAACAGCACCTTCTATGATGTACCTTATACTTCCACTAATTAAATAGCCAATTCTTGAGGGTTGCAATAATACTCAACTGTACTTACCCATAAGTATGCGCTATTCGAATATTGCATTGCTTTGGGGAGAGAGTGCACTATGTCAGGCATGGCTAGAAATCGATATTAGAGAGTTCTGATCCAATGAATGTTCAGTGAATCTTGCAGTAATTATTAGAAATCAATAATCTCAAAGTAACATTAGCGGTCAACCAAAGTTTGTAGTGAAGGTTAGAGCAAGTACAACTCGACGGTTGCTGCATATAGATTCTGCAAGAACAAAACCTGTCCCTTCATTTCGTTAATCGCAACTAGAATTGTCGATATTCAACAGTGAACAGCGATCCCTCGTTTTCGTTGAGCAGCCTTGTCTATTAATTCAAAACTTGGCTTCAAAGGTAGCACACTGCAGAGCATAAATACATGCAGCGTAAGATGAGCGTTCTTCCCACACTGTCTTGAGATCTTTGTGGGTATGGGTCTAGGCTCAAACATTTACCGCAGCAAGCAGAAGTCAAAAAGTTTCTGTACACAACTTGCCAGACTGTACTCTTGCGTGATTCTCTCTGGATTTTCTTGGTAGTCTCGCGCTAGGACTTGTCAGTGAATTTTCGATTCGAAAATCCCAAGCAGCAGAGCCTACTTTCATGTAACAGATTCAAGATCTTCGACAAACAAGCAATCAGGAATCTCCTTAAAACGTCTCATAACGATAAGGATCCTCATGAAGCAAATGTCAAGAGCGGGAGTGTCAAAGACAGAAACAACCAACCTGCGATAGCGGAACTCTATTAGGCGCCGAAGCGCCCGAAGCGCGCATTACCGACTATCGAAGAAGATTTTGGATAGGGACAGAGAACCCGAGAAAATGCAGGCATTTAATCAAGGTACTGGAGTCTTAGAATGTATTGAAGTGGGTAATTTTTGCTTTTGGGTGCGACTGGGGGAGCGATGTTGTCCTGATGCTGCTATTGCTCAGCATTTCTGGAGACGAGTGTACGATGACAAGAGGAGTAATTTTGTTTATCAAGAATAGGGTTAAGCGCTTTTAGTAATTCCAAGATCTGCTGTGGATATGAATATTTCTTTGCTGGCTTGGATCCTAAGCTACTTTGCACAGAGCTTATGAACACGACCATCTAGTACACACTTGTCAAGGATCAGCTCCGGTTACTTTACTACAGGTGGCATCTGTTCAGTACCTAATTTTCTTTGTGCAATATTACTCTGCATTATGGAGGCGCAAGAAGCGAGAGATGGGCCGCATGGGTGGGAGGCCTCCGTCCTGAATGCTACAATATTCCAGCGACCCCAGGCATCAGCCCAGGCATCAGGTGTGTCTATCAGAGATCCGAAGTCGTATCAGCTATTAATAACGCCCACTTCTGCAGCCGGATGGAACCAGTCTGGACAAAGAGGTGATCGTGGCATGGATACCACTGACAACATGGATGCGCAGGCCTTCTCAGACTTTTCACAGACCGCCCCTATATTGACTGAATATTCAAAAGACCGGATATCTTCTACAGCACAAGAGAAGACAGCCAAGTATACTGCGTCATTGAATACTTCCCAGGCGATCAACCCTGAGGCGAACAACGCTCTGGCGAGCAGTCCACTAGCGATTAGTCCACAGAAAATCAGTCCTTTGGCGATTGACTCTACGCAGTCTACTATAGGACCAAGAGATTATATGTCCAAAGAGCCAACGACTAGTGAACTTAGGACCAATGATGCTCTACTGGGAGGGACAGTTGCAAGTGGCTCTAAATGGAGACCCGATGTTTACGTCAATGCGTTCATTCCAGATTCCTTTCTAGCTATCAATCAATCTCGGGCTATGCCAGTATTCAGCGCACCGCTTGAGGGAGTGAACTTTCCTCAGTACATTCTGACTTTTGCCGGCACACAGCTACTTTCGGCCGTGAAAGAGCTGAAGCAAGATCCTTCCTTCAGTGGAAAGATTCCAATGATGTCTATCAGGGAGATAGATCCAAAAAATTACGGCCAACATCTTTTGGATTGTATGGCACTGGACTTGAAGGCTCAGGCACCAGAAATGAGAAGTTACGATCTTTTCGGGGTCCAACTAGTCAGCGTGGATCCTTCAGTGCCCACATATCAGGTCCACGTCCCAGGTATTCGAGAGGGTACTCCACAGATCGCCTTGGGAAACACAGTGTTACTACGCCAACTTGTGTTTGACCCAAATACAGGTCTTCCACTTGGGATGGATATATGGCTGGCATGGGGAGGTTTCGCCAGGAATATAACAGCCCCGGGTTTTACTGGCTACGTGCTACACGCAGTCGTAGTAACGATTGACAAGAAAGCCGAGACCCTGATAATTCGAGCTAATCACTTCATACCAGAGCTGCTCAGATGTAATGTATCCTTCGTCATTTCCTCTGGCCTAATCCAATCTCTACACAGAGCAGTTTTGAGTGTTGCTCAGGAGTTTTCAGAGCATCATGCGAGCACTTTAGTGAGCGCAGAAAATAGGACATGGCTGCAGCGCATGCTCTTCCCGCAGGACGCTGACGGAATCTTACAAAACGAGCTTCCACCCGGTGTATTTGCACAAGAGTGGGTTGACCAGAGTCTGAACTACGAGCAGAGGGTACGTGACCATCACATCTCCTTGTTATCAAAATTTCTGATGTCTCAATAGAAAGCTGCCGATGTCATCCAGAGCATGAAGCACCATACTGCATTCCTCATTCACGGACCACCTGGCACTGGGAAGACGAAAACAATCTGCGAGGCCGTCAATCAATTGGCCAAGGATCCGAAATTTCAAGGCTCAATTCTACTCTGCGCACCATCTGATCAAGCTGCAGACATGCTAGTCATGCGATTACGCGCCCACTTCAGCCCAAGAGTTCTCTTTCGTCTGAACAGTTTCACGAGAGATTTTGCTGAGGTGCCGCAAGAAATTCTGTTGTATTGCTACGTTGAGAGAGACTTCTTCGGCCTCCCTCCTTTCCCAAATCTCATGGCCTTCAAGGTCGTCGTAACCACTTGCCAAAGCGCTGATATTCTGGTCCAAGCTTCTGTGACTAATCGCGATCTGGCCTACCTAGAAGGGAGTCTTAGAGCTATGATCCATCCAGTCCACCCCGATCAAGAATCTAAAGCCATGCGAGGGACTGCCTTGCACTGGGGTGCTCTAATTATTGATGAAGCTGCTCAAGCCACGGAGCTTGAGACCCTTATACCTCTCTGTGTCGTGGCCCCTGCTTCAGGCCACAATCTATGGATCAACGATGCTTCAAGTCAGCGAAAAGATGCCGTCCAGGATCCAATTTTCGTGATGGCCGGCGACCAACATCAGCTTAGTCCTCGAACGTACAGCAAAGCTACAACCCTCCATATCTCGCTATTCGAACGCCTCTCAACCCGCCCACTTTACGCCAGCCACCCACTAGTACGCGGCAAGGCACAACGGAAAGAGAGAGATGTGCCCCTCATGACACACTGGCCTCCATTAGTGACATTGATTCGCAACTACCGGTCTCACCCTGCCATCCTCGCCGTACCATCCTCCCTCTTCTACAAAAACACTCTAATACCGGAAGCCACTGATTGTGACTCACTGCTACCTTGGAACAAGTGGCGCGGCCGCCGCTGGCCCGTTCTGTTCGCTTGCAACGGTGGCATAGATGACTGCGAGGACCTCCGAGCCTCCGGTGGGGCGGGCTGGTATAACGTCTGTGAAGCCCACATGGCCATTCATTATGCACAAGACCTGCTAGCTTCGGGACTCATTCAAAATCAACCGGATATATGCATCATGTCGCCATTCCGCGCCCAAGTGCGCATTCTCCGGGCAGCAGCCAGAGACCTTGGGCTATGGGGCCTGAATATCGGACCCATGGAGGCCTTCCAGGGGCTCGAAAGCCAATTCGTCATCATTTGCACGACGCGTGCACGCTCGCGCTTTTTGGACCCCGACAAAGTCCGCGGAATCGGCATCATCGGCGAACCCAAAAAGTTCAATGTCGCCATCACCCGCGCCAAAAAGGGCCTCATCGTCCTCGGCAACCCCTGGGTCCTGGCCACCGACCCCTGCTGGCTCGCATTCATGCGCTTCTGCTGGCGCAACGGGCTCTGGGAGCAAGACCCCTCCGGTCCAATGATGGAGGGGGAAGAAGGCCGGGTCAACGAGTGGGCCCCCGAGCGCGACGAGGCGGAGACTGTGGAGGGGTTGGAGGCGGCGTTGGTGTACAAGGAGAACGATCCGTGGACGGGGGGGTCGAGGGGGGTGCAGAGGTTTATGGGGGAGAGTTTGGAGGATCGGATGTATCGGGTGGGGTTGGAGGCGGAGGCGGCGGTGGGGTATTACTAGTTGGGGCGGTTGGACAGGTGTACGATAGGGGTTGTCGATGATTGTTTTTGTACGATAGGTCGTTGATGGTGGGTAGTATGCTACTTGCAAAAACGTCCATCAGATACGGATTTTTTCTTTGACATTTACGTCTTTCACTCGTAAGATCTCACTTTCTAATTCGTTAGCTTGTTATAATTCGACGGTCGTTTTACACAACAACTCATTGACACTTCTTCAATACCATTCTTCCTCTTCAACTCGCAAAAACGTCAAAAAGATACTCTATTTCCCTTTCATCTCTATCGTTCTCACTCGTGACATCTCAATACCCAACTCGTTAAATCAAAAACAATTTAACAAAATTAACGCAATGTGTAATAGCAGGATACCTAACGGAAGTACCGAAGAGACTGACAACACATCTATCCATTCTTCACTTTTAAATTACTCAACCGCTTCTTTAGGCGTGAGATCTGACTGCTCGACTCGTTGAATCGGTACATATTTTCATTAGCCCCACGGGCTTGTGAATAACGAATTGCATAACGGTAGTATCGGATGGGTAGATGGTTCTCTTTATCCTGACTTCTTCGTTGTCGCATTCTCAAATTGCGGGATTCGAGTGTTCTGTTCGTCGAATCGTCAATATTTCCATCGGCGCCAGAGATATGCGATAGAATCCCATCCCCATCTCCATCCCTCCCCAGCCCCACAATCCCCACCCTTCTAAGAACCAAACCCTAGATAACCCCCTAGCATCATCACTGAGTCAAACGTTTCATGTCTAGCAGCGCTACTCTTTTATTTTATTCCATTCCATAGGATGGTGAAGTAATGGCTTTCTCATAAGAAGGGATGCTTCAAGCTAGATAGATAGTGGAGTTGTGGAGGGGTTTTAAATAGTTGTGATGGGGATGGTGGGGTGGTGGGACGGGGGAGCGTTGGGGAGGTCCGGAAGATGGGGGGACGGCAGCGGTTTAATGGAGATGGTTGATAAGGGGCTGGTGTGCATATAGATAACATCGAGAATGCACTAGTAAAAGTAAACGTTCATAGAGCGAGACGTACCATATGAGGTGATCGATGCTTTGATCTTGTTTGCCCTAAAGATAGAAATCTACGCACGATCCGGTTCGAGTTTGATGTATAACGCTATCAATCTCCGGAAAAAGTATGTATATTTGAAAACACGCGTAATATGAAAATTCGAGGAGGGAGAGAAGAATCTGAGATGATTTACACGAATCGAGACAATCGATCGAAGAGGAACCGGTGGAATAGACTCGTGCTGAGATGTGGGAGCGCGGATTATTTGAGGGATCATCGATTTTGCCTTTGATGTCCGTCATCTGGAGAGAGCTAGCAGCTGCTCGCAACTTCAAACAGCTGAACGACTGTCTGAGCATTGCCATCTGAGGCATGGATGAATGACCGAACTGAGTCAGACATCGGCTGATTGTAACCCACGAGCAACATCTTCGTTACGATATACCACCCTGTTCGCCTTATGCCCCTGCTCGACGAAGAACATTTGGGGAAGGCAGATAGATCTGTCGGCCAAGAAACTCCAATCGTCTTGGTCCATTATGCGCAGGATCTCAGCTTCTTGCTCCGGATCCTCCAGCGCACGACGCAAAAACCAGAGGTTCCGGGAGCTCGTTTTACATTGCTTTTCTTGCACCAAGTACTTGTACCGGCCAATCGCTATTATCCGCAGACTTGGAAGCTCTCGAGCAGCAATTTTATGCGCGATCTGGGTTTCTCTCAATGTGTTCATGTCAGATGGAAGATCTGGTCCGAAAGGTTCGAATGAATATGGTAAGGACCGGATGCCAACTCCGTAGAACTGGTTAACCACTTGCTCTACCACAGGTCGGAGAACTAGAATTTTGAGCTGCCGGAAGCCATTAGAATCATCATCGATCTTGTTGACTTTAAGTTGGTTGATGTCGATTTGGTCAATCCTCAAGTGCCTCACTCTATATCCCCACATATATGGTTGGGAATCGTGGCCGAATATTTTCCACTTCAATTCATCGTACTTATCGTCCTCATCGTAAACGAAAAGCTCGAGATGCCTTGAAGATGGTGGCTGAGGGCTTGAAAGGTAGACCTGCCATGAGTGCATTCACGGCACCAAATGCTGAAAAATATCCCGCTTTCTATCGAAGTAATTCCGCCACGCGTTTAAAAATGTAAGTGTATGGAGTGTGAGATGATATCGGTTCAGTATCGTATGAAGGCTTCGGGGAAATGGCTCGCCACTCCGCGACGGATCCATAGAGATTGTAAGATCGGTAAGATTGTGCGTACTGGTTGCTTCTAGGAAGAGGGCCATGAAAGTTTCGCTTAGTGGAACGTCAAAGTACAGGTTCTGTAATTCAGCAACAGGTTTGAGATTAAAGAGATGTATAGTGGAAATATAAACCCTATACAACGGTTGGTTACTACCATGCGCAACAAGCAGCAGTCGAAGTACCTACGTGTGATTGCAATCGACCAAGGAAAAGCTTTTCAGCGAGGATACTGGAGATTGAGGAGGATTTCTTTTGTCCGCCTTATTCGGTATGTAGAGTGACTCAAGGAAAATGGGTAAAGCCTGTGCTTCCTCTCTCCATGACGACGCTCCTACGTATAGTTCTTCTACATTACTCAGGCTCCGAACTGATTGTCCTAGGCCTAAGCCTTCGGATGCAAGAAGTTGAGACACATGCAAAACCTTGAGCGAATGCATGTGTTGTAACTTGACGACGTCTTTAAGTTAAATATAGTCCTGTAGGATGTGCTTGGATAGAGTATGGAAACATTCAGTCAGAATAGAACATGGACTGGCGTTTGAAAGATTCATAGGGTTGATCTACCCGGCACCTACGATACCTACATTTACCGATCTAATTTTCACAACCATTCCTATAATCTCTCTCGACACATCGTTTCTTGCGGACTTTGGATACCTCAACCCTAGTGGCTACAGCGATAA
>JAABUU010001825.1_pt1 | contig 33152 bp, 37 predicted proteins | sample 5559301 | NCBI WGS metagenome assembly JAABUU01 (sample SAMN10711884, study PRJNA513360) | rock metagenome | isolation source: Antarctica rocks | place: Antarctica: Victoria Land, Richard Nunatak white
GTTAGGGCGGGCTGTGGAGTTGGGGGTGGGGTTGGGGGGTGGCGCGCTGAGGGGTTGGGCTGACAGACTGACTGACCTTGGAATTTCGGGGCGGTTGAGGAGAGGAGGGTGGGGATTATAGAGGCCCATTCGGGCTGTTTACGGAGGGAGGTGCAGAACATGGTGGTGGATGTCAGAGAGAAGTGTATGTATGGGAGATTCTTTTGATTTTGGTATTGTTAAGGTGATGAGTAGTAGGTTTGAGTACATGAGTTGGACATGGTATATGTATAATCTTTGTGGTTTGCTTCAACGCCGTGCTATGCTTGAGATGGAAGAAATGGAGGGGTGATGGTGATTGGAGTTGAGATGGTGAGGGCTTTCGTTTAGCCGAGAGCCTTAGGGCTAACACCTGAGTTGGCGATGGTAAGTGCACGGAAGTCGCTTTCGTTCGGAACGTTGGTAGAAATGGGATGAAACTGTACAATATGGAGTGTAAAAATCATAGGAGTTGAGTAGCTGAGGGTGCGCGCTGGAATCGTAAGCCAGAGCGTCGACGATGAATATCCGTTACGACTTCGGCAAGGAAAGATCAAGGTTTTCGCTTCCTGGTGTCGCCGGCGGTGGTTTGGTAGAAGTACTTGCGGTGATATCATCTTGCTTCCCTTCGCTCGGTGCGGGCTTAGGGAGCAGCTGCTCCTTTGATTTCTCTTCTGCTTCTTTCTCATCTTGCTCTTCCAACTCCAATACCTCTTTCGGTAGTATTCTAGTCTTTGAAGCAGCTGATCCTTTGGCTTCAATAGCCCTCATTCTCAGTATCTCCTTCTCCAACTCTAGTAGTGCGTGTCTTGAAGCCCTGTCTCGGTCCTCCAGTTCGTTGATCCTTTCCGCGACGTCTAGCCTCCTAGACGTCTCCTTGCGTCTTGATCTCCATGACTCGAACAGAATCACACTGGCCCCTACGAAGAACAGGAATGCTTCGCTGATGAAATTGGCGCCAGAGTCTATGGCTTTGGCTTCGGAGAGCGGCCTTATGCGCGCTTTCGGTGCAGTTGATGACTTGCTATCGCTCCCGCTTTTCGATTTTTCTTTCGCACCATCGTCGGCTTTGGTTTGCGCTTCTGTCTTTGCCGTTGGTGCTTCCGCCTTCAGTTTCCTTGCTTTCGCTTCGACTGCTTCCTTCGCTATCTGCTTGTCGATGGAAGCCGTGTCGCGAAGAAGACCGAGCCTGAGGTGCATATCCACCCGGTGAAGATACTGTGCAAAGGATACGCAGATCCGGCGGAAGCGTTCATGCTCGCGGGCTTGCCCTTTGATTTGGTTCTGAGATATTTTGTCCTTAGCTCAGGACTTCATGGGAGCTGTGAAAGGGCCTCACAGCAATTGGCTTGGACAGAGTCCGAATGACCAATGACGAAAGCTTTAGGGTGATGCTGGACATGACGAGCCATGAAAGTCGGCTGCCACGAGGCAGCTGGACGGGAGGAGGATCAAGTTGGGTTTTTGCGTATGGATTCCGTTAAGACATAGCGGAACTGTAGTTGAGGGACCAGTCTCGACTCTCAATCCGCTCTACAACAATTATACGATCACCTCTATCGGAGTGCTCTAATTAGGAATGTTGACCCGAGTTGCGTGAGGTGGTTTCCATACGCTTACTAAGCATAACCGTTGCTATACGGACCGAAATCTGGAGATCTGTGTTTACCGACGACTACATGCAACAGAAGTTTAGACAACGACCACCATCGAGTGACAAGCCTCGAACTTACCTTTCGACGACGTGGGAGGCCAAATGTATGCATGAGATCGTGTTAAGGTGCTGATTTCCGTCTCTGACGTTGTAGGTTCACTTCAATCACATGAGATTGCCATTGTATATCCTTAGCACTATGTCTAGGGAGAGTAAATCTCAAGAAGTCCAGTCAGTGGCTGCTCTGCCTAACTGGAGTGCTAACGTTTCTGCGCAGTAGGCTTAGCAGTAGCGACTGCATCAACGAAGTTACGCATTGTCGACAACCGGATTCGCAGCCGCTGGGTTTAACTCCTACGAACTTACGCAGTCGCAACGAATTTACGCAGTCGCAACCTACCGTGAACAAGGTACCGGTATCGGAAGTCTTTGCGGAAAATTTTCTTCGCACAAACCTGGAGACAGCCAGGAATGGTCATGGAGCCTTTGACTCATCGATCACCGAATGTAATTGGAAAGCAGAACACTCTGTCTAAGAAAGAGGCCATGGAGATACAGGCATTGGCAGACAAGAAGAATCAGAAGGACAAAGATCATCCTCCAAAGCCACCATACTATGTTTCTGAGCCGGATGGACCGAATGGAGCATCTGGGGAGAGGTATAAGACGGGGAGTCTCCTCGGTAAAGGAGGCTTCGCCATCTGTTACAAAGCCGAACTATGTAACGAAAGATACGGAGACGCTGTGCACGAGTTCGCACTGAAGATTGTGAAGACTCACATGAATCAGAAAAAGATGCTGGAGAAGGTATTAAGACGCTCTTTGGTCCAATGTCAAATTATACTGACACTGGTTGTTCCAGTTCCGCACTGAGCTGCAAATCCACTCGAAGCTGCGTCATCCAAATATCGTCGAATTTCACCGCGCCTTCACCTTCCAGGACAGCACCTACGTGGTCCTGGAACTCTGCCAGAATGGCTCCATCATGGATATGGTCCGGCAGCGAAGGTGTCTTAGTCTACCGGAAGTGAGGCGTATCACAATCCAGCTTTGTGGTGCAATCAAGTACATGCACAAGCGAAACGTTATACATAGGGATCTAAAGATGGGAAACCTTTTCCTAGATGCCAACATGAACATCAAAGTCGGCGACTTTGGTCTTGCCGCAATTCTGGTTACGGACAAAGAGGCAGGATTTGCTCGAAGGACTACGCTCTGTGGCACGCCAAACTATATCGCGCCAGAAATCCTTGAAAAAGGCAGAAGGGGTCATGATCACAAAGTGGACATATGGGCTATTGGTGTTATTGTGTAAGAGCATCTGCTGCCACTAAATATTGCTTGTACTGATGGGTTCAGATTTGCCATGCTAACAGGCTATCCGCCTTTCCAATCCAACACCCAAGACGAGATATATCGGAAGGTCAAAGATCTCAACTATGCCTGGCCGATAGATATAAAATTCCAAAATTATATTCCTGAGGAGGCCAAGAGCTTGGTCAAGTCTTTGCTCAAGGTTGAGGCGATTGAGCGCCCAGAACCCGACGATGTTGTTTGTCATGACTTCTTCCTGATGCACGACTGCAATGGTATTCCGGGTTCCCTCGATCCGAGCTGTCGGCGTGGAAAGCCTTCTTGGCTTGCCAATCGGCAGCCCCTGGGTGATGCGATGGATACTAGAGTTAAGGTGCTATGGAGAGACATCTGCCGCGAGTGTGGTGTCGGAAGGGAGCCTGGCTCAGAACCATACCCCGTCGTCGGAAGGTTCTCAACGAAAACACTCTACAAACAATGCGTAGAGGAGGAGTTCCATGGACGTACGCCTATAGTTCCAGTACCCGAGGATATGGTATACATTTCTTACCCTGGTCCCACGCGTTGGCCACCTCTGTCCAACGGCGAAATATTTGAACACCACGATACTGTCAAGACCGATAAACAAGCTTGCGACCCTCCCGCACCTCCGAAGTCGCAAACCATTCCGCCAAAGATCCAGCAGTCGGAGAATAAAGGCTTGCACGATCCTTTGACTACGGGAGCCACCCGCCGCAATCAACCTTCCGGCACTAGTCGCCCTCGTCGTACAGATCATCAGAGTCATGCTGCCCAACTTCGACAGAAATATCAACCAGTGGTCAAAGGCATCCTGAAATCAAGCCGACTACGACCTTTTCCTACCACTGATTCGACCACTAGACCTGGCCCAACTTCACCCAACGGTGTGCCAGAAGCAGGTCCTGCCAAAGGATTACTAAGTGATCTACCAGTCCGGCGGCCTCCTAGATCAGCATCGAGCTCCTCGATTGTGCCGGCATGCACTCAAGAGGCCCCACGCTTGACAAGGTCCAACACTGCGCCGAGTGAGCCTAGAGGTGACTTTCTAGAATCGATTGCATTAGAGAAACGACGAAATCACGAACCAGGGGCGCCTAATCCAGAGATGATAGGAGCGGCGCCACAGGAGATGGATGAGCGTCACAACCGTCCTCAGCGTACTCGGTCTACAACTTTAACAGAGGAGGTGAAACCTGGTGTTGCTGAGGACGCCATCGAAGCCGAAGCAATGGATCCACACAACAGCCTGTCACTCAAGTCAAGGTCTGGCAGGAGAGTCAGAGAGCTAGCAGTACTCAGCAGACCACCGCAAGTGCTCATTGGACCTCACGAACCTGCCGAGGACGTGCCATTCACGACATCCGTTTCCGTGCGTCAAGCCCTGAAGATCATCTTTACCAACCTCGGAGATATCTTCGATACAGCATCATCGAGCAAGAATTGTGGCATTGAGGTCCTGCCTCCAAGACCCGATAGTATGAGAGACAGACTGGCAGTATCAAAGTGGGTCGACTACACCAACAAATTCGGCATCGGCTACATCCTCAACGAAGGTACTGTGGGCTGCGTCTTCAAAGGCGAGAGCGGCAATCCACCGACTTGTATCGCAGTTCGCGGGGGAGAAAGGCATCTCAAGAAGCGCGGACTCGATACGTATCCCGAGAGACACCAAATCGTGCCGAAGGATGGTCCACCGATCGAATTCTTCGAGAACCGCGGCGACCTGGGCATCAAGAGTGTCGCCGTTCCGTCGACCGAATTCCAAGTCGAAGTCGGGAAAGGCGGGATCGCGGAGAAGTTCGGTCCCGGAAAGGATAGCTACGAGTACCAGAAGCGAAAGAGCGTCTGGCTGTACGACAAATTCGCCAACTACATGACCAAAGGTCTGGGCAAGAGCGAGGACGTAGTGATCAAACCGCCGAAACCGGTCGCCCCAGGTAAAGGCAAACCCAAACCCAGCCGAACCAGCGTCCGACCCTTCGTCAAGTTCTACCAACGCATCGGCAACGTAGGCGTCTGGGGGTTCGGCAGCGGTTCGTTCCAGGTAAGGCATCCTCATCTCAAGCATCGGAACCTCCGAGGTTTCACTAACATTCCCCCCTCAGTTCAACTTCCCCGACCACACCAAGCTCATCATCTCCCACGACGGCAAGTGGGTCGACTTCTACCACCTCCCCGCCGCTGCTGCCACCCACCTCGCCCGCACCCGCCTCCTCACCAAGGAATCGCTCGACAACCGCGACATGCTCTCCTACCCCGTCCCCATCCTGCTGCAGGGCCACTTCTCGCCCAAAGGCCGCGCCGCCCACTGCTTCGAGGACGTCGTTGTCGCCAACCAGTTGAAGGAGAAGTTGGCGTTCATCCGTGATGTCGCGAAACGCTGGTATACGTGCGGTGGCATCGGCTGTCTGGGCGAAGGCGAGGGGTCGCGCATGAGGTGGGAGGGCTTGGCGGAACGGGGTGCGGGCGGGAAGGCGGAGAAGCTGGTTTGGGTGTCGATTGGGGCACGGGGCGGCGATTTTCGGTATGAGGAGGTTGCTGAATAGCGACAGGTCGGGTCCGGGTGAGGTAAGTAGGGAGAGCGGTTATAGGGTATGGGTTATGAGGGCATGAATAGTTTGTGGCGTTGGGTGGTCGGGTGCTGGTCGATTGCATCGGTAGTCTCATGGCGTGGTCTTTATGTCTCCTCTATTCTTATCTTTTCAATTGCCTATTCAAGCATGCGTTCTAGTGTATGGAGGTAGTGAGAGAAGAAGTTCCAGACACAACCTTCGGCTTCGAAGCTCATAATCAATTCAGCTACAGAGCTTGCGCGGTCCCTAATCATATATTTCCGCGTTCTCTCTGAAGAGCCATCCCTAGCAGTCCGAGCTCTAATTGCAGCGCCCAAGCAGAAACACTCGGCACGTACCATCGACATAAGTTATGAGCATAATCTATCAGCCGCAGCGGTATGTCCAAGCACCGAATCCCCCAGCCAACGCCTCGCTATGCCAAAAGCCCCACTATGCCAAAAGCCCCAGACCGCACGAAAAGCAGACACAAATGCAGCAAAAGGCACAAAAAGGAAGACCTCCAGTCCCGGAATCCAGCTGAACCTAAGCTAGCTGTGAGCAGCCGCATGCTGGCGCAACGCCAATGAAAGATCCCACGCCATCCCCTCCGTCCGGTCCCTATTCTCAGCACAGCCGTACCTTCGGTCGAGGAGTTCCGACAGCTTCCGCTCCCAAGCCCTGACGTCGACGTCAGGGATCGCAGTCAACAGAGCGCAGGTGATCGGCCCCGTGCGTACATGATCGTCGGTATCCATTGCCCCTTCTACCCGCTTCTTCACGGAGCTTACGTCCGTCGCGACATGGAGGACGAGATTGTGCACGCGCCGGTCTGCAGCGGTGGCTTCGAGGGGGAGCATTGCGGTCCTGGCGCGGCGCACTTGATGCGTGGTGCCGCCTGATGGTGTGGAGTGCCGCTGGGCGGCAGCGTCTTCTTCGCGCTTGCGGACGCGGATAAGGTATGCTCGAGGATCACCGTCAACGAAGTTTTGTGGCGTGTTGTTGGTGGTGTTGTCAGCATGGTCTTTTGACGGGGTGAGGGCGGCTTTGGCGGCCTCGTAGCGGTTTTTGTGGGGTGAGTTTGTGGAGGAGGGGCGGCCTTTGTCTTGGTTGTGAAGGGAGGCTTTGTATGCTCGGGTGACGGCACTTTTGCGGTGTTCGTATTCCATCAGGTCCTCTAGGTTGAGCTGCGGGGGGTGGCTAGGTGGAGGCGTTGGGTTGCGCAGAGTCGTCTCTTCAACGAGGTCTACGGTTTCGCTTTCGTAGCGTATTGGCGCTGTCGTGGCGATGGCTTTTCGACCACTTTGCGATTGAGCTTGCGGAGGTGGTCTTGCTCGGCGCTGTGGCTCTCTCTCGAACCAGACTTTGCTGGGGTCGTTGACCGGGGAAATGAATGGCTTGTGGATTGCTCCTTGCCGGTGCTGCTTGCGAAGGCCTAGCCGTGGAATCCCTTTGGGCGGGGCTTCAGGAATATCGCTTAGCTGCGTTCCTCGTTGTAATGTACGGGCGGATGCAAAATTGTTTGACTCGGCGTGGAAGCGCTGACTTGCGTCGAGGGCATCGGTTCTGTTATCGCCTGCTACTCCTCGAGCGAACTGTCCATCTTCTATCCGTTCAGCTGGTTGCCCTGTACTAGGAGAGCTCCGTATCCAAGTGTCAAGAGCGCCTCCACCATCCCGCTCTAGTGCTCGGAGTTTCGTCTTGTCGTTTCGAGGGTCAGGTGGTGCTCTGCCCCAGGCTTTGGAGGGAAAGTGCCATGCACCCGATGAAGATAGATCTTTAGGGCTGGGTGATGGAGAGCGCAGAGTGTGTTGCGGAGTGTGGAGGTTCGCAATATCGGCCCTATTTCGATGGACTAATTCATTGCTTGGGACAATCGTCTCGGTCCTGTGTCCCATGCGCTCGCGTGCAGGCGTCATGAGCTGGCCGTTCTCAACGATATTCCCATTGGCACAACGGGGTTTCGTCCTTCGTCCAGGGCGGGCAAAACTGTTCATCTTAGCGAACGTCCAAGGATTTGATACATTGACATCCCCCAGTTCTTCTCCATCAACGACATCGTCTTCCGTAGGTCGAGTGGTGGAATTATCTAGCTCTTCGTCATGTTCTTCATCACTGCCATACATGCTGAAGCGCCAAGTGGAGTTTCCCTTCGATGAAGATTCACCGCCTGCGGCATCGGGATCTCCTGTACTGTATCCCGAGCTTTGAGGTTCTCGAAAGTTACGCTTAGTTCTTTCAGATCGCGAAGGAGCGACTGATCCAGTCGGCAGCTGATGCATCTCAGTCCATGCGTTATCTTGTTCCACGGCATCATCTGCGTCCACCTGCCTCTGCTCTCCAGTGTTAGACTTGCGATCTGCAGTTTCAACTATCTCTATCGTTGGTATGTCTATACTTGAAGATATAGAGGATGCGATCCTTTGCGGTTCCCTGGCAAGCAGCAGGTCAAATCCTTTCTGATCCTTGATTCCGCGTTGAGGTTTAGACTTTTGGACTTTCTTGTCCCCCGTTACCTCGAGCTCTCCATAAGCGGATTTGAAGAAGGTCTCTAGTATTGACAAAAGCCGACTTTGATCTACAAAAAGAACGTCGTCCTTGGCTGGCTCGACGTTAGCATCATAACTGCCTAGTGGGCACACAATGTTCATGCAGAGAAAAGGATTTGTGATTTTCTCTGTATACATCAAACAGGCCGAACGGATGTAACTTTTGTATACAGTAACCAGTTGTTTCAAAAGACCCCGTGTACACGTAACAGGCCTTGAGTCGATGGAGATGAAGTATCCGGCACTGCCGATGACTGAAGCTTCTATTCACATGGACCCACATGGATTAATTCCATATTACCTACAATAGTTAGGAGCACATACCAGCAGTTGGTTTGGGGAGGAACGCTTCAATCCTGTACGGAGAATCCACTCTTTCTTTATCCTGGAGATCTTCTGGTTCTGTCGTTGTGTTCAATGCCGGGGTTGCCATTTCAGAAGAACACCAGGATATCCATCGGCAGTGACCAGATATAGTCTTGTCAACCACCTTCATTGCCGCATCTGGCACGCTGGCGCCTGCCTTGGGAGCGTATACCCAGTTTCCCTTGTCGTTTTTGGCCTTCAGCACCTTTAGGGACAATCTTGTCGAGGGCCGAGCTATCGCATAAGCTTGCAGAGTCTGTTTGATCTTCGCCAAAGTTTTCGGAGCACTTTTCAATGCCGTCTGTCTTCGTACAGGGAGATGTTTCAGGAAGTCGACCACCCTGACAGTGCTGCCAGTAGGATGAGAAGCCTTTTCCTGACTACACTTTGCATCAGCAAAGCTACGTTCTTCACGGGTCTGGATACAATTTACCTTTTGATTTCCCCATTTCTTTCTACCTTCAGACTGACTCCTACTGGCTCCCCTTCAATTCTTGTCGTAACCACTAGGCTACCGCTCAGCTCCGCAGCACTGGCTAAAGCCTCCCCTCTGAACCCTAAAGAGCGGCCCCCAATATCCTTGAGGTCCTCTAGGTTCCTGATCTTACTGGTGCAGTATCTCCTGCAAACCATCGCCCTATCTTCTGGGCCGATCCCGTAGCCATTGTCCTTGACCTGAATGACGTCGAGCGTATTTAGGGAGATCTCAACAAATATGGAGGTCGCTCGTGCGTCCAATGCATTGTCTATAAGCTCTTTCACGACGGAGCATGGGTCCGTCAGGACCTGTGAGGAACCAATAGCGCGGACAGTAATCTCAGAGAGGGCAGCAATGGGCATCATCAGGTGTAGTATAGACCAAGTAGTTCCCTCCGTCGGAGGCTCATGGCTTGAGTACTTTTCGAGCCATGTCCACCAAGCTTCACCATTTCGCTGTCATCGTCAGTCGTTGCTGATGTTGTCGGTGGACTGTCGCGAGTCAGCGACGTGACTTAACGCGCTATAATCTGTTACGTAAGCGACTGGCGTTCGGGTTTCTTGAACTATTTAATTTATCATAGGACGATGATCAACGGACATGTTTGAGGTTTTACTATCTCGATGGGCCGTTTTGGGCGTCTCTTCTCTAATCAGTTTTCTTTCATATTCCTCTCAATGGCTCTTCTTGTACATTGAACCCTCCCCGCTCAATTCGCAGCAGATACTCAAGTTCAACTGTCTGGTTCTTTGCATATGGGTCTGCTACGCTCGGGCTTGCTTGACAGATCCAGGTCGTGTCCCCGAGGAGTGGAAGCCAGAATTCTCTGAAGATACAGCTTCAAGCAGGAACGAGTCTTCATACCGTTACCGGTGGTGCCGGAAATGCGAAGCCCTAAAGCCTCCACGGGCTCATCACTGTAGAGTGTGCAAAAAGTACTCTTTGGCGAGACCTTACGAGAGTCTGAATTTCGAGCGCTGATAATCAGTTGATATCAGATGCATTCCGAAGATGGACCATCATTGTCCGTGGACTGCGAACTGTGTGTCACATCACACCTTTCCACACTTCATTCGCTTCTTGTTCTATGCTGTGGTCTCATTGATGTATTCCGAGTACTTTTTGTACATTCGCGCAGCAGCTCTCTGGCGGAGTCGAGCGCTACCAAGTGTACGTCAGCTTATCTAGGTTCATGGGTTACGATGATGTAGGCTGATCAGTGTTGTGCCAAGTATCTCGGTCCATCAACATTCCAACTCGTCCACCTGTTTACTCTCCTTGTCGTCAATTCCATCACGCTGTTTGCTCTTTTGATTGTCCTTGTTCGCTCCTTGTGGTCCTTGGGTTCGAATATTACCACGATTGAGGGCTGGGAGATTGAGAGGCATGAGGCTTTGCTCCGGCGTGCAAGGGTCTTAGGTGGTTCTTTGGATGGTCCTGACGGGGCGAAGGTGAGGATTGAACGACAAGAATTTCCGTACGATATTGGAACATGGAAGAACGTAAAGCAGGGCATGGGGGGAGGCTCCAATGTAGGCCATCGCCCTTGAAGGACTAACTGCCTTAGCTTACGACCGGTACCATGAAGGTCTTTGCTTGGTTCTGGCCTTTTGCAGCCACCCCGTCTGATCAAAGTGGAGCTCACTTCGAAGTCAACGGATTTGAGGGTAAACCCAACGAGAACTCTGGTTCACATGTGACAGATACTGATTTTTGAAGACCCATCACTATCCTGGCCTCCACCGGATCCCGATCGTATCCCACGTATGCGCCGATACTCTGAGTTAGGAGACGCCTTTACTCACCATGAAGGCCAAAACTCAAACGAGGACCTAATCGATTCCTTCCGGAGAAGACAACAGGAGGACATGAGGCGGTTCAATGACAGCCAATCGCAGTACTACAGACGGAAACCGTTCCATGACCGCTACAATTTCAAGGAAGAAGAAGACGCCGAAGATGAACCGGAGTCCCAAAGTGGGGGCTGCAGTGCAGGAGAAGAGGGATGGAGGAACTCGGAAGGGGACCGCCTAGGGGATTTTGGTGTGGAGGAAGAGGTAGAGTTCTACGACGAAGACGATGTACCCCTTGCTGAGCTGCTGCGAAGGCGGAAAAAGGCAAAGGTCGTTGTTGAGAAGACATGAACGTTTTTGTTGGTCATGATTGTTTCTGGATGTGGAGCCGAACATCCTGATGCCTGAGGTCCGCGACTTGGACACAAGGGCTGTAAAGCTAGAAAGTCGCGGTGCCATTCCGCGTATCCGGTTGGCAATTCAATCCCCGCCGTCCTCTCGGTCCCACTTACTTCGGTACATTTTGTTGATAGGGACGTTCGAGTACGTTGACTATGATGGGCATAAGGTAAACTCAAATATAGGACGTTTAGTATCCGACTACCGCCATGCGACTGGGTAGGTATTTCTTACCTTATGTACTCAGTTGAAATTCACTGGAGAGGAGGGTCGGGCATTGATGCCCCGTCTCAACCGGAGATGCACGACAACAAGATCGACAATATTGGGGTAATCTGTCGGAATTTGCGGGGTAAGCAAGGCTTGGTTGTACACGCCACTCACGTGTCTACCACCCTACCCTACCCTAAGGTACCCTAAGGTACCACCTAGCCTTAGGTCCCTTGCCGTTCTATCAAAATACCTCAGATACCTTTGGACCGAATGCGGTTGTGTCATCCGTAAGTTAGCATTCCATCGGTTGTACGAATTGGAAAGAGTAGTACCTGGTACGCAGTCCTACTTAGTCGTACACAGTGGGGGTCACTGGCTTTGATACGGATTCCTTCAAGCATCTGAATGACCAGGGAGGAGTGAAGAGCAATGGCACAAGATTTTGCCGGCCAAGCGCTGGCAGTGGAAAGGAGACGGGTAATCAGGTCGAGACCAGTCCGCGTCAGCTGTGGTCCGTTCCGGTCCGAATCGAACTCGATATAACATTTTATGGCACTACAAGTAGCCTTGAAGACTCCTAGTGTGGGGGGCTTCTCCTCCACCGCAGTTGATAGCGATGAAGTAATAGTTGAGAAGCCCCCTTTTGGAAATTGCCACCATCGTCAGTCATCACCAGCTGTCGTGCTCGGATCTGAAGAATCTGTTGCCCATGTGGATCCTCGGATGGTACCAAGTACCTACCGAGATGTATACACTATAGTACGACAGTCAAACAGAGATATGTTGGGGCTGAGGGTTGACGGAATCTCACTTCTGGACCGGACGACAAGATTGGTTACCAGCAAACAGTTAATATCCTTCTGCGCGAAAGGGAGCCAACACACGTATGCCTAGCATGTCAGAAGTACGTAAAACAGATCGAATGGCCCTCTCCAACAATGGAAGGTTTTGTTCAACCCCTATATGAGGACCTCGCTCCGGTTACACAGCCCCAACCCCCACGCCAAAGCGGAGCCAGATCTGTGGGCTCTGCGAATCCGATGTTATTCTGTCTTTTGCGCCCACTTCTATTATTTTCTTTTTGCGGAAAGATGAAAGTTCTCTGCAGCCTCATGGGAGTACGGGAGATCGGTTGGACCAGGTTCTCGTCCCTGGTATTATTGTGTTCTCGACGTGTTCATATATTACAGTAGAAGCAGCCACGCGATGGGCCTTCTAAGGTACACTCCACTCCTCTTCCCGAGTTACTTGACTACATCCCTTAGTGCCCGGTGCCTGACAGCTGCAAAGTCTTGCCATTGCCCAGTCAGGTCTGCCAATGGCCACCTACAGTACAACCATGATCATACCTTACCTACGAAGTCATATCAATATTATTCAACGGCCTTAGGTACCTTACGTTTAGGTACAAGTACCCTGAACCTTGCCCTGCGTGGGTAAGATTATCTTAATAACGAGACCAGGGTTTGCCATTCGAACATCTACAGTAACATTTACATACCAGCTGATCGTCAGCCTACTCGTCACAAGCGCAAGCTACTGATACCTTATGCTTTCTGCTGATTTGCCTCTTTTGCCTCCTTCGCCCTCAACGCCGGATGGGCCGTGCATCTGTCTCGTATTATTGACACAGAGTTGGAACGGCTGACGGAATATCACTCATGGAACTCGGGCGTCCAAGATGATAACGTCGTGGTCATCAGGCACACCCCCACAGTCCTCAGGGTTTGCCAAGGTAGATGCTTCCGTTCCGTGACTACCCTAACTACCTTACTGTACCTATATAAACCATGCGTCACCAGCTGCTGTCCTCAATAGACCCGAACTTTGCTGGTACTACTTACAGGCTTCCTTCTTGCTTTAAAGTTTTGTTCCCTGCTGTTATAAGCCTATTCCAATTCACTACTTGAGGTCCAAGACCCCCCGCAATGTCCCCTCACAACGACGCCCCTTCACCAACTGGCAGTTATACCCAACAGCTAGCCAGTATGTCGTTGCGTCCTCAACAACCAGCTTGGCCAGGCGCCCTTCACTCCGTCTACTCTCAGCCACAGTACAGCGACTCTTTTGAGAGCAGCTCTATTGCCTCCTCGGGCGATCACCCTTACCGCCCCCTCACACCTGGCGTCTACGTTCCAACCGTCACATTCTTTGACAAGACCACGGAGGACGTCGATACCGAGACAATTGCCAGGCATGCGGTCCGCTTGGCCAAGGCAGGCGTTGCCGGAATCACCACACAAGGCTCGAACGGGGAGGCGGTCCACCTTAGTCATGTCGAAAGAAAGCTTGTGACTCGAACGACCCGCAAGGCCCTTGATGACGCCGGTTTTCAGTCGATGCCGCTCATAGTTGGCTGCGGTGCGCAGTCAACACGGGAAACCATCGATCTGTGCCAGGAGGCCTTGGCTTCCGGAGGGGACTACGCACTCGTTTTGCCACCGTCCTACTACAAGCCGAGCTACAAGCCCGATTCTCTCATCGAGTTTTTCCGGGACGTCGCCAACGCATCCCCGATTCCGATCCTGATCTACAACTATCCCGGAGCGGTCTCGGGCACCGACATGGATTCAGATGTCATTATCATGCTCGCCAAGCATCCCAATATAGTGGGCTGCAAATTGACCTGCGGCAACACCGGCAAGCTCAACAGAATTGCGGCAGCGACGTCTGCGGCAACCCCCTCCGAACATGGATCTGGCTTCATGTGCATGGGCGGATCCGCCGACTTTACTCTCCAGACCCTCATCGGCGGCGGTTCCGGCGTGATCTGCGGACTCGGCAACGTCACGCCCAAAGCTTGCGTCGAACTCATCAACCTCTACGCGTCGGACAAGGTGAAAGAAGCGCAGAAACTCCAAGGGGTGGTCGCTCGTGGTGACTGGGCCGCCATCACGGGTGGCGTCGTGGGTACGAAGAGCGCGCTGGAGACTTATTTTGGCTACGGTGGCTTTGCCCGCAAACCGTTGCCTCGTCCGAGCAAGTCAGACGTTGCCAAGCATGCGGAAGACTTCAACGAGTTGGTTTCTTTGGAAAAGTCCCTATAGTTCCATGGGAGTGGGTGGCCATCTGATTGGTTCTTTTGCGTTTCTCTTGCCTTGTGCATAAGCCGGCCGTTTTATTCCCGTGGCGCTCTCAAATCACTGGGTGACATACTTGTGGCGCTGCATGCATGCACACGTCATTCCTGGGAGGCTGTTTGCTTGTTTGAAAAAGCTCCGTGTAAAAGATTGGATTTTGACATATGCAAGGTGTGGAGGAGGGGAGGGACAACGTCTCTCGTTCAGGCGTCAGTCGTTCTCGTGTCAAAAAGCTCAATGATACTCTGTATCCTGTTAGCAGACTTGGGTGGATGGTCACATGCATCGACATTCATGCAGTCATATTGCGGCTGTGCCCAATGGTGTCTCATTATTAAGATGACAGCCCCTGTACTTTGTTGCTCTCTTGTAAAGCTAGCTATCTCGGTCTTATGCTGTAACAGCCGCCGACACTGTCGTTATAGTTGAGGTTGTAATCAGCCAGACCATTCGATAGGGTAAGGACGGCGTCTCCACGGAGTCCGGCTTCCAAAAATAGTACTTTGTTTCTTCACGTTGTCCGCAGAAGCCCAAGGATAAGTTATTGTGTACCATAGTAGCGGCGAATGTCTACTTCCAACTTTACGATTGATTCCTTTCTAGTTCACACCTACATCAACGATTCTTTCTCATTTGTCCCCAACTCATCTACCCCTAACCCTGCCCCAACGTGCACCTAAAACCCAGGCGCTCTCGCCTAGGCTCCCACCTAAAACTCATGCCTAAAATTGTGCCTACACCCATCTTTTGGACCTGAATTTGGAGATGATCTGTCATGAATTAGCTGTGAGTTTGGGTGGAGGTTAGGCATGATATTAGCTGTGGACTACAGGTGTGAGTTAGTCATAAGCTTAGGGCATGAACTCGTTGTAGGTGCAGAAGGCCTAATCACAGGCATAAAGGAATTAACGTAATCGCCACCCAGTCAAGCCAGCCACTCAGTCAAGCCACCTCACTGTCACTTAATTAATTCTTGTCAAAACATCTTGAATTATTGAGATTACCACTTCTCTAGACTAACTACATGAAAACTGAATTATTCATGAACATTTTCTTTCAGATCAGCTTCACAAATTCAACTTTGCCTTTTAATATATAATATTTAGCTGTTTTATCAGTCAATTTCTTCATCTTCTTCTCTGTCTTCTGCATCATAGCTCTATTCTTATCAACAATAAGAATTCAGACATTTTCAACATTCTTTTATGACTACTTCTTTCACTGTTACTTCTACTTATCAAGCAACTTCTAATTAATTCACTGTAAAACTATTCTATCTGTCACAGCTGTCAGAGCTATGTCTTTTAGATTTAAAACATATATATATAATAATGATGTTATATCTATTATGATTTCATTCACAAACTGATTGATTTGAATTGCTGTATTAAATGTGACAGTGATGTTAACTTGAACTTCATTGAAATTTATAAAGAAGATATAGAGTAAGATTTTTGACTGAGATAATTTTAAAATAATAATGAAAGAATTAAATAAAATAAGATCTGCATTTCATTATGCATTCAGAATGTTTTAAGTTGTAATTGCTGTCAATTTAATCTTTTAATAGTAACATAGAAAGTTTAATTTATTGATATTGATGATTTTATAATATAAATGAGTATAAATACACTTCTTATAGATCTTGCTCAATAATTCAAAGACTTCAACATTTAATAACTGCAGTAAATGAATTAAATATAAAGAAAAACATAAAGTCACAATGCTGTAATTACAGCAGTACTGAATAAAGTCAGTAAAGATAGAACTTTTATAATTATTCAGTATTAATAATTAATGAATATCTTAAGTCTGAGTTTTAATGTGTAAATTAAAGATCTTAAGTTACTGAAGTTTTATTACATTAATAATTTAATCATTATCACTAATTTATAGAACAGTCTGATCATTCTTAATAGAGTTTAGTTATGTCTGTTGTATCAGCTTATTTTTGAAAATGAAGTAAAATGAAAGAATGATATCATTAAATAATATATATTTAATAAGAAATACTCAGTTCTAATTATTAATCTAAATACTGAAAGCTTATACTTCTGTGTATTATATTAAAACTTTAAAGCTGTCTATAATGCTCATTGCAAATTTCTTTTTATTTATATTATATATGTCTGACTTCAAAATATCATGCTGAATTCACATAAAGTTGTATAAATCAAATTATTTTTAAATAATTTCAAGATTTCTGACATTCTTTTGATTCTAATTAAGATTGCAACTATATTATGTTTTTAAGTCTGAATATCAATACAGAAAATTCTTATATCAATGTTATTTTAAAGAATTTAGATCATCTTTGATCATCATTAAATGCTTTATTATAAATTTTAACTGTTTAATTTATGAAGATCATTCTTAAGCTGTCATAATATTAATTTATTAAATTAAAGCATTCTTTTCATGCACTGACAATCATTATTGATTTATTTAAAAGATCTTTACTGATTATCTTTCTTTTCAATGAATTTGTAAAGTAAATCAAGATAAATTATAGATTTAAGCAATTTTGCAAAGAGAAACTGATGAATCATTGTTTAAATCAGTTAAGACAAGACTATATTGTGTGAAAATATCAGAAATTGACTTAATTGATTCATCTGAGATCATTGTGAATGTGTGATGATGATGAGATGAACAACAATGTTGATGAGGATGTTTGTGGCTAATGGGGTGGCTTGACTGGGTGGCTGGCTCGACTGGGTGGCGATTACGTTACCAAGTTGGGTGTGGTTCTCTAGACATCGGTACTTGATAGAGCGTCCAATGACTAATCAACCGATAAGGGCAAAAGATGAATCTGCTTTATGGATTGGACTACCTACCTCCTTACTTACAGATATTCTACGCGCATCGTCGAGCCATAGTGCTGTGAACAAATTGAGGGATTCTTTGATCCAAGGGCATTGAAGTGCAGTGACAAAGTCCACATCAACATACGCAGCACGATTTTGTCTCAATCCTTTCCTCCATCTAAAATAGCTGCCTCACGTCTCCAACGTCTCGTTCCGGAAATGGGCGGCGGTCCCGATCCCAAGCCAGAGCATCTTCTCGCAGTCCTACCTTTCGCCGAGCCCACAGCTATATTTGATAGGATTAGGAAAAAGCATCCGAACATCAAGTTCTCGTACCACAATTTGGCGTCTGCGGACACGGTGTGGAAGGGCTCAAAGAACGTCCCGAAGGGTGAGTGTAATAATCCTCGCTCACTGAGACACGGCTCGCGAGTCCTCTCAGGTCCAATTGATGGAATATCTCTAAGATCAAGGCATTTGCTTGCTTTCCAGAGATATACAAAGATATTACCATACTCGTAACTCTCTCGGCGCTGCCACCATCGCCGGAGGATTGCCCAAAGTAAAGCACACAGCCAACCTCTCGCGGGACAGTCGGAACCTGCTGATTATGATGCATAGACTAGAGTTGATCCACTTCTTAAGTGCTGGCACCGATCACGTCTCTAAAACCCCCATTTACACCTCAACCGACATCACCCTGACCACCTCTACTGGTATTCATGGCCCTCAGATTGCAGAATGGGTGGTTATGACCGCCCTCGTCAACTCCCATCGGTATCAGAAGCTGTACGAGTGGCAGAAAGACCATCACTGGGGTAAGGGCGACAACCATGCCGACCTGATGAGCGTGAGGGACATGGTGGGCCAACGCCTCGGCGTGCTGGGTTATGGCAGTATCGGACGGCAGGTTGGGCGGGTCGCGAAGGCGATGGGCATGGACGTGATTGCATACACAGCCAGCCCTCGAAACACCAAGGAGAGCAAGAAAGACCACGGCTTCATCGTACCGGGGACGGGTGATCCGGACGGGGAGTTCCCGAGTGCGTGGTTCAGCGGTCTCGAGAAGGACAAGCTGCACGAGTTTTTGCGACATGACATCGATTATCTACTGGTCAGTGTACCGTTGACGAAGCAAACGACGCACTTCCTTGGAAAAGAGGAGTTTGAGATCCTGGGCAAGTCGAGGAATACGTTCGTCACGAATATCAGCAGAGGCCTGATCCTGCAGCAGGATGATCTGATAGAGGCCTTGAAGAAGGACGTCAAAGACGGCGGTTTGAGAGGCGCGGCGCTGGACGTTGCCGACCCTGAACCGTTGCCGGAAGACCATCCGTTGTGGGAGACGCCGAACGTCATCGTTACGCCGCATATCAGTGGCCTTGGCACGGCTTATGTGGACAGGTCGTTTCAGGTGTTGGAGGTTAATCTGACGAGGAAGGAGAAGGGCGAGAAGTTGATCAATGTGGTGGATCGGAAACGCGGATACTAGGAAAGATCTCAACTTCATAGACGCTCTTGAATGAGAATAGTTTATACAGCTCTCTTGACCTTCCCTCAAGACATACGTATCCCGTTGCGTTATCCCAATGCGGCGCCATAAGGTACCTTATCGCAAGCTCTGATTGGAGTGAGTCTCTTATTTCATTCATAAGTAGGTAATCTCGTCTGACATAACGTAACATAAGCATCAAGAGATAGAGGCCAGTAAGGGATGCCTTATTGAAAATTGGAAGACCAGCAAGGCAGTCAGATGGTAACTTACCAGGTCAGCATGTCGAGCATTGACCTAGGAGTCGGTGTAGTTCTGGGCGCGTACAATAACGCTACTTGGCACTTGGCAGCAAAGATTCCAACTCCAATATGCTCTCTATGTACTTTATGCTATCTGTCAAAGCTCTTAGTAACCAGATTCTTATTCATGGTCAAGGATGACCCTATTTGAGATATGGACCGATCTTACTGTGATAGAGCTAGCTTTCATTGTTGCGATCCAAACCACTAGCATACGTAACCCAATCTAAAAGGTAGCTATGGCCCTCAAGAGACTACAGATGACCTCTCCATTGATGGCAAGGCAGCTGTTCACCTGCATGGTAGCACCAGTAGTGAATTACGCCATGGTAGTCTGGAGACATGCCTGTAATGTCAGAGCAATGACCATCTTTAATAGAGTGCAGAAGATAGGAACTCAGACAGTAACAGATGTCTTCATCACTGTCTTTACAGTCATAGCAGAGACAGAGACTTGCTTGAAGTCCATGCAACTTTGACAGGCTGAGAAGACAGCAGCAATATGAATTAGACTACAAATACTGTTCATCTCAAATTCATTAATTAAGCTTGACACAACACAGACTCAATGATTCAACTCTCTGCTCAGCAAGTTAAATATTGAATACTCAGTGATATTCTTCAACAAAATGAAAAGAATAAAGCTCTATAGCATTCAATTATGAACTTCTTGTCTACAAGTAGACACAACAAGAGAGAAGAAAGATAAGCAGACTTTTATTGACATTCTTTAAGACATTATCATTGTAATGAGTGCATTCATCAGAAATGATAAGATTGAGATAGAAGAAGTTATTATAGATACAAAAATGAAGATCACAACACATCAATATGTAACATACTCAAGAATGCTAAAGTCAAGAAAGAAGCAAAATTTCTACACAGTTAAATTGTCAACAATTAGTCAGACTTTAAGATGTCTTTTTGATCATATTTAGAAACAAAATATATACATCATTATTCAGAGTCTTTCAGCAGTTTAGAGACTGATGCAATTCAAGCAACAGTCAGAATAAACAGACATAAAAGTTACATATTAAGCTGTGAAAAAGCTTCTGCAATGAGAGAATCAAATACAGTGTATTTGACTGTCAATAAAAGTAATATCACAACAACAGAAAGCAGCAAAGAAGACAGCACAAGACTTTACAAGATAGAAAGCTTTCTTGAAGCTTTTTTTTTATTAAGTGCAATTCATCATCACAAAAAGAGTCATAAAGATCATGAAAGAGTTATTGTCAGGATCACAGGTGGGTAAGTCGGAAGGACTTAGACAAATTGCCATGGAGGTTTCCTTACTGTTAACATGTTGCTTCATTTCACTTATCTTGCGCTTCATTTCGCTTCGCACCCTCGCTAACACTTAGCGTGAGGAACGCACCAATGCACCTTCACTTACCCGGCCCTGCTGGCATATAAATAGAAGGTCATATCCTCACAATGTTGAGTTCTTTCCTTAGCCTTAGTCTTTGGTTTTTAGGTAGTCACCTGTTGACTTAGAAATCAAGACCTTCTCACAAACCTCTCATTTCTTCAGACTTCACAGTTATACACTTTATTAAAAAAAGTAAAAGACTTCACAACAAAGCTGAACAGAGCACTGTCAAATAAACACATCAAGAAGCTTTACAATAGTCTAAAGAAGATAGAAGTGAAGATATTCATTTAATTATGCATAGTTATGAGCAGAATTAACAAATATCTATACAGAATAGATGTCACTGAATCATCAGACTGTGTCTGTAACATAAAGAAAGAAAATATAAAGCACTTTCTGTTCTGCTGCATCAGATAAATCACAGAAAGAGTGTCTCTGCAGTAGTACTTTATAATAAGAGAAAGTGCTTTTTTCTGATGTTTAAAGAGTAAAGCATCATCAGATCTGAAAGACTGATCATCAGACATAACAGCTGTCAGAGTCATCATTAAATTTGTTTTGAATACAGACAGATTTAACTATTAATTAAGTCTGATCATAAAGCTTATTATCTTTCATTAATTATCTTCTTTCTCATTAACATGCACCTCATAGTCACATAATGTCTGCTTCAGCTGCTGATCATAGAACATTAAATATTTGTAGAATTATCTTTAAAATACATTTACAATCTCATCTATGACTATCTGAGCATATCAGAGTAAATGAGTATAGAAGACAGCAAGAAAAAGATGTTTCAGCAAGAGCTTTTTGTGAGACATGAACATAGCAATAGTTTTGACAGAATGATAGTGCTAGAGCCCTTTAGGCGTAGTGCCTCCGGGTGGAATAAATTACCTACCTACCTACCTAACCCAATCTACGACCATGCCGGGAAAAAGAACACGGCGGGCTCTCAACACAATCTCGAGGAATATGAAGAAGACGGCCAAGCTTCGAATAAATGTCAACCAAAGCCGACAGAGCGACCAATAAATCGGACCATTTGAACGACGACGAGCAAGAAGCCACCGAACTACAGGCGTATACTAACCGGCACGCCATCCGCAATGCGCCGGCAGTAACGACCGCCGCCGACGATGGCTCTCGCTCTGTACCGACCAATAGGCCGGAGCGACAAGGCCCCGGATCTATTCCAGGTTCCATCAGGGCTTTCTGGGCGCGGCATGTTGTTGTGACGGTGTCTCAAGAGGCTTGTCGAGACCATTTCGGTGAGGTTGATTTGTTACTCGGGACGCATTGGGCCTTTGGTTCGATAACTTATGGATTTTTCTTGGCTTTTTCACGTTTCGGTCTTCTCACTGCTGTGAGCTTCGGAGGCTGCCTGGCCTCGTCTTGGCTCTTGTTGTTCTGTACAATGGGTGTTGGAGGTGGGGCGCAAGGAGCTCCTACATCGCTCAAACGTTCAAAACGCAATGTGAAACTCGTTCGCAGTGTTCTGATATCATATCCACCATGCCGCACACTGCTGTCACCTTTACCCTCTAGAATTACCCTGACTGAAATGCCATACCCCGACAGCTCTGGAAAGGACGTTCCTGGGGTACCTACGAACATCCTTGGCCTTTTCCATGCTCGGCGTAGTCGTCGCTCAGCTGTTCCGTCTCCAGCACATCCTGAATCCGGAAGCCGCGCTTGGCTTCTACGTAGCCGGGGTGCCGCTCGCGACGGTGTGCAATGGAGCGGCCACGGTGGTCGTCTTGCTCGGGGCTTGTCGGTTCTGGCGGCAACAGAGCGCGCTGGCTAGGGGTAAGGTGTATGTGGGTGGTTGGGAGATCATACTCGTTGGCTTGGTCGTGCTTCTTGTGGGTTTGGGGGTCCGTGCGAGATCTATGGGTTGTGGTCGCTGATTGCTGCAGGTCGCCGTGGTTATCTTTTTGGTTACCGTCGCTCTGGATGTCAAGATTGGTTGAAAGCAGCAATCTTGGGAGGCTGGGCTCGATATCTTGGTTGTTGTTCCGGTTACGGTGGCACGGCTCGTTGGAGTAGCCTGCGTGTAGATTTTGTCTTCTATACTTCATACCATAATTGGTTACATTTGCTGTATAACTACAAGAGTCGAATGGCGGTGGGGTTCAATTAGGATACCATTTGTGGCTTGGTCCGTGTGTGGGGTGGATAGCTGTGACATTGCGGGAGTACCTAGGTAGTCAGACACGTTATAGGGCTACAAAGACTTGATATTGATTTTCCAAGGTAATACACAAAGGTGGGAAGCCTTATTGGACGCGTCGTGCTTTCGCTGCGAGTGATGCAGCCATTTCGCATACGGTCTTGTTGAAAGACCACTGTCCTCACTCATCGAATATTTCATTAGAACACCTACAGTAGAACCAATCGAGGGATTCGTGGATTACCATATACGTACTAGCTTGTATAAGGTGTCACTGCCGTCATCAGTTCTGGGATTAGCTTACCGAACTACTTCCGCCATCCCATTGCCTTCAGCTCTCCACAAACACAAACCCAACAACTCAATAGTCCGTAACAACAATCCAACCTCCTTGATTTCGAAGGCAAATCGTTCTGAAGAAGGTCATGACCATCCTCCCTAGGTGGCTTGAAATCCGCTGTTTTACAATCAAATCAGGACTACCCGGTCCACTACTCACTCTGTCAACGCCGCAGAGGCCGTGGGCGTGAGCCGCCCATCAGTGTCACGATGGGCTTATCGAAGTCTACGAGGATACTGATACTTCTTTCCATTGATTCCGCTTTCTTCTTCTTGGAGCTCATAGTCGGTCAGTCTAAGTGTGCGCTCAAACAGAAAGATGGGACATCTCTGCTGATAAACGTATATCCAGGCTATGCGGTTCACTCCCTCGCCCTTGTCGCGGATTCGTTCCATATGGTCAGTTACTAAATCACACACTCCATGGTTCAACGAGGTCTAACATGTTCCAGCTGAACGATGTCCTATCGTTATGTGTTGGACTTTGGGCGGTTAGGGTGGCCAACCAGGAAACAAACTCCAAGATGTATACATACGGCGTGAGTGGCATCTACCGACAGGGAGGGGCAATCACTAACATATTGTAGTGGCAACGTGCTGAAACATTAGGTGCTCTCGTCAACGGCGTCTTCCTTGTGGCATTGTGTCTTTCAATCTTCCTAGAGGCTATCCAGCGATTTGTCGAGCCACAGACCGTCTCCAACCCCAAGCTTGTTCTGATCGTTGGGTGCTTCGGTCTCCTGTCCAACGTCCTTGGACTCTTCCTCTTCCATGAGCATGGACATAGCCATGGGGGCGAGAGTCATGGCCATTCCCATCGCCCCGAGGATAAGTTGAGCGCTGCGGAAGAAGGTCATGGTTCCAGGCATGGCGCAGGCGTTGATGCACATACAGCTGAGGTGGCAGACGAAGGCGGGAACATTGCAGATGTGCTGCCTCAGAGTACCGTTGCAGGATGGCCAAGATCCACACCCAACCGTCAGAGCGGCCCCCAAGACTCTTCAGGCGAGCAAAGGACCACCGGCTCTCGTGGCTTTTCCAAGAACGACGAGGATGATTCCACCGCTGCCGGCACTACGTCTCCACTGTCGACGAGGAAGTCGATCAGCAGCGGTCAGCAAAAACGCCACTTGCGCCGTACGAGTCGTTCAAAATCCCGAGGGTTTGTAAGCGTCGACGATCTACCTATCCACCCAGCGAGCTTTCGCAATGATATTATTGCGGCCAGTCGACTGGAAGACATTGAATCTGGTCCTGGTACGGAATCCGAAGGAGAGGAAGCTGTGGAAGAAGAGCAAGAGGAACCTACTGAGAGGACCGGCTTGCTGGGGCAAGCCAGAAGAACTTCTTCGGTTAAGCGAAGGCGGAACAGTGCCCCAGACCACAAGCATCAGAACAGAGAGCGGCATGATTCTTGGCATGCAGCTCACAACCACAATCACCCCAAGGATGAGGGAAGCACGGGTGGCCACTCTCATGGAGACCTCAACATGCGTGGTGTATTCCTTCATGTTATGGGGGACGCATTAGGCAATATCGGTGTGATTGGGTCTGCTCTGTTTATATGGCTCACATCCTACTCGTGGAGATTCTATTCAGACCCTGCAATATCCCTCCTCATTACGGTCATCATCCTCGGCTCGGCTATCCCGCTCTGCAAGGCGGCCTCTCGGATCTTGCTTCAGGCAGTGCCCGCCGGCATGAGCGTCGACAAAATCTCAGACGATATCAAGAGCCTTCCTGGCATCTTGAGCTGTCATCACATCCACGTTTGGCAGCTCAGTGACACGAAGCTTGTTGCGTCACTCCACGTTCGGCTGGAATTTGATTTCAAGGGCGAGGGTTCGGCAAGATACATGCAGCTCGCAAGAGCCGTCCAGACTTGCCTTCACGAGTATGGGATTCACTCGGCCACCATTCAGCCCGAATTCGACAGCGACGCTATCAATGGCGGTCCAGAGGCAAATGGTTCCAAGAAAAAGTCAAGCAGAGCCGCGAGCATGCGCAGTGACCCTGATGCTTGTTTGCTTGAATGCGGAGACGAGTGTGGCGATGTTAGCCGATGTTGTGCTCCGGCCAGCGGCGACGGTTCTCAGGACGGTCATGATCACGGGCATAGTCATTGAAAGCTGCCAAAGTACGGCGCTTTCTGCGCGTCGTAGATATTATTACTCGGGCACAGCGATCAGGGCCATGGACATTATTGCAGGGCCAGGATTGGGATTGGGATTGGAAGGTGGTGTAGAATGGTGGGTCGTTAGAATGAGGGAGGAAGGTGTCAGAGCATAAAGGGGGTTGGAGATTGTATTGTATTGTGCAGCATTGCTCCGCTGCGTAATAGGCATTGGCATTAGGGAACGTTAGGGCAATCACTTGAACAAGTGTGTGTAGCCGCATTGGGATAAAGGGGCGGATCGAGGCGTTCGCTTAGGTTGCCGTTTCTGATGCGGCGGGTAGTTTGGCGTTTACCGTACTCTGCTAATCCTTGCTGTCTTTGTTCACGTATTCAGCATTATTATTGCGCGAGCATCGAAGAATCATTCTACCTCTGTATATACCTTTGGATGCCCTCTCGTTGACACTCAAAGACTGGAGCTCATTGACTCATTGAGTATGTCAACGAGCTTCGAATGGTCCGCAGCTATACGATGACATTACCATATCACTATGCGCCAGACTCTTATCGCAATAACTCTTTGGGACCGCCGACCTTGGCTGAACGCTTCACTCAAGGGCTTCGTCACCATATTGGTAACAATGTCAACAAGAGAATTTCACCTTGGAGAGCTGCTACGCATCCCAAGGACCATAACTCACAGCGTTTCTGGAATCCTCGACGTCTCATCTCCATACCCAATGGCATAATAATCTTGTGGCTTGCGTTATTATGGTGGGGGGAACGACTCGTGTTTCAGCAAAGCATAAGCAAGTGTGACTGGAATATATGGGAGCGTTGGGTATATTCACCCAGAGCTTCCATCACTATGTATACCTGTGGTGCCTATGAAGCTTACGCGGAATTGCAATATAGCCTCGAGAAGCAACTCCCCATCATCTGATCTTCATAGCCGATCCTCAGTTGGTTGACCCTCATACCTACCCTGGCCGTCCTTGGCCTCTGTCGACCTTGACAACCCGCCACACGGACCTTTACCTCCGGCGATCCTTTTCACTCGTTCAGAGGCAATTGCACCCGGACACTGTGTTCTTCCTTGGCGATCTCTTTGACGGCGGTCGAGAATGGGCGACAGACAGGAGCAGGAGCCCAGAAAAGCAGTACCGGAAATATGGCGAGACATACTGGTTGAGGGAGTATAATCGCTTTGGCCGAATCTTTTTCGATCACTGGGGTGATGGCGGTATTGAGCCTGGAGTAGGGCAAGAGGGGAGGAAGATCATTGCCGGTTTACCAGGAAACCACGATCTCGGGATAGGAAGTGGGATCCAATTACCGGTACGGGATCGATTTAAAGCATATTTCGGGGATGGAAGCAGGATAGACATCATCGCAAATCACTCTTTCGTGTCTGTGGATACAGTATCACTGAGTGCTATGGATCAACCAGATTCTCCTACCAACAGCGAAGGAGCTAGGTTGGGGAACGGCGACGGTACGAATGCTGTGATTTGGAAACCAGTGCAGGATTTCCTGGACCAGGCGAAAGCTGAGAAGAGCCGTGCTATCAAAAGGCACTTAGTGTTGTTGGGCAATCAAAACTTAATTCGTCGGCTCGAGCATACTATCACGGACTTGAACGACCCCAGCTTCAAGGCTTCAGGGAACCGAGGAGTTTCTGTTCCAGATCTACCAACAATCCTACTCACACATGTGCCGTTGTACCGGGCTCCAGGTACGCCATGTGGCCCGAATCGGGAACATTGGCCTCCATCAAAGCCAACAGGTGGGGACGGCGAGCAGTTACTGGAGGATGAACGTAATGCAATAGCCGTACGGGCTGGGTATCAATACCAGAACGTACTGACTCCTGCAGTCTCAAGAGAGCTTATCGAGAAAATTGGAAACGTTGGAAACGTCTTTTCTGGGGACGATCATGACTATTGCGAGATCGTTCATCGAGAGTTTACTGCCTCTACGATGGGCGGCAGGATAAGGGAGATCACCGTGAAATCGATGTCATGGGCTATGGGCGTCCGAAAGCCTGGCTTCCTGATGTTGAGTCTCTGGAACCCTATTGACGCTGACGGCAAATCGATCGGGACACTTGGCGCCAGTCACGGCGGCGCTGATAATGGAGGCGGCTCGGCTTCTTTGCAATCGCATCTTTGCTTGCTGCCGGACCAGTTAGGAATATTCACACGTTACGCTCTGCTACTTGGACTGACGCTCATGACCTTAACAATCAGATCCGTGATCATGGGAATGAACGGTACATTGTCCTCGGACTTTCACGCACTCCACTCTAACAAACCTATACTGCCAACATCATGGTCCTCTAACCATCCGACTTCATCTGCAGAGAGCGAGAAAGCCGAAGCCCGTTTCCAACACCAGAGACAGAGGGCAGATTCCCAGAAATCCCTGGAAGAATCACACTCCTCCAACTCGTCTACATCATCGAAAAGTGGAGGTCTCGCGGCGCGATCCTCCGCGGCTCGAACTCGCAGCCTGAGTCCAGCTCTGGGCTATGGCATTCCTATCTCGCAAGTTGGAGGGTTACCGCAAGCTGATTATAACTCGTCGACCACCGGGAACGGTGCTGTCACTGCTTTCCACACGGAGCACCCACCCCGGATCAATATCGGTGGGTCTTTCCGAGACGATGGGAGTCCGAAGAGAGGAGTCCCGGCTGTTGTAGAGGAAGCGCTTCGGAGTATGTGGCGGGTCGGCTGGGTCGCCGCCTTGTGGTATGGATGGCTCGTTTGGCATGGGTAGGATGAGCGGTTGTATCGCCAACCGTTACATTACGCTCAATATCAGGGCCTTGGAGATTTGTTTATACAGCGCTTGGGGAGCTTGGCTGGGAGTGCTGCCTTGGAGGGGAGCTCTTTTGTGAAGATACCCTGATATAAAGCTTTTCTGTTTTGGGGTTGATAGAACCCCTAGTTGATCAACGAATAGCGTTCACTTCAAAGCCGTAAGTGAGAAAGACCAGCCATGGATGCTGTTGTTACACATTACGTAATCTGTTTAAATCCGAAGCTAGCCGCGACCTTCCACCTTCAACAGCCTTCATCCTCTCAGGCGGTACGGTCAAGGGATCTAAATGGATCTGAGCCGTCCCTTGTTAGTTGCGTGGACACATCAACGCGAAGATCGACCACCTAACAACTCCATGCGATCGCAAGATCCATCCCCGCCCCCCTGCCCCATGTTGTCCCCGCTGTATATCTCTCATCTCTAGTCCCGAGAAGAAGTGCTTCACGACCAGCTACCAACCACTACTAACGAACCCCGAAAAGGAAGCTGTGTGGAGAGGGCATTTTGCAAGCCGCAATTGGACATGTTAACTATCGCAGAGAACCTAAGCCAGCATGGCAGGCTGCGGGCTCGCCATGCCTCTAAAGAGCAGCTAACCTGCTGGGAATGAGATATGATCTGCGCCCTGACGGTTCGTTCTCAGGAGGACATTGCGCGGGCAGAATGGATTGAGGCGGCGCTGACGGGCCGGTTGAACATGATTTACTTTGCTTCTCTGCATACCTGTAGCGAGAGAAAGGAGAGCCCATGGATTCGGGGGGGTGGGGTAGGACATTGTCTGTCCTTGCGATGAGAGAGGTGATGGCTTAGAAGATTCGATCAGGAGAGGATGTCGTGCATTGATTCGGCAGGACTCGGAATGGTCACACGTTCGAAATTGATGTAATGTATACAGGAAGAGCGGGAGTGATCTTGTTTGGTCTCTACCTTGTGTGACCATCAGCAGCTGACGGCAAGGTTCCTGTGGTTTCTGGTGTTTGCGTATGGTGTCTGTGCTGGTGGTTTGGAGGGAGTGGTTGAGCCACTGCTTTATTTTCAGATACGAGATATCCAGGCGGTAGCCTCATGAGACATTTCGGGGGATGAGACATCTATGTCTTGTTCAGGCAGGTTGTACGAGAGGATGGCGTGTACGAGAAGACGGCGTCTGGTTCAGACTTACCATTTTCAGTGGCCAGTCGGTGCCGCCGATGTTGCAATTCTGCTTCTGTCAAGTTCTTGCTGCTCTTCCAGCCCACATGGTGCACCGACGGTGCCTTGGCACGCTCGAATGGCCGTGCAGTTGAAACCGTCCAGTCTTCCCAGCAAGCAACACCGAAATTACGTCTGATCTGGAGACGAACTCTATTCCGACTGCGCAGAAACGGTCCCTTGCATCCTACTGTGATCTACTCATAGTGCGAAGGGAAGCGCTAGGAGAGCTGATGACTTGTTTGAGGAACATATTTGCGGTCCCGTGGGTTGCACGGAACAAAGCTGGCTATATTAAGGTGTCGTGTGTGACTTGGTACTGCACAGGCGGGTAATGTTAGATCCTCAGACAACCATTCCTCTTGCCGTACCTGCTTTGTTATACGAGAGAAGTCAGGAGAGACAATATTTCGCCGCTCCGTCCGGTGCCTCCGGTGGTACTGCAAGAATAATCACAGACTCGTCGCAGATAACCGTTAAAGCAGGTACCCACAACTCAACGGCGATCTGCAGACGGCTCCGATACTCGATACGCTGTATATCCGAATCATCCGACATACGAACCTTGGTTATTCTGAGCGACATGGCCCATACCAAACACCCTCGAAATCTCTATGACGCGTCTGTTGTTGAACGCTTCCCCAGGACCGCCCTTGGAGTCGACGGGCGCCCACTCTCGAATCGATGGTTGCTCTTTCCAAGCCCCATGTGAGCCAATCAACTGTACCATGCCTCGGTATATCCATCATGTGCCCTTAACCCATATCCAGGTCGAGGTCCTTGGGTGCAGTCCGTATGAGCCATGGAGGAGGATAGGAGAGCCGCATGGACACTTGACGATGTGCTGCAACAGGGATAGTGTTGCACAGAGACAAGCCAAGGCAGGTGAATCTATTTTCAGTAATGATCGTACTGACGAGTGTTGTCGGATGCTGTGGTAACCCTTTCACGCCTTCGCTCGCGTGGTGCCTTTGGTTGTTGATACTCTATGCCGAGGGCTAGGGAATCAATTAGAACTAATGGAATTCGTCATCGTTTGTTCATGTGTTTAGTCGAGTCAAGATCTTTGAGATGTTCAAGGCTGCAGGCTGGCGTTGGGCTAGAATGATCCTCCTCACAAAGATGTTTGTCTAGATCTTTAAAGCCAATATCAAATCAACAATCGGACGAGGAGATATAAGATTGGAGAATTTCCCTGGAACAAATCAAGCAAATTCAGCACATTCGACTTATTCGCAGCATTGATACATCCCAATAAAAGACCTTCAGATTAAAATGGCTATTGTGCACAGACTACTTGTTCTTGTCCTTGGGACATTATTCCTCACAAACCGAACAAAGGCCGTCGCAATCACTGGCCCACAAGGCGCTGGCGAGTCGGCTACAGGGCAGAGACCCTTTCGCCTCGAGATTTCCACCGTCCAAAATAATGGACCCGCCTTTGACCTCTACATCCTTTCTTTCCAGCGCTTTGTCGAACAGAACCAGACAAACATTTTGTCATATTACCAGGTTGCCGGTAAGCTCTCTCTTATTCTCTTCGCATGGACAATGATATCTAACAATGTCATTAGGAATTCACGGCCGTCCATTTGTCGCTTGGGATGGTGTCAATGGACCGTACGAAAAGGGCTATTGTACACACAGCTCAATTCTTTTCCCAACATGGCATCGCCCTTATCTTGCCTTATTCGAGGTATGTGGGGTTGCTTTGTCTAACTTTGACCCAACGCTGACAATGTATAGCAAATCCTCTGGAACAACGCTCAGGACATCGCCGGCACCTACCCAGAATCAGTACGTACGAAGTACCAAGCAGCTGCTGTGAGCTTTCGAATCCCGTACTGGGACTGGGCAAGTAATCCAATGATGCCAGCTGCTGTTAACAAACCTACGCTCCAAATCAACACACCAACGGGTCGGCAGACTCTAGCGAATCCGCTGTACAATTACACCTTCAACCCAACACCTTCAGCTGCTGCTTTTCCACCAAACGAGCGTGTAAGTTCCTCCTCCACTCACTGAGCAATGCGTTGTTCTTCCTTGGGCAAATTGTCCGACTGCTTTACATTACGTGTGGCAAAGATGTACGACACCCTTCGTACAATCCGCTAATAGTTTCCATAGTTGGCTTCTTTCAAGAGCACGGTCAGATATCCCAACGCTGCAGGCCAAAGTCAGCCGAAGCTCGTCAACAAGCAGCTGCTGGCAAATTTTCAATCGTGAGTTTTCTAGCTGTTCATCACTTCAGTTCGAACGCTAACTTAAGACAGGCTTCGTACCTTGACGTATCAACTCATCGCACAACAAATCCAACTATGCTCCTTTCTCCAACACTGGGTACTCCGATGGCCGGAATGGATTGTATAACAGCTTGGAGAACATGCACAATGCCATCCATGGGCTCGTGGGTAATGGAGGACACATGGGGAGTGTGCCTTACTCTGCCTTTGATCCAATCTTTTGGCTCCATCATGCGTAAGATTCTTGCATTCGCTATATTACATCGTTCACTCGGTTAACCGATATTGCAGAAACGTCGATCGTCTGTTCGCGATTTGGCAAGCGATTTACCCCGACTCCTTTGTCACCGCGCAAAAGAACGCATTCGGCACCTTTACCGACGCACCCGGCGGCATCGAGACCGCCGACACCGCCCTGACCCCATTCCACACCACCTCCCCCGGCCAGCTGCACACCTCCACCTCAGCCCGCCACACGAAATCATTCGGCTACACCTACCCGGAAGTCGTCGACTGGAACGTTGACGCCACCCAACTTGCCTCCAACGTCCGCACCAAATTCAACGCCCTCTACAACCCCACCGGCAGCCTCTCCAAACGCTCCACCAACAGCACCACCACCTCCAGCAAGGGCAACTCCACCACCCACCACCAATACTTCGCCAACATCCGCGTCGACAAAACCGCCCTTGCCGACACCTCCTTCTTCATCCACTTCTTCCTCGGCCCCTTTGCCGACCGCCCCTCCACCTGGTCCTACGACCCCGCCCTCGCTGGCTCCCACACCATCTTCGCCTCCTCTTCCTCCTCCTCCGCCTCCTCTTCCTCCTCCTCCGCCTCCTCTTCCTCCTCCTCCGCCCGCTCTTCCTCCTCCGCGTCTGCGTCCGACGCAACCGTCTACGGCCAAATCCCCCTCACCCACGCCCTCACCGCCGCCGTCGCCGTCGTCCCCGTCCTGACGAAACAGCTCGCGTGGCGTGTCCAGCGCTTCGACGATTCGGCCGTCGACGTCAAGGCGCTGCCGAGTCTGCAGGTCCATGTTGTGGGCCAGGAGGTCACGGCTGCGGCGGGGCCGAGCGAGTTTCCGGGGTTTGGGGAGATGGTCGCGTATATGGAGGTGACGAGGGGGAAGGTGGGGGGTGTGGGTGGGGGTGGGCTTTGAGGGTGTGTGGGTCCGGTGGTTTGGTGGTTTGGGATGTATATACGTTGGTGATTAGAGTTGTGTTTGGTCGGTGTTTGTTGAGCGAGCGAGCGGGTGTCGGGTTTCGTCTTTGGCTTTTCTTCCTTTCTTCTTATTTTTCATTCTAGATCAGATCAAATCAGATCGATTAGGCACATTACGTGCGAGAGAGACGGTTTTCCATCTCCTCGTCATTTCAGAAAGAGAGGAATAGTCAAACAAACAACGATATACACCCCCTTTTCGTCCATCCTTCCCTCCGTCGCAAAACCCATTCCTCCCATCTGCACCTCCACCTTCCCCTTGCACCACCCATGCAATCCCCTACCCTACCCTACCCTACCCTACCCTGCGGTGCCCTGCCCTGCGGTGCCCTGCCGTTCCCTGCCTATTCTAGCCTAGCCTAGCCTAGCCTAGCCTAGTCCACCTGACCGACCGACATGCTCCTCCTCTGCCTCCTCCCCAACCCCGTTCCCCCCTTCCCCCACCTACCCCTATCAACCCAACCCTACCCTGCCTAATCTAACCTACCCTACCAATCGATTTGGACATCTATCGGGCTCAAATCGCCCGCCAGAACACAGAAACAGCTCCCGTCCCTTCCCTCTCTCTCTCCACTTTTCGAAATGAAAACACCCGACGGGCGAAGGCGCCGGACCACCGCGGGA
>JAABUU010001826.1_pt1 | contig 33149 bp, 27 predicted proteins | sample 5559301 | NCBI WGS metagenome assembly JAABUU01 (sample SAMN10711884, study PRJNA513360) | rock metagenome | isolation source: Antarctica rocks | place: Antarctica: Victoria Land, Richard Nunatak white
GGAACCGGGCCAATCGAGTGGGGATGCAACGTCATAGACTGTCTCCTATCAAAGATCTCAGCAGACAGATGCCTCCTGGTAGGGAGATTGTATCATAGCTGTCACCCCAATTCGCCAACGATATCATGTATGGTCGTGCGAAATTCGATCTTCTGCGAATACGAGTACTTTCTCATCCTCAAAAGGAGAAGCGAATGCAAGAGACGAAGGCAGAAACTGACCAGAAACGGTAGAAGAGGAGCCACAAAGAACTGAGGGTAGCAGGAATTACTTCAACCTCTTAACATACCACATTTCGCGTCATCGAGGTTGCGTATGAGCCATTTAAAAAAGTAATTTACATGGATGCACATAGAGTTCCTCTCCCCGAATGACCATTATTCTCGGTGTGTCTCTTCCCACTGTAGCCATCGACCATGGCTATCACACTCTGCTAGGCTTCGTTTTGCTGCAAGGTTGTTTTTCCATGTCGTCAGCTCAAGCAACGGATCTTCGCCTTCAACGCCCTCAAGAGATACACGGAAGAGGAGTCGCTTCGACGCCCATTCAGCTAACAGCAGAGTAAGCCGTTCTCGCGCTTCTTGAGAAAATTGATTGACCGTGAAAGAGTGAAAGACACAGGTCGTTGTTTCTTGCGGAACGGTCGCTAGTACGCTGGGAAGCAAAGCCAAGGCATCTCCAGCCATGATGGGTGGCGTATCCTGCTCAATGAGATGAAGGGCATGCTGGAGCCGCTCGGCTCGCAGTGTGTTCTCCGGCCAGATCAAGGCTCGGAGCCACAGCTTCGCCTCGGGATCGGAGACGCTGATGGGATGGAGATCAATACCCATACGCCAAGCTACCTTCGGTATGACGACAGGAAATGGGGGAAGGCGATTTCCCCGCAATGTACAGGCAATCTGGACAGTCGAGGGAAGCGCTCCATAGTGCCTGCCTTCTCCATAGTCATAGCTATATCGATCCCAGAGCAAATTGAGACCAGCACTGGCCCCGATCTCAACCAAGGAAAGTGGTTGCTCCTGTGTCCGGGAGGCAATGAGTGCAAATGCAGGGAGTAGGCAGGCACAGCGACCAATCTCGTTGGTTTGAACCAAGCGAGTGGCTAGAAGTTGCCTGATCTCTTCAAAATAGTCCAGGCAGAACGAGCGGAAGGTGGGATAGGGATCTGCGTTGCGCGGAGTTTCGACAGAGAGACTCTGATAGAACGTCGAGAGGGGATGCTGCACCCCTTTGAGCAGCAGAAAATGGATTGCTGCAAAAAAGAGGTTGGGCACGGGCTGACCTCTGCCAGCGTGAGAAGCCAACATGAGGAGTTCTGGGTCATCTGCCACAGCTACTGCTAGCCGTGCGTAGAGCGGAGACGCTTGGTGGCTTACATGGAATGCGAACTGCTTGAAGCGTTGCGAGAGGACTTCAAGTGGCAATTCTGGTTGTTGGGAAGGCATCAGTACGTCTCCTCCGTGGATGGTCCTAGTATATTGCTCTTCAGAACGGCACGTTCGGAGTGTGTGGGACGCCTCAACCCAACCCACACATCATGCGCGACAATGGGAATGTCGCGCACTCGAAGCGCATTACGCCTTGTGGGAGTACGAGTCTTCATCACTGCTACCCGCTGGAGGAGGATATTTGTGTGCTCTTTCAATTCCCGACGCACCAAAGCGATAGCCAACACCTGGTTCAGTGAGCAAGTAACGCGGATTGGCAGGGTCACGTTCCAATTTATGACGTAAACGGTTGATATACACACGCAGATACTCGGTCTCACCACTGTATTCAGGTCCCCAAATGCTCTGAAGGAGTGTGCGCTGCGTAACCACTTTCCCTCTATTTGTAACGAGTTGTTTCAGAAAGGCAAATTCTGTTGGCGATAGCCGCACTTCTGTCCCCCTCAGTCGCACAACATGTCCGGCGAGGTCGATTTCGAGTTCGCCAAATTGTTGTATACCTCCAGTTTGTGGTACTATTTCCCCTTGTGTTCGACGTAATACTGCTCGCACACGGGCAAGGAGTTCTTCCACCCCAAAGGGTTTGGTTAAGTAGTCATCAGCACCAAGATCGAGTGCGGTCACTTTATCGCTTTCATCATCCAACGCGGTCAAGACAATGATGGGTACCGCAGAGTGTTCACGAACGCGTCGGCAGACTTCCAGACCATCCATCCGTGGCATCATGATGTCCAAAATCAGCAAATGCGGGTCTTCCCGCTCCCACAAGGCCATTGCCTCTAGTCCGTTGCTTGCCTCTAAGACCTCGAAGCCGCGAGCATGCAAATTCCGACGTATGAAGTCACGCAGCACTTCTTCGTCTTCGGCGACCAAGATGCGCTTTGCCTTCACGCTCATAGGAACCTCCGTTTCTTTGGTGCGAACTCTCCCTCAACCGCGTCATTGCCTGAGATGAGTGGCAACGAGAACGAGATGGTCGTACCCTGCGCGCTATTCTCTGCCCATATGCTGTTTCCGTGCGCCTCGATGAAGGCTTTACAGATGGTCAGTCCCAGACCTGTCCCGCCAGAGTGTTTCTGACGCCCATGTCGTGCTCGGTAGAAACGCTCGAACACATGAGGTAACTCGTCGGGGTCTATACCAAGTCCATTGTCTGAAACCGAGACAACGATTTCATTCTCTCGCCTCTCAGCGGTGATATGCACCACGCCTTCACCGTAAGCCAATGCATTGGCAACGAGATTATGAAGTACAACCTCGATGCGTGTGCTATCTACGTTGACTAAAGGGAGATCATCAGGTATATGTGATGATATCATGACACCCGGACGACTTACTTGCTCGATGGTTTTGGCGACAAGAGCTTGTACTCTGACGGCCATACGATTGAGCAGGAGCAGCCCAGCCTCTTGACGTGAAAGATCGAGCAAATTGCTTACTAGTTGCGCGAGACGGTCGGCTTCACTACTGATTGTTTGTAAGAAATGACGCTGATCTGCAAGCGACCAAGTGACATCTTCCTGGAGAAGTGTTGAAGCATGGCCTTTGATTGCCGCTAATGGTGTACGTAATTCGTGACCGACAGCCACTAGGAGTGTCGTCTTGAACTCATCAAGCTCGTATTCCCGCGTCACATCGCGTAGCAGCAAGCCGCGTCCAATAACCCGCCCTGACTCGTCGTCCACGTCGAACATCCGTACACGGATGGCATAGCGACGACCATCTCGCCTCGTTTCAATAACCGACTCTGGAGCTTCAGCGAATTCTGCTTGAGACAAGATTCGCTCGCAATCTGCAGATTTCACCGCTGTCATGCACAATGCATTGTAGAGCGTACTGATGGGATGCTGCTCCAGCATCCTGCCAGATAAACCTGTAATAGTGCTTGCCCCCTGGTTGGCATACAGTACCCTTCCATCTATGCCTGTCAACACCAGTCCATCGCTCATACTGCCCATGATGGCCTCTAGCCTTTGTTTCTCCTCTGAGGCTTGCTGATACAGCTGCTCGTTCTCTCGTGCCACTTCGCGTAACCGCTCATCACTGCGCTCGTAAAGTACCGCGTGTTCCCAGGCGAGTGTGGCATAGTTGGCAAACATCAGCAGCAAGTCAATTTCGTTCTGGTTGAAAGGACGAGGCTTGGTACGATGCACCAGTAGGACCACACCACCTACATGTCGGCTGATGATTGGAATCGCCAATACCGAGCGGAAGCCTTCATCGTAGGAGAGCGATGGCTGCTCGGGAGAGAGCAATTTCTGCACCGGCTTGCCAGAGCTGAGTGCCAGCGCCGCAGACGAACTCCCGTTCTCAGGAGACAGAGAGAGTCCTTGGTTGTAGCGTTCACTATGGCCGGAGCTTTCTAGCACACGCAGGACGCCCTGTTCGTCTGGCAGGAGCACCGCAGCGGCCTGCACATCCACCAGCCGTTGCCCCTCTCGAATGATCTTGCCGACGACTGCGTGCGGGTCAAGTGACCCAACCACCGCGTTCGACGTTTCGAGCAATGTTCGCAGTTCGCCGAGTTTTTTCAACCCATCGAGTTCTAGACGCACGAGCGAACGTGCCAGGTAGCCGACCTCGTCGTCACGTGCGGCAAGCACGGTCGCGTGTACAGGGATTGATTGCTCCGAAGTAGGCAGTGCTTGATGTTGGATGGCGAGCATATGGAGGGGGCGGATGACCCGGACCAGCAGGATGAGCCAGAACAGCAGTCCGCCGAGGGCGAAGAGCAGGGCCGCTATCAGCAACCAGAATTGGAGCTGCGCGACAACAGCCAGTGCCTCGCTGACAGGTCTTTGCACGACGACGGCCCATCTGACATCCGGGACGGGAACGGCACTGAAAAGCCAGTCCTGACCATCAAGTCCCTGGCCCTGACGTGAGACCACCTGACCATGTAGTGCTTGCTCGGCTCCCGGCAACTCGTTCAGCACCATCCACAATATCCGCTTGTGCATGGGGGTGGCGATGAGTCTGCCCTGCTCGTCGATGATACTGATCATGAGTTGCCGACGCTGCTGCTGCTGCGCCTGGACGACCGTCGTCAGGGGGTCGCTGAGATCGATGAGCGAGAGATTGACCGCTACGATGCCGATCCACTGACCATCGTCAGCACGTACAGACTCAGCGATGATGACACCCGCGTTAGTGACGCCCACGTTGCTAGTCGGTTCAACGGCAATACCCACTTCGTAGACTGGGGCTGTGGCTTTGCTGCGGGCCTGTCCGATGACCTGTCGGATGACGTCAGGCGGCGAGAATTCTGCTACTAATTTGTCTCCACCCTGGCATGCAACTCGCGAACAGGAAATAAGCAGACCACCCAGAGGATCGAGCCAGTAGACCTTCTCTACATCACTACGAGCAGCTTGGAAGGCCTGGAAGGTGCTCTTTATCGCGGCAGTCTTATGGTCCTGCACCAAAAGCTTTTTGAGTGCGACAAGCGCGTTCTCAGTGCCACTTAGTTGAAGGTGCGCCTGAATAGCGACCTCCTGCGCCAGTGCTTCGTCGGATGCCTGGGCGTCACTGCGTAGTTGCTGCGAGATCGTGGCGTTGACTCCCACGCCGCCGAGGAGCACGATGACAACAAAGAGCAGATACACGCTCAACAATTGGATCAGGAGAGATCGACGTATGGAATGCAGCATGGCTAGTACTCCTCGGCGCATTCTATTAGGTGTAAACACTCTTGTGACAAATAGTCCAACCGTCATCTTGTACAATCTGCGAACATCGCTGTGACCGCGTAACGAACAATCAGCAGTGCATCCCACAGCCAAGCTGAAATGAATGATAATGGATCTCCAGTAACTATGTGACGAGCTAGATCTCTTGCACCTCTTCTTGCCCTAGACTCTATACCTATACATTCAATAGCGCGTCGCACTAGAGCGTCGATATCAGTCTATTATACCATGCGGTGACCCAATCACTTCGTGTGGATCTGCAAAGTGTTGTTTACAGGCAGTGTGTGTGACCGTGCTACAAGCGTCTGTGATGAAAGTATAGTTGATAGAGCGTAAACAGCGCATAAACGTCGTCTCCCCCGATATAAACAAAACGTAAACATGCACACCCTCCCTTCTACCCAACTATCCACATGCACATGATGGTTTTGGCAAGATATCCCTTGCCTTCAGACAGCTTGAAGAACTGTCAGTGGGCGTCTAGAGGTAGCTCAAACACGCCTTGCTTGAGCGAGGAATCACGCGGAAGGTGGAGAGGAATGTTTACGTTTTGTTTATACCGGAGGGGGTCATGTTTATGCGCTGTTTACGCTCTATCAACTATACTTTCATCAGACGCTCGTAGCACGGTTCACTCATCCAGTGACAGCGACACATCAGTGATGCGGACACACCTTGCTTGTGAGCAACAACTCGCACTGCCCCACACGCGTGGTGGCAGAAGACCATTTATGAAAGGAGTGCTGTGAACAACTCTCTACCTATGAAAGATGCATCAACCAGTACGCAACCTGCGTCGGAGCAGGGCACCTATGCCATCGAATTACGCGACGCCACTAAGCGGTTTCAAACGCCAACTGGCAAGGCGTATACCGCGATTCACGACATCAACCTGACCGTCGCCCCCGGCGAGTTCGTCGCCGTGGTTGGACCGACCGGCTGCGGCAAATCCACCACGCTGAGCCTTATTTCCGGGCTGGAGCGACCCAGCGAAGGGTCTGTGCAAGTGATGGGCAAGCCCGTACAGGGCATTGATCCGCGCATTGGCTATGTTTTCCAGGCTGATGCCGTCTTCCCCTGGAAGAATGTGCTCAGCAATGTCGCCACGGGTCCGCTGTTCCGCGGTCAGCGAAAAGCCGAGGCACTGGAGCGTGCGCGCGATTGGATCACACGTGTTGGGCTGTCTGGTTTCGAGAACCACTACCCGCACCAACTCTCGGGCGGGATGCGTAAGCGTGTCGCGTTGGCCCAGACCTTTATCAACGAGCCACAGATCCTGCTGATGGACGAGCCGTTCAGTGCGCTCGATGTGCAGACACGGACCATGATGGAAGACGAACTGCTACACATGTGGTCCTCCATTTCGGCCTCGGTGGTCTTCGTCACGCACGACCTCGAGGAGGCCATCTCCCTGGCTGACCGAGTATGTGTGCTCACTGCCGGGCCGGCGACCGTCAAGGGAATGTATACCATCGATCTGCCACGTCCTCGCAACGTGGCGGAAATCCGCTTCGAGCCGCGTTTCGTCCAACTGTACCACGAGATCTGGGAAGATCTTCGCAACGAGGTGATTATTAGCTATGAGCGTAACAAACTACGAGTCTAAAGAGACCGTCACCACTCCCGAGAGTCAGGGGGTGCCATCGGCCAGTGCTGCCCGTCGCCGCCGCAGCATCGTGGTCAACGCGCTGCGTGTCCTGCTGCTGGTCGTGATCATCGGCGGCTGGGAACTCGCCACCCGTGTCGGCATCGTTGACCCCTTCTTTTGGGGCCGACCCTCCGGTATCTGGGCGCAGTTGGTCACATGGGTCACGCAGGGGACGGCGCAGGGTTCGTTGTGGGAGCAAATCGCCGTTACGATGGAGGAGGCCATCCTCGGCTTCGTGATCGGTGCAGTCCTTGGAGTCGTCTTCGGCATCCTGCTTGGACGCAACCGCTTCCTCGCCGATGTGCTGGGACCCTATGTCAAGGTCGCCAATTCGATTCCACGCGTGACGCTTGCCCCTCTTTTCGCCATCGGTTTTGGCCTGGGGATGCAATCCAAAGTGGCACTAGCGGTCGTGCTGGTCTTCTTCATCGTCTTTTTCAACGCCTTTCAAGGAGTGCGCGAGGTTGATCGCAACCTGCTCGCCAATGCACGCATTCTGGGGGCGAACCAGCGGCGTATCACCACAGCCGTGATCATTCCTTCAGCCCTGACATGGATCTTCGCCAGCCTGCACACCAGCTTCAGTTTTGCGCTGGTCGGCGCGGTGGTAGGTGAGTTTATCGGCGCGACCCAGGGCATCGGCCTACTGATCCAGAACGCGGGATCCAACTTCAACCCCAATGGTGTCTTCGCGGCAATGGTGGTCCTGGCAGTCGTGGCATTGCTCTCGGAGTTCCTCATTACCGCACTGGAACGTCGTCTGCTCAGGTGGAAGCCCAATACCGTCAGCGACGTGACCATCTAGGACAGGGATGGACACAACGAGTTGGCGCACCGCATGTCGAGGCTCGGCCACGCATGAGTGGAGCCTCGATATGAGGAGAAGGAGGAAATGGCAAAAAGGGGAAGCCCCCGACAACATATGTTCTTGTAGCAAGGAAACCGCCCGATCAATGGGATCGGTTGGCGGCACTATCTCACCTGGGCACCACGAGGGTGACCAGCGAAAACAAAGAGGAGATCATCTTATGAACCTATGGAATCGACAGAGCCGACGGTTGAGTTTAGTCGGCAGTATCATCTTCATTCTGCTGCTGAGTGCATGCGGCAGTAGCGGTACCACCACCACCACCACGACCGCCAATGGGACCACCACCACCACAACGCACCTCAAGATCATGGTCGGGGGGATCAGCAAGCAGATCTATTTGCCCAACGAGCTCACTCAGCAGCTGGGGTACTTTAAGCAAGAAGGACTCGACGTGACGCTGATCGACGAGGCCTCGGGGCAATCGTCGGAGAATGAAGTGTTGGCGGGCCAGGTGGATGCGGGTTCAGGCTCCTACAACCACACCATCGAGTTGCAGCCGAAAGGCAAGCAAATGGAGGCCGTGGTTCTGTTGAACGTTGCGCCTGGTGAAGCCGAAATCGTGTCCGCCAAAGCTGCCAGCCAGATTCACTCGGTCAGCGACCTCAAAGGCAAGAATCTGGGTGTGACGGAACTTGGCTCAGGGACACAAACCATCACCACGGCCCTACTGCACAAGGTCGGCGTTACGACTGACCAGGTACATTTCATACCAGTGGGCGCAGGCGATACGTTTATCGCAGCGCTGCAACAGGGGAAAATAGATGCTGGCATGACGACCGAACCGACGATCTCGCGTATCCTGTCAAGCGGTGTCGGCAAAGTTCTGGTAGACCTGCGCTCACCGCAGTCAACGCAGGCCGCACTGGGCGGCCCCTACCCGTTCATCAGTCTGTTCATGAACAACAGTTACGTCAGCAGCCACAAAGACGTCGTCCAGAAGGTAGTGAACGCCTACGTCAAGACCTTGAAGTGGATGCACACGCATACGGCGGCTGAGATCGCGGACAAAATGCCCGCTGACTACTATGCTGGTAATAAAGCCCTCTACGTGACGGCGTTGCAAAACCAGCTAGCCATCTTTAGTCCTGATGGAGCAATGCCAACTGGCGCACCAGAGTCAGTGCTCAGTATTGAGAATGCGAGCAAATTGATCCCGGCGGGAAGTCAGATCGATCTTACCTCGACGTTCACCAACGAGTTTGTGAACAAGGCAAGCTAATCTTTCAGTCCTGACGGCTCAGGTGCTGGCCTCACAGTTGGCACCCGAGCCGCCATCGCAAGTGAGCACAGCCAACACTACTGAAATAGAGAAGACGTCTTGAAAGAAACATCGCAATGAATGAGTTTCCTAATTGGCTTGCCTCTACGCTTGCATCGGATGCGACCGAAGGGCGAGGCGTCCTTCCACCCTGGATACATGCGCTCATCCCTGAAGCACGAGTGGTCGGACCTGCCTTCGTTGCCCTCATCAGCCAGGACGACAACCTGTCAGTGCGCGAAGCAATAAAAGCTTCGCCCCCGCCCGGATCCGTGCTGGTTGTCGCCGGTGGCAACACTTCGCGTACTGCCACCATTAGGTGGATTGATGGCACTCGAAATGCAGAACGCGGGCATCGTTGCCCTTGTTACGGATGGCTTGGTGCGCGATGCAAAGGAGATTCGCCAGGTGCGGTTTAGTGTGTGGTGCCGAGGCGTCACCCCAGCAGCATCACAAAAAAACGGCCCTGTAGTGGTGGGCGGCACCGTTTCTTTCAGCGGGACCGTCATCAGGGACGGCGACCTGGTCATCGCCGACGAGGACGGCGTAGTGATATGGCCGAAGGAGCACATCGCCGACTTGCTGGTCAAAGCCCAGGCCAAGCTCCAACAGGACAACGCCCGACTGGCACGGATACAAGAGGAAAAGACGCGCAAGTAGGAAGTGGGCCTCGGCTCACGCAGCTCGTTGCCACGCTAGCGAACACGAGGGGCGGCAGTCGCAAGATATCCTTGAATGCGTTTACAGGAAGGTAATATTATGACGACTCATCACGATCTCTTCGGAGCACGGACAGTGCTGGAAAGTGCTTCCGGTCCCATTACCTACTATCGGTTGGAAGCCCTAACAAAGTGGGGGGTACAAGGGATTGAACGTCTCCCGTTCACCATCAAAATTCTCCTCGAGAATGTGTTACGCCACGCCGGTGGCGGAATGGTCAACGAGGACGAGGTCCTCTCGCTGGCTCGCTGGGTTCCCAGTCAGGCTGCACACTCTGAGGCCGAGTACCCGTTTTTGCCCGCCCGCGTCCTGCTGCACGACTTTACAGGTCTACCAGCAGTCGTAGACCTCGCAGCCATGCGCTCCGCTGTCGCTCGCATGGGTGGTGACCCGCAAAAGGTAAATCCGCTCGTGCCTGCCGATCTGGTGATCGACCACTCTGTGCAGGTTGACCTGTTTGGTTCAACTCTCGCCTTTGCACGCAACGTTGAACGCGAATACGAGCGCAACAGCGAGCGCTATGCCCTGCTGCGCTGGGCGCAGCAAGCCTTTCGTAACTTCCGAGTTGTCCCTCCGGGGACGGGCATCGTCCACCAGGTCAACTTGGAGTACCTGGCCTCAGTCGTCATAACCAAAGAGGAGGATGGCGAGACGCTCGTCTTCCCCGATACACTGGTTGGTACTGATTCGCACACGCCGATGATTAACGGCTTGGGTGTGCTTGGTTGGGGCGTTGGTGGTATTGAGGCGGAAGCGGTACTGCTTGGGCAACCGCTCTACTTGCTCACTCCTGAAGTGATTGGTGTACGTCTCACCGGTGCGCTTCCTGGCGGCTCGACCGCCACCGACCTTGTACTCACCGTCACGCAGCTGCTTCGGAAGCGTGGTGTTGTCGGTAAATTTATCGAGTTCTGTGGCCCCAGTCTCAGCCAACTGCCACTGGCAGACCGCGCCACCATCTCGAATATGTCTCCTGAATTTGGGGCAACCGCGACACTCTTTCCTGTCGATGCGGAGACGCTGCGCTATTTGCGAGAGACAGGACGTAGTCCTGAGCTGGTTGACCTGGTTGAACGCTACGCCAAAGTCCAGGGGCTTTTCTGCATGGACGAGAGAGCAGAGCCACAGTTTGATGATCTGCTTGAGCTTGATCTTGGCACGATTGAACCAAGTTTGGCTGGACCACGTCGTCCCCAGGATCGTGTTGCTATGCAGTACCTTGGCCGCGTATTTCGCCAAGCCTTTGCCGATCGCTTCACCGACGTACCAGTGTCCTCTGGTACGGAGAATGCACTCATCCGTCTCGGTACTGAAGGTGGACAGGCCAATCCTGATCCAGTTGCGCAGAAAGAAGACCGGGAGAAAGAAGAAAAATTGGCGAAAGGAAGTGGCAACGGCCAGAGCAATGGCTATACCGGTCAGGGGAAAGATGTCCTTGTCACGATGGGCGATACTCAGATACACATGACCGACGGTTCCGTAGCCATTGCCGCCATCACCAGTTGTACGAACACCTCCAATCCCTCAGTAATGATCGCAGCTGGTTTGTTGGCCAAGCGTGCCGTAGAGCGCGGCCTCTCCGTCAAACCAACGGTCAAAACCAGTCTGGCTCCTGGTTCACATGCCGTCATAGACTACCTCACGAACGCTGGGCTACTGCCCTACCTGGAGGCATTGCGCTTCCATCTGGTTGGCTTTGGCTGTTCTTCCTGTATCGGAAATAGCGGCCCTTTGCCGGACCCAGTCGCCGAAGCGGTGCAGGAGAACGACCTGGTTGTAGCTGCAGTCCTGAGCGGCAACCGGAACTTTGAAGGACGGATTCATCCCCAGGTGCGTGCCAGTTTTCTGGCTTCGCCGCCCTTAGTTGTGGCCTATGCCCTCGCCGGAACGGTAGACATAGACCTGTCCAAAGATCCCCTCGGGATGGACATCAACGGTGAAGCAGTTTACCTGCACGATGTATGGCCTACGCAGGAAGAGGTGCGCCAGGTCGTCACGAAAGCGGTCACCCGCGACGTGTTTGTCAGGAGCTATGCATCCGTGTTTGAGGGCGATGAACAGTGGCGTGCCTTGCCCAATGCATTGGGTGAACTTTTCGCATGGGACCCCAACTCAACGTATGTTCAGGAACCGCCCTTCTTCCAGGGCATGTCCACCGAACCTGAGCCAGTCAAAGATATTCGAGGGGCGCGGGTGCTCGTTATGCTCGATGATTCCATCACAACGGACCACATCTCGCCAGCAGGGAATTTCTCTGCGACCAGTCCAGCAGGGCACTATCTGAGTGAGAAAGGCGTCGAGAAGCGCGACTTCAACACCTATGGAACGCGGCGCGGCAATCATGAGGTAATGGTGCGCGGTACCTTTGGCAACATTCGCCTGCACAATCGCCTGACGCCGGGTAAGGAAGGGTACTACACGGTTCACCTGCCTGACGGCGAGCAAACTACGTTGTATGAAGCGTCCGAACGCTACAAGCAGGAAGGTGTGCCGCTCATTGTCATCGCGGGCAAAGAGTACGGCTCTGGGAGTTCACGCGACTGGGCGGCCAAGGGTCCACTGCTACTGGGTGTACGTGCCGCCCTTGCTGAAAGCTTCGAGCGTATTCACCGCAGCAACCTCGTCGGCATGGGCATCCTGCCACTACAGTTCAAACCGGGTGAAAACAAAGAGTCGCTCGGACTGACGGGCCGCGAGGTCTACGATATTGAGGGCATCGAGAAGGGGTTGAAGCCGCGCCAGGAAGTGATCGTGAAAGTGAGGCGAGAGGACGGTTCCACCTTCTCCTTCCAGACGATGGCACGCCTGGATAGCCCGATTGATGTAACCTACTATGAGCAGGGAGGGATTCTGCTTGCTGTGTTGAGGAGGGTACTGAAGGCGTCGTGATGGTGTCCGACCATCTTTGTAGTTGGTGTCTTCCTGACGAAGCAGAAAGAAGAAGAGAGAAGTGATGACAGCACATCCCGAGTCGACGACGGCCAGGCTCCTCGTCCAGTGTCTGGAGAACGAGGGGGTCAAGTATATCTTCGGCATTCCTGGTGAAGAAAACATTCATTTCATGGACGCGCTGCGCGATTCATCCATCCGGTATATCCTGACACGCCATGAACAAGGAGCGTCCTTCATGGCAGATATGTACGGACGCCTGACCGGAAAGGCTGGTGTCTGTAGTGCCACACTTGGGCCGGGTGCAATCAACTTGTTGCTGGGGACAGCGGATGCCACCACCAATAGCGCACCACTGGTGGCCATCAGTGCCCAGGTCGGCCTCAACCGCATTTATAAGGAGTCGCACCAGTTTGTTGACCTGGTCAATATGTTCAGGCCGGTGACTAAGTGGGCTGAGACGGTGCTCACCCCTGAGGCGGTCCCGGAAATGGTGCGCAAAGCGTTCAAGCAGGCACACACCCTGCGCCCTGGAGCCGTCTATCTGGCCATCCCCCAGGACATTGAGATGATGTCGGCATCCCCAGGTGCCCATCCGCTTCCGGTCAACATTGTGCGTGATGCAGCCCCTTCTCCCTCACAACTTGCTCGCGCGGTAATGCTGCTGCAACAGGCCACAGCTCCCCTGCTGCTGGCCGGACACGGAGCCGCCCGCGCTCATATCCAGGAGGCTCTCGTACGCTTCTCGGAAAAGCTCGATATTCCGGTCGCCACCACCTTTATGGGCAAGGGTGTCTTCCCAGACGATCATCCCAACGCGCTGGGAGCGGTGGGCTTTATGCTGCGCGACTACGTGAACTTTGGCTTTGACCAGGCCGATGTGCTGATCTGTGTCGGCTATGAGTTACAGGAGTTCTCCCCAACCCAGATCAATCCACTGGCTGAGAAAAAGATCATTCACATTCACACGTTTCCAGCAGAAGTCGATGCCCACTACCCCGTTGCGGTAGGCATTGAGGGCAATATGGCTCTTACACTCGACGAACTGGCGCAGAAGCTGTCTCCCACATTCGGTCTGAGCGCGGCTGGTCAGCACATCCGTGCGGTGCTCCAGGAGGAACGTGAGCAAGGGACACAGGATAGGTCTTTTCCCGTGAAACCACAGCGTCTGGTATCGGATATTCGTGCAGCCATGGGTGCATCAGATATTGTCCTTGCTGACACGGGCGCAACCAAAATGTGGATGGCTCGGCTCTACCCGACCTATCAACCCAATACCTGCTTGATCTCCAATGGCCTGTCGACCATGGGCTTCGCGCTTCCAGGAGCAATCGCGGCGAAGCTGGCTTTTCCTGACCGCAAGGTGCTGGCGGTGATGGGTGATGGCAGTTTTCTGATGAATGTCCAGGAGTTGGAAACGGCGAGACGAGAGCGCACCCCCTTTGTTGTGCTCATCTGGGTGGATGACAGCTACGGCCTGATCGAATGGAAAATGGATATGGAACTAGGGCATCACTCCAGTGTGGCCTTTACCAATCCCGATTTTGTGCGCTTGGCGGAGAGCTTTGGAGCAAAAGGGTATTGCATCCAGAGCGCGGAAGAACTGTTGCCGACCTTGAAACGGGCACTGGCAGATGATGTGGTCTCGGTCATCGCTTGCTCGGTGGACTCTTCCGAGTACATTCGATTAACCGACAAACTGGGTAAATTGACGGAGCCTCTGTAGAGAATCAGAAGCTATTCCCTAGCAAGGAACACATGCTGTATTCATGAAGCAGTGCGAGCTTCTTGTTCATTTCCATTTCTCCCTGAACACTCTGATAGGAGGTACACATGCAGATACCAAGTTCTATGATCAATACGAAACTCCGGACATGGGTCGAAGAGATGGTTGCGCTGTGCAAGCCTGACCGGATCCATTGGTGCGACGGCTCGCAGGAGGAGTACGACCGCTTATGCGAACAGATGGTCGCGTCTGGCACCTTTCTTCGGCTCACCTCCGAGAAGCGCCTCAAGAGCTTCCTGGCTCGCTCCGACCCTAGCGACGTTGCCCGCGTAGAAGACCGCACCTTCATCTGCTCCTTGAGCAAGACTGATGCTGGACCAACCAACAACTGGGTTGCTCCGAAGCAGATGAAGGAGACACTCAGTCACCTGTTCGACGGCTGCATGCGTGGACGGACGATGTATGTCATCCCGTTTAGTATGGGGCCGCTCGGCTCGCCCATCGCACACATCGGCATCGAACTCAGTGATTCGCCTTACGTCGCCGTCAGTATGCGTATCATGACCCGTATGGGTCGCGCCGTCTATGACGTGCTGGGCAGAGACGGAGACTTCGTCCCCTGCATGCACTCGGTTGGCATGCCGCTTGAACTGGGCCAGCAGGATGTTGCGTGGCCGTGTAATGAGACCAAGTACATCGTGCATTTTCCCGAGGAACGCGCGATCTGGTCCTACGGCTCAGGCTATGGCGGCAACGCACTGCTGGGCAAGAAGTGCTTCGCGCTGCGTATTGCTTCAGTACTCGCGCTCGATGAGGGCTGGCTGGCAGAGCACATGCTCATCCTTGGCGTTGAGAATCCGCAAGGCGAGAAGACCTACGTTGCCGCAGCATTCCCAAGTGCCTGTGGCAAGACGAACTTTGCGATGCTCATCCCACCTAGAGAGTTCCAAGAGGAGGGCTGGAAGGTCACGACCGTGGGCGACGATATCGCCTGGATCAAGGTCGGACAAGACGGCAAACTCTATGCAATCAATCCCGAAGCAGGTCTCTTTGGCGTCGCACCCGGTACCAATGAGACCTCCAACCCAAATGCCATGGCATCGATCCACGCTAATACCATCTTCACCAATGTCGCGCTGACCGACGACGGCGATGTGTGGTGGGAGGGCATGACCAAGACATCACCAGCACACCTGATCGACTGGACTAGCCAGGACTGGACACCCGACAGCGGGCATAAGGCCGCACATCCCAACGCGCGTTTCACCGCACCAATCAGCCAGTGTCCAGTCATTGATCCGGCAGTTGATGATCTACAAGGGGTCCCGGTCGCGGCATTCATTTTCGGCGGTCGGCGGGCACATGCGGTGCCACTAGTCTACCAAGCATTCAACTGGAACTACGGAGTCTACGCTGCGGCTACCATGGGATCGGAGACAACCGCTGCGGCTGCGGGCAAACAGGGCGAGGTGCGTCGCGACCCCTTCGCGATGCTGCCGTTCGCTGGCTACCACATGGCCGACTACTTTAACCACTGGCTGAACTTTGGGCGGCACCTGCCGAACCCACCACGCATCTTTTTGTGATTCGTCACAAAGTTTCGCCATGATTGTCATAAAGATTTGCCATCAGTTGAGCATGCCATAACAAGCGGTCTCTGTTTCTATTGTCACAAAGGTTTGCCACAACTTCTCGATAGGAAGCATACCCTTGCCGTCAATTTTTTTCCTTCTTCCTCGCTCTTTTCTCCTTGAAAACTACTATTCTACACCTTCTCGCGGCAAAACTTTCTGGCAATAGCTTGATTTTGTATACCGTTTGGCGTATGCTCTTTAGAGAGAAAGCTCTGTATGCCTTGCTTCTTTTGGCTCAGAGACCTTTTGACAAAATGTATTCGTGTGAGGTGCTTCGTGCTTACTGCTGCCCAGTTTCGGCATTGGTGTCTCCATCTTCACCTTTCTGCTGAAACGAGTGAAGTTCTTGCTCGTTTGCGCTCCGCTGCACCTTCTCGCCGTGTCGGTTCACGCAGTGACAATGTGAGTGGGGCATATGCTTCTCGTAAGATGGGTTGCACTATCCAATTTGAGAGTCACAAAGTGGAATTGTGGGCCATTTACACGATGGAATATGACTCCACGGTTCTCGAATATTACGATCAGCCCACGAAACTTGAACTTCACTATCTCGCAAAATCAGGTCGGAACATCACCGTCTTTCATACTCCCGATTTTCTCGTGTTGACGCAAGAAGGTGCGTTCTTCGAGGAGTGGAAGCACGAAGACAGGCTCTGTGAGCTTGCACTCACACAACCACATCGTTATCAACGAGATGAGCGAGGCATGTGGCGATGTCCCCCAGGAGAAGCCGCAGCAGAACTACTTAGCCTTTCTTATCGTGTTCGCTCCTCTGCTGAACTCTCTGCCGACACCATCCGCAACTTGATCTTCCTTGAAGACTACGCGGTAGCACCCACTGTCACACCTGCACTGCAAGCACGCATCATCAATCAGATTCGCGGCACCACAGGAGTACGTTTAGCAGCACTCCTTCAGGAAGGCGAGCAGTTTCCACTCGATGCTTTGTTCACCATGATTGCCCACAATCAAATCTATGTTGATCTCTCACACGCCCCGCTGGTCGAACGACAGCAGGTTCGGCTCTATCCCGACAAGGCAACGGCGGATGCTGAGACGTTTCTGCTCGCTTCTCATCACAATGAACATCTGCCCTCTGTACAACAGGTATTTCGCCGAGATACACTTGCAGCCAACGCTCGACTCCTCTGGGATGGAGAGGTCTGGACCCTCGTCAACTTCGGACACACCACCGCAACCTTGTGTTCTGAAGCAGGTTCTCTGTCTGAACTCTCACGCTCATCCTTCCTTAGTCTCATGGAGACTGGAAAGATCACCATTCCGCAAGCCGTTGGAGCGCAGCCGTTGCAACACGCCCATCCGGAAGTCCACCGGCTTCTGCGCGAGGCGTCACTACGAGACCTGGAAACCGCTAATCATCGCTATGCACAGTTGTACCCTTCCGAGAAGGAACACGATGTTGCTGCTGAAAAAACCTCGGAACGGACCCTGCGTTCCTGGGCAGCTCGTTTCCACGAGGCCGAGGACACTTATGGCAATGGCTATGTCGGGTTACTCCCGCGAACTGCACGAAGTGGGAATCGAAAGCCACGAGTTGATCTCTCCTCACAGGAACTGCTTGATACCTTCTTACAGGAGCATTTTGAGACACCCACACAGCCACATGCGCGTTCAGTGTATCACGCCTATCACCGGGAATGTGTCGCACGTCAGCTTCCCGTTCTTTCTGAACGGACGTTTTATCGTCGTCTCAAAGCGCGTCGTGGACCAGACCAAACAACCAAGCGAAAAGGGACGCGTGCGGCGTATCAGGAAACACCACGATATTGGGAGCTCACACGTACCACTCCTCGTCATGGAGATCGTCCGTGGGAGATTGTGCATCTGGATCACACCCAATTGGATATCGAGGTACGCACGTCTCTAGGGAGGGTTCTTGGCCGACCCTGGGCCACCTTTGCCGTCGATGCCTACTCACGACGTATCCTTGCCTGCTCTCTTTCGTTTGATCCTCCCTCCTATCGCTCCTGCATGATGGTGCTGCGTGCCTGCGTCCAACGGCATCAACGCTTCCCCCAGGTCCTTATTGTCGATGGTGGGCCGGACTTTCACAGTACCTACTTCGAGACCTTAGTTGCTCGCTACTCCTGTACCAAGAAGACGCGCCCCGGTGCCAAGCCTCGGTATGGTTCTGTGATTGAACGACTCTTTGGCACGACCAATACCGAGTTTATTCACACTCTCCGTGGTAATACTCAGGCGTCAAAACAGCCACGCACGATGACGAAAGCTGTTGATCCGAAGCGTCAAGCCGTCTGGCAACTTCCTGACCTGTATCAGTATCTCTGCGAATGGGCCTATCACGTCTACGATCAAGATATTCATGAAACGCTTGGGGTGACACCGCGTGATGCGTATGTCACGGGCCTTGAGGTGGGGGGAGAGCGTTCCCACCGACGTGTGTTCTATGATGAAGAGTTCTTGATGGCAACGCGACCAAGTACCCGCAAGAAGACGGCAAAGGTGGTGCCAGGTCAAGGAGTGAAGATACATTACCTCTGGTACTGGAATGATGCGCTTCGACATCCTGAGGTAGAACGAACCCAAGTTCCTGTTCGCTACGATCCTTTTGATGTCGGCATCGCCTATGCCTTTGTTCGAGGGCAATGGGTGCAGTGTGTGTCTCAATACTACGCGGCCTTTCATGGACATTCGGAAAAGGAACTCGAACTTGCGGCAGAAACCCTTCGTCAACACGCGCGTCAGAATCACAAAGCGGCCTCCGTGAGTCCGCTTCATCTCGCCGATTTTCTTGCCAACGTACATGAACACGAACGGGTCCTGGTGCAGCGTCTCCAGGATCAGGAAGCAAAGGAAGTCTTCGCGTGTCTTGCCTCTGGCGTTGAGGAAAAGCCCTCTCAGTTCGTGACAACTCCGTCACCTAACGAGGGCTTCTACGTTGAATCTATCGATCTTTCGACCCTTCCTGTTTTCAAGGAGTATCGGTAATGAAGGACCAGCATTCATCTGAACGTGAACATTCCGCATGGTTGTCACCTGAAGATCAAGCACGCATCGCGGCATTCAAGGCATATTCTGTGACCCATCCGTTGCTCGATGAAGCCGATTCGGCCCTCACACGAGCAATTCTTGAACCAGCGGGCTTCGCGCACGTGTTGGTCTATGGACCAAGCGGAGTGGGAAAAACACGGATGCTTGAGCGGGTGGAGAGCCGACTGCAAGATCTCTATCCCAGCATGATGCCAGCAACAGGTACGTCAGGGTCAAGGAGAGAGTTGTATCAGCAAGGAAATCTACCTGTCGCCTCACACCCCTTACTGGTCTTGGAGGCTCGGCCTCCAGATGGATTCACCTTCAACCGCGCCGATTATTACCGTGCAGCACTGATGCAGCTTGATGAGCCATTTTACAGACAATGGAGTCTCGTCGATATTCAAGCAGGTCAGACCTGGGAAACCAAGACACGCAGCAAAGGCCGAAGCAAAGAGGCGCACTTTAACGATGCGCCAGAACTGCGCCACGCCTTGGAAGAGGCGATGGCACGGCGAGGGGTGTGTGCAGTCATTGTGGACGAAGCACAGCATCTGATGCATGTTTCCAGTGGGACAAAACTGCTCGATCAGTTAAATTGGATCAAGTCTATGACAAATGTAACTGGTGTCCTCCATGTGCTCGTTGGAACGTATGACTTACTCGATTTTCGCAACCTCAATGGGCAAACTGCACGTCGTGGACATGATATTCACTTTCCTCGCTATCAATTTCAGCACGAGGCTGATCGCAAAGCATTTCAAGGGGCATTGCACACCTTACTCACTCAGATTCCTCTCGAGATGGACATTCAGGACCTCATGAATCACTGGTTCTATTTCTACGAGCGCAGTATTGGCTGTGTGGGTGTCCTCAAGGACTGGTTGATCCGAACCGTTGCTGGCACCTTACGTTCCAATATGCGAACCGTGACACTTGCTCATTTGCAGACCTATGCTTTGCTGAACGCACAATGTGAAAGTATGGCAACCGATGCGAAGATGGCGGAACAAAAACTTCACTACACGGAAAGTAGTCGAGAGCGTCTCTGGAGTTTGCTTGGCATGAGTGTCATTCCTGTCGATGAGTCGAAACCCTCGCTAGATGCAAGCACGAACTCAGTTTCTCCATCTGGTACTCTCGAAGAAGTGTCACCAAAAATGCATAAAAGACGTGTTGGGCAACGTTCACCCGGACGTGATTCCGTGGGGGAAGCGAAGATTGAAGAGAAAACCTTGAAATGCCCGTTTGTAGGAACAATTGAACTAACGCCTGATCAAATTTCACAGGCAGGCATCTCAAAACTTCAATGTCCAGAATGTGGTGCAATGTGGACCGCTCGCATTCGAGGAAAGGCTGTGTTCTTTCCAGCACACCCACCACGTGTGACCAGCACAGTACGCGATATCCCACGGTGGATGAAACGAGGAGAAGTGTGGGCCCTCGCCGAAAAGCAGGTGGAGCTTTCTCCAGAAGATGAGGAGAAAGCCAAATGATTTTCTCTGCTCCTCAACGCCAAGATGTTGCCCAGGAATTCACATGGAATTTGGAACGCATCTATATCACCTCACACGACTGGGAACAAGATGCTCACCAGCTTGCAATACTCTTACCACAACTCGTTGCTCTTCGAGGAACGCTGAGTCATGATGCTGCGAGTCTGCTGCGGGCACTACGTCTTCGTGATCAAATTGGGATGAAGATGGAGAAGCTTGTCGTCTTTGCAAAGTTGTGCTATGACGAGGACAGAACAAACGCAGCATCTCAAATCCTCTACGATCAGGCAACGTCACTCAAGACAAAGGTTGCTACGACGACGGCATTTTTCATTCCTGAAGTGTTAGCTATTGATGAACTACGCCTGCAGGAATTCATGTCCACAGATACAGAACTACGCGTCTATGCACACTATGTTGACGCTCTTGTACATCAGAAACGTCATCGATGCTCAGAGGATGAGGAACTCCTTCTCGCTCAAGTTGGAGAAATTCTTGCAACACCTCGACGCCTTTTTGAACGGATCAATGTCTTCCCCCAATCAATTCATGACAGTACTGGAAAAGAGTATCCGAGTGGTTTGTATGCAGAGCATCCAGACCGCGAACTTCGGCATCAGGCATTTAAGGCATTCTATATGGCGTATGGCGAGCAACAAAAGGTCTATGCAGAAGCTCTCTTTTCCCACATGAAAACGCGTCAGTTTCTCGCCCAAATACGCGGATATTCATCAGTTGTAGAAATGGTCTTGAGTGAACAATACCTTCCCATACAAGTGTACGACAACGTGCTCACGGTTATGCAGCACAACCGTAAGCTTTATCAACGCTATCTTCGTCTCCGCAAACGCCTCTTGGGACTTCATGAACTTCATGTCTACGATCTTACTGTGCCCTTGGTGCCTCAAGGAAACCTGATTATTCCTTTTGATGAGGCAAAAGGAATGATTACTCGTTCCTTCAACATGATGGGTGATGAGTATCTTCAGGTCGTGCTAACTCTCTTGAATGATCGTTATCTTGATGTCGCGGTCAACACGGGAAAAGTTTATGGTTCATATGGTGGAGCGATTTATGGGTCATCACCATTTGCTCTTCTTTCATATCGACAGCATCTCAGCGATGTGTATACCCTCGCGCACGAAGTAGGACACGCAGTTCATGCATCTATTGCTCAGAGACATCAACCATTCGTCTACGCAAATTTAAGTACACCATCAGGTTTCCTAGCAGAAATCGCCGCTAATGTCCATGAAATGCTTCTGACACGCTATCTCTTGAACACAATGACAGAGAAAACAGCACGTCTTGCCGTTCTGAGCCGTGTACTGGATGCCTACCAAACAGCCTTCTTTGTACCAATGCTCTATGCAGAATTTGAACAGACAATCTATCACGCGACTGAAGAGGGAGCATTTCTGACAGCAGAGTATTTCAATGCCACCTTCAAAGAAACTATGCAGCAACAGTATGGGTCAGAAGTTGTAGTGGATGAGGTTGCTAGTCTTCGATGGTGTTCTAGTGCTCTTTTGTACGAAACATTTTACGCCTATCAGTATGCAACTGGTGTCTCAGCAGCAGCAGCTCTTGTTCAACAGATGTTGAATGAAGGGCAACCAGCGGTTGACCGCTACCATACCTATCAGCGTGCAGGACTTTCCGACTACGGTTTGAACACATTGAAAAAAGCGGGCGTAGACATGTCTATCTCAGCACCTATTCAGCAAGCACTTGTCCTGTTTGAAAGCTACTTAGATGAAGTGGAAAAGCTTCTGTGAATTGCCTTCTGAGTACCGAAGAAATATTACTCTTACATTTTCTTATTTTTGAGGCAAAGCGGCAAACCTTTGTGGCAAAGCACAGAAATGTATAGACCCGTTGCAATTCCGCCAGGTGCTCAAACCGCGTGGCCTCTCGATCCTGAGCGTACTGCACAATGCTCAGAGGGTTCACCCGGAGTTGATCTGCCAGGTACGCCAGTATCCGTGGGGGAACGTCCTCGCTTGCAAGCCAGGTGCGGCCTGGAAAACGGAGATACGCGAGCTGAGCAGCGAACCCCAGGCGGTTGTGATTGCGTCGGCGTTGCTTGATTAACGCAAGATCGTCATCAGAAAGCGTGTAATAGCGAGCCAACAGTTGATCGCTGAGATCGTTGGGAAGACGCAGCATCTGGGCGCGTTGCGCTGGGGACAATAACTCACGAGTGGGCATAGTCGACCCTTCCTCCTCCACATCCATCCACTATCGACTGTACCCGCGCACATTCAGCGGATGCTACGCACGTATTTCAGACAGATGCACTCTCTTGCGAGAAGAAAAGCAAACCTGTTCAGGTGCTCTCTGGCTTGTCTTGCTCTCCTCTTTAGGATATAGTATAACTGTGGTTACAAATTGGCCGAACGATTGTTACGCTATGTGCAGATATGTTGTGCTTCACCACTAGGAGGAAGACTACGTGGAACAGCAGCAAGCAATACCATGGGTCTTACTGGTCTACAAAATTCCGCGCGAGCCCACGTCCAGCCGCGCGCTGGTCTGGCGCAAACTCAAACGGTTGGGGGCGCTGCTCCTGCACGATGCCGTCTGGGTACTGCCTGCCACCGCCTGGACGCGCGAGCAGTTCCAGTGGCTGAGCGTGGAGATCGGCGAACTGGGAGGAGAAGCCTATCTCTGGGAATCGCGTCTGCTCTTGAATGGGCAAGCAGAAAGGCTGGTCCACCAGTTTCAGACCCGCGTGGAGATCGCCTACCAGGAGATCCTGGATGAGTTGGAACGGGACAACGCCGACCTGGGGGCGCTCTCACGCAAGTACCAACAGATACGCACGCAAGACTATTTTCACTCCAGGCTGGGAACGCAAGTGCGGGAGCGACTGATGAGTGCGAGAGGAGGATTTGTCTCATGAAATGGGTGACTTGGGAACACGTGGGCGTAGACCGCATGGCCTGCGCCTGGCTGATTATGAAATATCTTGACCCGCAAGCCGAATTTCTGTTTGTCCCGGCGGGGCAGAAACCGCTCCCGGAAGGAGTGGAGCCGTTTGATATCCCTGGAGTGCGGCTCTCACATCACCGAGGCCATTGCACCTTTTACACCATGCTGCGCGAGTACGACCTGAATGATCCCATCTTGCAGCGCATCGCCAGCGTGGTGGATGAGGCCGATACGGTGCAGGATGTCATGCTGGAACCTGCGGCGACGGGCCTGGACGTGCTCTGCCAGGGGATGCGCTTGATCAGTCCAAATGACCAGGTCGCTCTGGAACGGGGCAAACTGGTGTATGACGCGCTCTATGCCCAGTTCGCAAGCGAGCGAGATCAGGAGTAGATCGGTCTGACGAAAGAAGAGGAACGATGTCTATGAGTTCGACCATTTTCCCATTGACACACATCGCGTTCACGGCGGCCATCACGACAGGGGTTGCGCTGCTCCTGCTGCTTGGTCTGCGCACCCGTTGGATCAAGCTTCAACTTTCTGATTGCCTGTTGGTTGCCATCGTCGTTGGGATCTCGGTCCTCGTGTGGAGATCGGTGGGCAACACTGGGGCGACTCCACAACGATCCCATTCCAGGGGTCAGCCCTAATGATATGCTGTGTCTTCTGGTGACCTATTTGTTCATTGGCTTTTACGCCGCATTTCGGCGTCCTGCCGATGCAGTCCGCTTCGAGCAGGCAGGGGTGCTGCTCACGTTGGTCTCTTTCGTGATCAATGTGGTCACGATCTAATGAGAAAAAGGTGTGCCATCAAATTGTGGAGGGCTGTTTTGACCTGGTATGGGGATAAGAGTGCGGCTTCTGCCCGCACCACTGGAAAGATGATATCCACACGATAGCCTGACGGACCAGGCTTTTCTTGCGGCACTGATGCCATAGACGTTTATTTCAATAACGAAGGAGTTCTTATGTCTAAAGATGTCTACGTACAACCTGATGCGCTTGATCCCGTACTCTCAAATGCGCTGGTGCTCTCTCTGGTACGACGCCATGTGCCACAAGCCCAGGCGGTGACGGGCGTGGATGAATCGGGCGGCGAAGCGCGCACCTATGCCATCGATGAGGATATCATCCTCAAAGTGCAACGTCCGCAGCAGCTGCGCCCGCGCACCAGCCTGGCCAAAGAGGTCTTTTTCCTACGCCAAATGGAAGCGTTTCCTACTATCTCAGTGCCGCGCGTCCTCGGCTATGGGCATGAGAGCGCACTGCTGGAATATACCGTGATGACCCGCATGCCTGGCGTTGCCATGCGGCATGTCTCTTTGACCGAGGATGAGCGTGCTGCGGTCCTCGTGCAACTGGGCAGGACGTTGCGCCGGATTCACGCGCTGCCCCAGGCACCGTTCTGCGAGAGCGAGCTCTTTCCTGGTGATCGGACCTTTGCAGCAGTGCAGCAACGCTTCCGCGAGTATTTCGCTGAGATGGCGGAGGAATTTCAGACGGAGGGAACCCCCTGGCCATTGGCCGTGTCGTTGCAGGAGATCAGCGAACGAGTTCTAGCCTCGCTGTCAGCAAATGATGAGCGCGTCGCACTCCACTCGAATCCCTACCTTGAGCACACGTTTGTCGACCCGCAAGCCCATACGTACCTAGGGACCATTGATTTTGGTGACGCTTACCTCAGCCATCCCGCCTTCGATTTGCGCCGATGGAATCGCCCAGATGAACGTGAGGTGCTGCTGCGCGGCTATACAGCAGCAGCGCCGGTCAGTGAGGCGTTTATGGTCACCTGGAAGGCGGTCATGATTCTGGGAGACGTGATCGTCATGGCCTACTATTCCGAGCGTGCGGCGCAAGCGGCAGATGATCTGCAGCAACTGCTCGCCACGCTCTAGCTTGCGTAGAGCATTTTTACGGGACAAGGGGCAATCTGGCGTTTGCTGGATGAAGCAGACGTCAGCTCCGCACCCGTATTGGAAGAGGGATGATGATTCAGAGCACAGAGGAAGCGGTGGTCCTCGAACACGTGACAAAAACCTATCCAGGAACCGAGCAGTCGCTGCGTGGGACCAAGCTGGAATGGAAAGGACCGGCACTGTGGCTGCGTAATCTGGTGAATGCCGGGCACCTGACCAGCAACACGGCTCCGGAAGTAGCGGCGCTACGCGATCTGACGCTTTGCATACAGCCGGGAGAAATCTTTGGGCTAGTCGGTCCCAATGGCTCCGGCAAGACCACCCTGATTAAAATAGTGGCCGGATTACTTCAATCCACGAGCGGGAGCGGCTCTGTGGCTGGTACAGCCCTGGAAAATACCCGCGAGATCCGCCGCAAAGTCTCCTACGTTTCGACGACCGGCTGGATGGGCCTGGAATGGCCGCTCACAGCAGAGGAGAACATTCGCTTTTTCGCCACGCTCTGCGGCATGCCTACCCCTTTGGCACGCGTGCGCACAGAGGAGGCGTTGCGTGCGGTGGATCTCTGGGAAGACCGGCAGAAATATCCGTCCCAGCTCTCCAATGGTATGCGCCAACGGGTCATCCTGGCGCGCGCGTTGCTCTTCCACACGCCGCTCATCTTGCTGGATGAACCAACCGTTGGGCTGGACCCGGTGCATGCTCAGCTCCTGCTCGATCTGCTGCATGGTCTCTTGCGCGAACGCGGCCAGACGATTGTGCTCACGGACCACCAGACTGCGGAAATGGAAGTGGTCGCTGATCGCATTGCCGTTCTCAACGCGGGTGAACTCGTGATGCTCGGCACGCCCGGCGAGTTGCGCGCTTCACTTACAGACGTAACAGTGATCGAGGTGCATACCGAGGAGATGGACTTGCCAACTGCGCTCCCTCCTGCACTGGTCCTGGCGGCTGAGCACATTGAACGTCCAGGTGCGCTCTCGGTGCGCACCTGGCGTGTCCATGCCCGAAAATCCGCTGAGGCGCTACAGAGCGTTCTGGATTGGATCGTCCAACCCACAGGGCGGGTGGTCTTCCTCGCCGAGGCCGCTCCCACTTTACAAGATGTTCTGGCTCTGCCTCGTGCCGCAACAAGCGGGCACGAGGAGTGCGCCTATGCCCATGGGGAGGCACCAGTATGACGACCTCATATACGCCCATACCTGATACCGTGCCACCGCGAAAGCCGGAGCAGAAACAGCATCCCTGGTGGCGCGAGTTTGCTGCATTGTGGGCCTTTGGCCTGCGCGAGTATCGGATCTGGCAGTCCTATCGCGTCAACCAGGTGCTTTGGATCACGAATATTCTGGTGACGACCCTGCTGTTTTTCCTGCTCGGCAAAACCATTGCCGGTCAGGCCGCGCACCTGCTGGGGGCAGCATATGGGATGAACTATATGTCCTTTGTGGTGATCGGGGTGACGGTCAATGTCTTCATCAATACCAATTTGAGCGATCCCTATATCCGCATTCAGCGGAGTTATTTTAATGGCACGATGGACCTCTTCCTGCTCAGCCCGATGTCCATTTACACGCCGTTGCTTGGGTTAATGACCAAATCCATCCTGGACGATTACCCACGCCTCTTCTTTACCTTCGGCTTTGGCATGCTGTTGTTCGGCGCGACCTTTAATTTCGGGGCGTGGCCGCTGGCCTTCCTGTTTACGCTGCTGTTCTTAGCCGCTGGCTTTGGGATTGGCCTGCTCAGCGCCAGTTCGTTCTACCTACTCAATATTAAAAAGGGGACCGAGCCCATTCAGTTCATCATTCAACAAGTGCTGGCCACCTTACTGGCGGGTGCGTATTATCCCGTCACCGTCTTGCCCAAACCCTTGCAATGGCTCGCGTGTCTGATCCCGCATACCTATGCCTTTGATGCACTGCGCCGTCTGCTGGACCCCGGAGCGCAGGCAAGTGTGCCGGTTCTACCCATTCAGCAAGCCTTGCCAGCCGTCTCCCCGGTTCTGATCGATGGAGGCGCGCTCTTGCTCTTGACCGTGATCTTACTGCCGCTCGGCGTCCTGGCCTATGGCTGGGGCATCGAGCGCGCGCGACGGAATGGAACGTTAACACGATGGCAATAATTGATGTGCACGACATTGGTAAACAGTATATGCTGACGGGGCACAGGCGCGTCTCGGTCTTACAGGATATCCGTCTGCGTGTCTCTGAGGGAACCATCCTGGGGCTGCTCGGACCCAATGGCGCGGGCAAGACGACGCTCATCAAGATTCTGGCAGGACTGCTGCGCCCCGATAGCGGCGAAGGAACGGTCCTGGGCTACGATCTCTTGCGCCAGCACGCCAAAATTCGCGGTCAGGTCAGTCTCGTGGCACCCACGGCGGATGTCGGGATCGATAACAACCTCACCGTGCGCCAGAATCTGGCCTTCTGGGCGCCTATTTTCGGCCTCTACGGTAGCCTTGCCCGAAGCCGCATCGACGGCCTGCTGGAACGGTTGGGATTGGCCGACAAGGCCGATTTCTGGCCCATGCATATCAGTGCGGGGCAACGCCAACGCCTGGCCCTGGCGCGTTCGCTGCTGGCCGAAACCCCCTTGCTCTTTCTGGATGAGCCGACCAATAAGCTCGATATTGAAGGAGTGCGCTCGGTGCGGCAGATGATCGCCGATCTCAACCAGCAGCACGCGGTTACCGTCATCCTGACGACGCATGTAATGGAAGAGGCCGAGGAACTCTGTGGCGAGATTGCCTTACTGCGCCAGGGAATGCTGATTGCCCATCAGCCCACTGACGAGTTGATGCGCTCGTTGCGCTTGACCAGGCCCATCACGGTGACCATCAAGCGGCAGCACCTAGTGGAGGATGCAGCCGCGCTGCCCTCGCCATCCCTCCCTGCGGCAACTACGGTGCAGATCAGCGAAGCTTCCGCATCCAGCCTGAGCGTGAAAGTCGAGTCGCTCGACATCCGCGCGACCACGCCCGCGCTGCTCGCCTGGGTGCGCGACCAGGGCTGTACATTGACGACGATGCAAGCCGAACCAGTGACCCTCACCGACGTGTTTCAGGCGCTTGCCGCGCAACGTTTGCAGTCACGAGAAGGGAGCAACTAAGTGATACGTGCCAGAGAACAACAACGTGGCGGACTGCGCGGGTTTCTGCGAGCCTGCCGGGTGACCGCCTGGCTGGAATACCGCAATCTGCGCTATTACCCATCCAATCTGGTCCTGGCTGGAATACAGGAGTTCACCGCGGTGGGCATGTGGTATTTTGTCGGGCGTTTCCTGAATACGGGTGCCAGTCAGGCGGTGCAACAGTACGGTGCGAACTACCTGGCCTATGTCGTGATTGGCGTGTTGCTCAATCAAGTCTGCCTGGCGGCGCTCAACGGGCCCTTTACCACGATCTCGGAAGCCTTCTGGGACAAGCGCTTGGAAACCTACCGCCTCTCGGTGCATGGCATCTGGGCCAATCTCATCGGGCGCCTGGGCTGGCAAGTGCTCTTCTCAACCTGCTTGCAGATCCTGGCGCTGCTGGGGGTGCTGCTCCTCGGTGGCGTCTCCATCCAGGCGAGTATCAACTGGCCCCTGGTCGTGTGTGCCTTTCTGCTGCTGGTCTTGTCCAACGCCGGGCTGGGCGTGGCTGGAGCCAGCCTCTTCTTCCTGTTGGAAGTCAAAAGCGGCCAGGACCCCATCACCTGGGCCTACCGTTATCTGGTGATGCTGGCCAGCGGTCTCTATGTGCCACTGACCGTTCTGCCAGGGTGGCTACGGAGCCTGAGTGATCTCTTGCCCCAGACCTATGGGTTAGCGCTCGTGCGCGTGCTCGTCTTAACGAGTGCTCCCTGGAATGCGCCAACGGTCTGGGAAAATCTCCTCCCGCTCACTGTCGCTACCCTGCTCACGCTCTGCTCTGGGTATGCCATGCTGTCAGTTGCGTTGCGTCGAGCGGAACGCAGTGGCGGGATCGGGGTGGTCGTGTAGCGCGTGTGAGGCCGTTTTGCGGAGGTACCACCAGCGTTACGAGGAGGAAGAAGTCTGGTGGTGCTTTTTCTTTGAATGGCTCATCCTTTCAGCAATTTCAGCTTCTCTTTGACATGGGCTCGACTCACCTGGGTATACCTGACTGTCGTCTGAATCGCAGGTGTACCTTTCATCGTGACATGCCCCAAGTAGTAGGCCACCTCTTCAAGGGTCCACCCAGCTTCACGTGCACGATGGGCAAAATCATGGCGTAAATCATGAAAGCTGAGATCGGAGATGAGATCCCATTCCTCTGTGTTTGCGTGTCGTTTGAGGGTGCGGAACCAATGATGAACGCCATCTTCGGTCAAATGTACACTTCTCTGTGAGGTAAAGACATAGATGCTTTCGGGATCACGTCCACCATGCTGGATATAGTCATAGAGAGGACGGCGCGCTTCGTTCAGCAGATCAATGTCCCGGAACTTCTCCCCTTTGTGCCCAACATGGAGCCAGCCAATCTTGGGACCCACATGGGTATGCTCCAGTAAAAGATGAGCTGCATCACTTACCCGACAACCAGCCCAGTAGCCCAGAGCAAAGAGGGCCTTGCCTCGCAGGTCATCGGCCTTCTCCACCAGATTGCGCAACACAAACCGTTGATCAGGCGAGAGTATACGAGGGGCAAGCACCTGTTGTGTTTTGATCTCGATGCCACGAGTGGGATTGCGTTTGAGGACTTCTCTCTCGTCAATCAGCCATTGGCAGAACTGTTTGATCACGGATTTGACCCGTGTGCGATGGCTGACACTATATCCCCGTTCTTTGAGCACTGACACATATCCCTCGACCACGGTCGTCGTGAGTTGTTCCGGCTGAAACTGTTTGCCGTGCCCTGGGCGTGTGGCAACCCATTCGGTAAACTGGCGCAAAATACGCAGGTAGGCGTCAACGGTTGCTTCGTCGAGCTTTGTCAGGCACCCCTGGTGATAGCTCTCAATCCATTCCTCATTACCCAATTGAGGGAAGGGAACGATGTTTGATGGCTCGGTCATTTTTCGTCATTTCCCCGTGCAAAATTTTCTGCGGCGAGTTTTGCCTGCTCATTTTTCTCTCGTCTCTGAAAGACGAAATGTTTCTGAGCAGGAACTGCTTGTCTCAGCGAGGTACTCGCGTTCTCAACTGGCAGCAGAAAGCATCTTCTGCTGCGACTTTTCTGCTCCGAGTCACTCTACCAAAGAAACGGCAGAAATGCAAGAGGCGTCACAACCTGCGCAGGAATGGGGATCTACACAGCAACCAGCACACCACCCAAAACCATGACGCTTGCTCCCAGCAATCGGCTCCTCAGTTTGCCTTCATCCAGGAACACTCGTGCCCAAATGATGGTGAAGATGGCACTGAGCTTGAAGAGCGTCGTGACATATCCAACCAGGCCAAGGGCAATTGCCGTAAACCCGAAGAGGGGAGCAATCCCTGCAAGCAAGATAGCCGCGCAGAGGGCGCGCGGATGAGCACGGAGACCGCGCCACTGCTCATTGAGATAGACGATTTTTTCTGACTTGAACGACTGAAAGGCCCCTGGCGTGAGTAGTAGTACCAGGAAAAACGTCCCCAGGAGCGCAACCACGGGGCCACTTTGCGGAGTCATATGATCTATGGAGAGCTTTTCTAGCACGGTGGTGGTCCCCCACAGAGCGGAGGCGACGATGGCCAGGATGGTCCCTGGTCGGCTCAGCAGGATACGGATCGGAGCCAGTAATCCTGTTCGTACTTCCTCGACTTCGAGGAGGTAGCTTCCGAAGAGAACCACGGCCACGCCGATGGTTTGGCGCAGTCCAGGCGTTTCTCCCAAGGTGAACCAGGCAATGAGCAGCGTAAAGGCAGGATTGAAGGTAAGGAGTGGACTCACCAGGGAGGCATCGGCTTTGGCTAGTGCCTCGGTTGAGAGCAGAGTCGCTGCCCAATTGATGGCCACGGAGGCGAGCAAGGCCAGGACAAAAATGGCATCAATCTGGGGAATGTGTGCTGTACAAGAAGGCACACCTCGCCCAGGCAGAGAGCTGATCGAGCATTGTGTGAGCAGGAGTGTTCCCAGAGCTAAGATGGGCAGGGATGCCGCGTTGATGATCCAGGCCACGAGTGCAGGGCGAGCGTCACGCAAAAGGTGCTTGTTCAGGATGGGAAGAAACGAGGTCAAGAGAGTGGCGACGAGCGCCAGAACAGCAGGCATGATGGACTCCAATAGTGTGCGATAGATAGAGTTCGTCTTCTCACTTTACCACATTGGCGAAAGAGAGGCCATCATACCTTAACGTAGTCAAACGGCAGTCATTGACAGGTTCAGTTTCCTTAGCGTATGTTTTACCCGCCGTAATCTAGTGACCCCTAGGTGCCAGTGAGACGCGCGGCGTAGCACGCCCACAGAACCATCTCCATCTTGTTGCGCAGCCTGACTCTCAACGCGATGCAGAAAAGTAATCCATCAGACATTGACTCTTGTGAGGCTTGACAGATGACATCGACGCACATGATGGGTAACACCTATTCAAAGTATTCATTGTGATAAAAATGGGTTTTGTCTGGACAACAGAAACTATGTAATGTGCGATGGAAGACAAAGTTAATGCCATCTCAGCTTTATATTAGGATGTCACATGTTGATGCTTATGAAGTTACTTCTGTTTGTATGACCTCACTCCATTGCCGGATAGGCTCAATATCAGTAAAATTGAGAATATCCGAATAGATTTCTTTGCTATATTGTGCGAGCTTTGCCCCAAAATCTTCGCCCGACTTGACCCAAAAATATCCAACGCCAAGAAAACTTGGGGGCGGAGCGCCCGGCGAAGCTAAACTTTTATGAACCTCGAATCTTACACAATTATCGCCAAGATAACGAGCAAATAGAGGGGCGTGTTTGGTTGCGAAATACTCAAAATCGAAAGTGCCACCTTGTTGAATTGGATACGCAACTGATGCACAAAACATGAAAAATCTCCTTTTACAATAGATGTGGTCCAAGATGTAGTCCTCACGACTCCGTGTACCATTCTACACTGCTAAAAGCAAAAAAACTTCTCCCATTTTGCTCTCTTGAGATGTAAATCCCAGGATTCTGTGGGAGAAATTAGCATAATTCTGCGGGCCGTTCCCTGCCGAAAGCCTGTATTTTCAGACCGCTTGCCCACCCGGATACCTGTACTAAATGCTCCCACAGAATCCTGGGATTTACAGGCTGGCTGTTGCCGAAACATCCCATGCGCATGGCTATGGCTTGAGGTCCAGCACCGCTTTGCCATGCTCCAAATCGACCGGCACCGAGTTCTGATGGTGCACGATCAGCCACGTGCCGTTGATCTTACGGAAGCAGACGGTCCAACGCAGCCAGAGAGCGGTCTTCTGCCCAGTGGTCAGGGTTCCGCTTATCCGGTTGAGGCTGTGGGTGAATGCCACGTCATCGCCCACCGTGATGGTGAGGTCGTGAATTTCATAGTCAATCGGGCCTTGGTAGACGAAGAATACCTCTTCCCAAACTTTCCTGAATGCATCTGCTCCTATGTATCGCAGTGGGGGCACGATATCGAACGACACGACCTCGGGCGCGTAGATGGACATCACCCCATCGATGTCCCTCGCGCGAACCGCCTCGACCCCACCTTCTATTACCCTTTTAATTTCGGCTTCATCGTTTTTCTTGTGTTCTTCGACTGCCATAGTTTCCTCCTGTCGAGAGCTTGGTATGAACCGCAAGTGAGAGTGGTGATTGGCCCTCGAATCCCGTGTATGGACGGGGTTGAAACCATAAGACGTTGAAAGTTCCTCTGAGAACGAGAAACAAGCGTCTCCGACATCGGCTACATTCTCACGCTTCAGCCGCCGGCTACTGTGACCTCATCGCTTGCGCGACACGATCCCAGGCGCCGCTTTTGGTGCTATAGCGCGGAG
>JAABUU010001828.1_pt1 | contig 33119 bp, 47 predicted proteins | sample 5559301 | NCBI WGS metagenome assembly JAABUU01 (sample SAMN10711884, study PRJNA513360) | rock metagenome | isolation source: Antarctica rocks | place: Antarctica: Victoria Land, Richard Nunatak white
CCCCATGACATGAAATGGCCCGGCGCTGGTAGAGCGGAGGGGTAAGCGCAAGGAATGACGCTCGGAGGGAGCGTGTGTGGTTCGGGGCCCAAATATAGGAGAGAGGAGATGCGCGGCTGTGTCCTTGGGGTGGGCTGTACTCTCTGTTTGACTCTCTTGCGCCGCCGCGCATGAGGAGCTCAGGCGCGGCCGCTTAGGCCCGCCGCGGCGCCCGCGCGCTGGGTAGCAGGCCGCCCGTGAGCATCGCTGCGGGGGGTCCAGGACCCTGGGCGTGCCCACGGGTTGGCCGGGCGCGCGGAGCGCGCGCGCGGCATTTCGGGGGTCAGCGTAAGGAAGGCCTGCGCCGTATATCCCGCGCAGCGCACGGCAGCTGGGCGGTATCCTTCTTGTAGAGCGCACGCGCGCAGGGGATGGGGCAAGCGGCAGGCAAGAGGCGGGGTTACCCCCCGCACTAGACTGGTGAGGCTTTTCCGCCTGGTGAGCTAGCGCGCGACTCTTCTCTCGGGCTCCGTTCTCCGCTTCCCCGCGGTTTAATTGTGTCGGTTTGTGCACGAGTACTTGCCAGCGTTGTATTGCCACGCGATGAGGTTGGTTTGCGCCCATTAATTGAACGCTGACCCCTGGTTTTTCCGAAGTGACAGCTGGCTTGCCAGCTATGTGCGGGCGGCTATGTGACGGCACCCGCATGGGCAGATCGTATGGGCGGCGACAGGACAGTCCCCTTCCTGTAGGGTGAGATCGCAGCGGCCGCATGCATTCCGGTCGCTGGCATGGTTTAGGTAGGCACGTGCTCAGTGGCGCCGCATACACGGTTAAATGAGACCTATTCTTACGCCGAGCGACCTTGTGCTCGCGCAGCGGGCGTGCGCAGCTCCATCCTTCCCTAGTAGGGTCGCCCAGGCGCGCTGATTCGCGCGGGCGCCTGACTCCAGGCCCGGCGCCTTTGTCGGGCCGGCAGTCAGGCCGTCAGGAGGCAGGCAAGCGCGCTTGCGCTTTTAGGTTAGCGACCCCTCCGCTGCTGACGTGCCTTTGCATGCACGCTGCTGGGGCGCACAGTTCCGGTGTAAACACATTTTTTCCATGTCTGTTCGAGCGCCTCAGCGCACTTTTTTCCAATGCTCAGGACATGACAGCGGTGCAAGCGCATTTACACATCCGATGCTCAGGACATGACAGCGGTGCAGGCCGGAGGTCACCACTAAGTCCACGCTAGCACAATCAGGTGCACACTGTGTCACCCGTCCAGTTCCAGCTGCGCTCGGATGACAGGCCAAGCCTGCACACCCTCACGACCAGGCACTTTGTCTCTCACCGACCAGGCACACTGCCGCCCGGCAGCCGGGCGGCAGACTGTCTCCTACGCCCATGCTTGCCAGGGCTGTCCAGGTCCAACTTGACAAAACGAGCGCTCGCATGCGCTGCGGCCATGCGAGCACCAGTGGTGAGCACACTGCATGGCAGTGCATGCCACGGAGCAGTGAGTGCCCTGCTGCGGCATGCGCAGCGCATGAGTCCAGCAAAAGCCCATGAAAAGGGCCGCACGCCTCTGGTGCTGTGCGGCACCCAGTGTGCGCCCCCCCTTCCCAAGAGTGTGCCCCAGCACAGTGCGCAGCTGCTTGGCCAGGCCAACCACTGGCACTGCACGTGTTCATGCATATCCTCTTGGATCTAAGAATGAAGGGCGTCAACCCCAAAGCATTTGCAGTGATGCAGAAATAAGAAGGGCAGGATCCCCCTTGAAAGGCATTGCAGTCCCGGACGTCAACCCACACACTTATGCCGAAGCAAAACACCCAGTGATACTTCCCCAGGCTCAGCTGCCTATGCGTCACTTCTCTACAAAATTGCACCCACATTAAAAGCACTCGGGCCACCATGGAAGGGCCCTGGGTGGGCCACCATGACTGTCTGGAGCATCCCACTGCGACTGATGGGCAGTGGATCATGCCCTGTCGGTCGCAGTGGGATGCTGGCCACACGCGCTCTGATAGGCGCAGATTGGGCAGGTCTGAGCGTGCTAAAGCTGAAAAGCAAACCGGACAGCCGGGAAGTCAAAAGCAGCAGGGAGTTACTCGCCCTCGAGCGCAATCAGGCGCTTGCTCTTCTGGCAGCCTTCGTTCCTATAAAACCCCCCCCCCTGGTTACACATCAGCCGGGCGGCGCGCCTCGAGTGTCGCCCTGCGGCGCAGCGCCGCGCGCGCGCCCGGCATGCAGCCCCGCCCCACCCCTGGACACTAGACTGCGGGCGCCGGGCAAATCGCTGGCAGGCCAGGGTTCCCCAACCCTAGGTTACCCAACCCCAGCGCCACGCACTTGCCGCGCGCGGCCAGCGCGGCCTCTGCGCCCAGGTGGCGCAGCGCGTGCGCCGCGCGCGCGCTCTCTGCCTCCGCCAGCGCGCGCAGCCGCTCGACCACGGCGTTGCCCAGCGCCGTGCCTGCGGCCCGCAGCGACATCAGTCACGGACGCGCGGCGCGCCGCCGCAGACCCGGCACGGTGCGCGCCCGTGCTGTGCGGCCAGCGCCGCAGGCTGGCGCACTGCGCTCGCAGTGGCGCGCCCGTCAAGCGCAGCGCGAGCCGCTGCGAGCCCGACTTGCCCTCTGCGCACCCGCTGCCGAGCGGCGGCTGCAGGCTCTGTCATTGTCGCAGTCCTGTCCGGGTGCGACGGGCGCCACGGTCTCGGGCGAGCACGCAAGGACATGCAACGCCTGGGCACAGAGGCGTGCGCGCACCAAACACGCGGTCCGGGGTGCTGAAGTCCTTGTCGTCCAGCAGCATGCAGCGCGGCCTGACCTCATTGGCGAATTGCACAGCCTTGGCCTCAATGGTGGCCTGCGCACAGCAGGAAGCGTCAGGTGTCTTGCTTGCTCGCAGCATCGCCTGTCCACAAAGCGGCCCGCCGCTCTGCCCTGATGCATTTGCAACAGAGGAGCGCATGTGAGCCCAGGTCGTCCGGTGAAGGCCGCCTGGGTGTGACGGATACACACGGCAGCACGGCTGCTGCACGCAGGGCCGAGCGGCCTCGCACAGCGTGGGCAGGCACCACATCCACACCCCGCCGCGGCCCCACCCTGTCTGGCCCTGGAGGCGCGAGCACAGGCGCTCCGCATGTGGCGCGACGCATGTGGCGCGCGCGGGCGCTGCGCGGGCGGGCGCGCGCCTCGCACGCCAGGTTGCGGTAGATGCAGGTCATCAGGAAGCCCAGGTCGGCGTCAAACCCCGTGACCTCGCCCGCGATGGTCGGCGCGCGGGCGTCCGCGCCGGGCGCGCCCGCGGCCGCGCCGGCCGCCAGCCGCTCGTTCGCGCCCAGCTGCGCGGCGGCCGCCAGCTCCGCCGCCTGCGCAAGGCGCCGGGCGACCTGCGCGCCGGGTTAGCGTCGGAGTCGGGGCCGCAAGCGAGCCGGGGGGCCGGCCCCGGGTGCGGCCACCAGCTGCGCCGCCTGCGCGAGCCGCCGGGCGACCTGCGCATGCAGCGCCCAGGGCGGCCGGGTCTGCGGCTGCGCACGGCTGGGCACCAGGCGCATGCTGGCGGCCAGGAGCCGTACAGCAAGCAGCTGCCCACGGCACGTAGGCGCGATGACAGCATGTACAGGCATGCTGATTGATCATGAATGGCAGCATCATCCTAGCCTAGAGGTGCGGCACGGCGCGCGCAGGGCCATCAGCATCAGCAGTGCTCTTGGGGGCCGGGATGGCCGGCGGCGGCGCGCGGGTGCGGCGCGCCTTGGAGCGCGGGACGAGCTTGAAGTAGTCGCGGACGTGCCCGAATGCCAGGATGGCCTTGGCGGTCGCCATGTTCTTCACAGTCACCTGCGCACCAGCATAGTGTTGGGTCTAAACACCCAAATTCCAACCATTAGCACACAGCAGCCCAGCATCAGCCCATCACCACCAGCTTGCTCTGTCAACGGTCCCCCCCGGGCACCCCGTGCGGACCTGCCCAACTTCAGCGCACCGCGCTCGCGTCTTGCATGTCTACTACGCATGCACAGGCTTCGTCTGCTGTGATGCAACTCACTGTTGCATCACGGGCGTGGCGTTGCTGCACCACAGAGCAACACGCTTGACCAATGCAGGCGATCGCAACAGGGCAGCAGCCTGGACCCCGGCTCCTGGACTCAGCACCAGGACGCCCGACGCGCGCAGCGCCACGCGCGCGAGGCCGGCGCGACCATGCGCCCGCGCCGCGCGCCTGGGTCAGCCAGCCGTCGGCGCCCCACTGGAACACCGCGACGGCCGCGCTGGCGGTCTCGCCCACCAGGCACGCGACCGCGCCCTGGACGTGCAGCCGCTCCTCGCCGCGCTGCACCCCTGACAGGCTGCCTGGCGGCGCGCGGGCACAGGCGTGAGCGGCGCGCCGCTGCGAGTGGGCGCTGCGAGTGGGCGCCGGGGGGCCGCGCTGGGCGGCCTGGCGCCGGCCTTGTGCAATGCTGGCCTCTACAACTTCAAACTCAGACAGGCACGATCCTGACACACTGCGTCACTCAGCCCAGAGGTGCGCAACAATATGACGCTCAAGGTGGACCTGCAATTGCCCTAATACATCCAAGAAGTTGCATATAAAAAGGATACACATGCTGATTTAGAAGAGACCCTGCCATGCACATGCGTCGCCAAGGTCCACATGCGCCAGTGTGGCGCATTCGGTGGTGCGCGGGGCAGGTAGGCGGGCATCCGTGCGGCTCAGCGCGCGCCCGAGCGTGGTGCTGCGTCGGCTCACCAGGTGGCTTGCACCAGGTGCCTGCCACGGCCCAACGGCAGGCGCACGCAGCGCAGGGCATGGCCTGCACCGGGAGGGGCATGCGGCCGCGGGCGCACCCAGCAGCGTGCGCGTCAGCTTGTTCGCGCGGACCTGGCAGCGCAGGGCGTGCTCGGCCTGCGCGACGGTGCCCGCCGAAGGCACTTCCTCGGAGCTACGTCGCTTGGGGAGCCTGCGCGCGTGACGACCTGCCCTCAGCCCTCGCCGGCGGGCACCGGGTCGCGCCTGAGCCGCGGGCCCAAGCCGCGGGATGGTGCGCAGCTTCGGCGCGGCTGCGGCGGCGCAACTGCCTGGAACTGCTGTCTGTGTGTGCCCAGCAGGCTGCAGCACGCAGCACAGAGCGTGGCTGGGGCCCACAACAGGTGGCACTGAGCTGGTGGTGGGATCGCACCAGAAGGGCAGCGTCGGAGCACACTTGACTGCGACTGCGGGCAGCGGGGGCGGCACGATGATCTCCTGGCACCCTGGCATTGTAGCAGGGAAGGTGCACGTGCTCGCAGCGCGCAGCTTGGCCGACACGTGCGCCTCCTGCAGACCTACTGCAGTCATCTCTTGGAGCCGAGCTATGCACGGCACAAAGATATTAGCGCCCACTGGTGTTCCTGCCCTGCCAACCGACAAGAAGCAGCGGCGCAGCTACTCATCAACCGCCCTCAGTCCCAGGTCCCAGGCTGGGCCTGCGGGCGCTCCACACAGGACATCCTGCTGCTACGCTGTCGGCATGCAGTGTGTTCCCACGAGTGTGCTCCCACAGGCGACGGGACACTTTATTTGTAGGTACCTGGCGACGATGGTACTCGGGCGCTTTTCTCGCGTGCGCCGGCAACTGTCGCTGACGGGTCTCGCTGGTGGATCGTATGCTGCACGTTGTCGACTCCAGTTGCCGCTTTGTGTCTGCAGCTGCTCCAACAAAGTAGCGAAGCGAGCCGCTCGCTGAGCGCCAACTGCTCATGGAGGACAATATATTTATCCCGGGATTGCCGCGTTTTCGGAAACAAAAAGCTTCGAAATGACTCACAAAGGCCCGAACACTACCCTACACCCAGTGACATCACATGCATGCTCCTGGCCAGAGATATTCCTGAGACGGCAGGTTGGCATGCAAAGCCCTTCATATAGTGGCGACTGGCTTGGCCTCTGATTACAAGGCTTCATTACAACATTGCCACTGTCTAGCTGTGCTAGCAACTAACCCCACCCCTCACGCCACCTACCGCCTGACCTGCAGACACCCACCTGGCTGCCTCCCTATGCTATGCCGCAATGAGCGCCAGGCGCGCTTGCTGGCCAGATGTCTCGGCGCAAGCAGTCAGAATCAGAAAGCAGGCCGAGGCGCCTGGTCAAACACCCAGGTGAAAAACAAGGGGCGCCATCAGTGGCGTACAGACCCTTGCAAGCACCCAAACCTACACACACTTGCACAGTACATGTCAGGTCGAGCCACAGGGTTATGCATGCTGCAACACATGCACCCAATCACCCTGTGCAAGATCCTCATCGGTACTGGCCCTGGACAACTGCACGCCTCTGTGCTGCATCCCAACGTCTGCACATGGGCTTGGCCACGCCAAGCACTGACACCATGACTATACCGGCGCGCAGGTCCGCTTCGCAGCACGACCAGGTCCGCCTCGCAGCAAAACCAGGTCCAGTGTACAGCATGAACACTTGCGCGCCAAGCTTCAGAAGCATTGCAATGCAAAATGTCAGTCCACAGTTCAGCGCTGACCTGCAGCGCACGCCGAATACCAGCACAATTGTCTCATACACCACCCAGCAGCTCTCGAACGCAAGCTTGCGTTAGGCTTGAAACTTGAGCCACCAAAGGATGGCAAGCTAATAAAAAAAGGGGTGCCGATGAGCCTCATGACAGCTAACTCGCTAGCTGGCATGATAAGTGCCGCGAAGGCGAGAACGTGAACGACAGCTGTCAGAAAGTGTGACATGCCTACAGAAATGCCCTTCCCGATGTTGCTCGTGTACCTCAGGGTAGACTTTGGACATGCAGCACAGGGACCCTGTCTCATGCATTGCAGAAGGTAGCACATCTACGCACAGCTCCCCACTCCCTGCCGGACCCATGGTGGACCAGCGGTGTCGCAGTACTTTGTGGGCCATCTTCGGACATGCAGCACACCCTGTCTCATGCATTGCAGAAGCTAGCACATCTACGCAGCTCCCCACACCCTGCCGGACCCATGGTGGTCCAGCGGTGTCGAAGTGCTTGGTGGGCTTGATCCCCAACTGCTTCTCGAGTCTACCTCTAGGGTGCGACACCCCAATCTGTCTGCCTCTAGGGTGCGACACTAAACTCTCATGCTGCACCTTGCGTGTGCGCTAACCAGGCAGTGTGCGCTGGTGGGACCTTCCCGCAGCACCCCACAATGGCTCACTGGCGGCGGGGCGGCCTGCGCCTCGGGCCCAAATCGTCGCACCATGGCTCACTCAGGAGCCACCACAGGATCAATGAATTGGGCGCCGAGGGAAGGCTCCGCATGCGGCCATGCAGTCGCAGGCAGCTGTGCAAGCCAGCGCCTCCCGCGAGCCACCCGGGATGCATGGCAGCACCCACAGAACCCGCATGCACACGACTCCCCGAAGGCGGGGCCTGCCAACCCCTGACCCGCGCTCGGCAACAGCTCACGCAGCCTCAATGCATGGCAGCTCACGCGCACGGACCGGCTCCCTCGCGCTCGTGAGCACATGCTTCCGCCGCACGGCGGGGCTGCGCGCGCCAGCGCAGGCTGCCATGCAGAGCAGCTCCCGACGCTGCGCGCTCCCACCTGCACGTGGCCGTGCAGGGGCGCCGGCTCCCGCGACGAGCCGCACCCGCCGCGCATGCTCCCGCGCGAGGCCGAACAGCTTGCGCCGGCGCTAGGTCGCCCCGTGCGAGGCGGCGTCCACGGCAGTGCCCTGCACGCCCGTGCGAGGGTCTGTGCAATCAGCGTCGTCCGCCCCCGTCTCGCGCATTGCGCCAGCACAGGCGGGTGGGGACCGCGGCGCGCCATGGCTTTGGTGCATGGACAGGCGCTCCAAAAGCATGCGGCGCCTATGCTGCGCGGCATGCCTGTCACGGCGGCGGGAGCAGGTGCTGCGCGCACTCGCCGTGCAATGCAGACCAAGGCCATGACCACACGTCGGCTGGGCGGCGCGCCTGGAATGGCGCCATGTCGCACGGGACGCGCGCGGCCGGCGTGCAGCCGCACTCGTCTCCGAGGCAGTACGCGCCGCTCGCCGGGCGGCAGAACGCGAAGGACGCACGGCGGCGGCACTCGTCGCGCGCGGCCGGCGCGCAGGCCCGCTCGTCTTCGAGGCCGTCCGCGCCGCGAGCCGGGCAGCAGACATCGAACGACGCGCGGCAGAACTCGACCGACGCGCGGCGGCACTGGTCGCGCGCGGCCAGCGCGGCCTTCGCGCCCAGGCGCTGCAGCGTGTGCGCCGCGCGCGCGCTCTCCGCCTCCGCCAGCGCGCGCAGCCGCTCGACCACCGCTCTGCCCAGCATCTCGCCTGCGCAACCGCCGCCCACGCTCAGGGACCCAAAGTGTCAGGCTGGGGACCGGACAGCCAGGCTGGGCCTGCACGGCCTGCGTGCCCGGGTGGTGCAGCGCTGGCGGTGTTGGGCTCTGCTGACAGGCTCCCAAACTGTGTCGGCAGACCCGCGCATCGGCGCGGCGCTCGTGGGGCCGTGTGCCCACTGCTGCAAGAGCGGAGGGAGGCATGGGCTGGATGCATGCAGAGCGCCCTCACCAAGGAGCCGTGGCGGCAGCTCTTCCGCCGCCTCCCACCTTGTGTCGGCGGGACGAAGATGGGCACCCTGCTCGCGGCAGGGAAGACAAGCGGCGCTGGCGCAGGCACAAAGGCACGCGCGCACCAAACACGCAGGTTGGAGCGCCGGCGCTCCCGCCGCCCAGCGCCATGCAGTGCGGCTTGATCTCCTTCCTGAGCTGCCGCGCCTTGGCGGCCCTGGTGTCCTGCGCAGCAGACGAGGGCCGGGCTTGCGAGCCCGTGTGGGTGCGCTCCCGGCACAGGACCCCATGGCATGGCCGGCAGGCAGGCACCCCGTGCCTCGCAGGCTGACGCCGCACGGCCAAGGCTCCCTGGCGGGGACGCGCTGCCGCCGGTGCTGCCGGAGTGCTCACACGCAGGGGCATCACCGCAGACCTGACCCGCAAGCCGAGAGGGCATGGCGCTGGGCAGCCAGGCACCGCCTGCCTGCTGTGACCCCTCCTCCGCTGGCCCTGGGGCGTGGGCGGTCCCGTGGGGCAGTATGGGCTGCGCATGCAGACGCCACAGGCGCGGGCGCGCGCCTCGCATGCCAGGTTGCGGTAGACGCAGGCCATGAGGAAGATGAGGTCGGCGTCAAAGCCGATCGTCTCGCCGGCGATGACCGGCGCGCCGGCGCCCGCGCCGTCCTCGCTCGCCGCCAGCTGCGCGGCGGCCGCCACCTGGGCCGCCTGTGCGAGCTTCCTGGGCACCTGCGCCGCCGGCGCAACGGTCGGCAGCGCCGAGGGGGTCGCATCCCGACCGCTGCAGTGCATGCGCTGCGGTGCACGGCAAGCGGCGCTCGGCGTGCGCTCGCTGGCAGCGCGCCACGCCGCGGCCGCCAGCTGCGCTACGCGCGTGGCGGCCCAGGCTGTGCCCCCGGCGGCCGGGTCTGGGGCTTGGCGCAGCCGAGCTGGAGGGGCGCTGGTGGCCGGCAGAGCGCGGGGAGCGTCTTCGCAACGTGTGCACACCATCACCGCAACGTAGGCAGGCGCTGACGTCTGGGCCGACGTGCACGACGACCAGCACACAAGCGTGGCATTTCACCCTCACCTCGAGCGCGGCATTGAGCTGGCTGGGGCCGCCCATGCGCTTGCGGTGACTTATGGGTTGGGCAGGGTATATGGTATAGGGTATAGGAGGGTACCTAACCCCAGCGCAGAAGCGGGGCGCGCCTTGTTGCGCGGGACCAGGAAGCAGTTGTCGCTCAGGTGCCCAAAGGCGACCAGGGCCTTGGCCGTCGCCATGTTCTGCACCACAACCTGCGCACCGCGCGGCCACAGTGGGCGAAGCCTGGGTGCGGCTGAGCGGCACGACCCCGCCGTGCCCCGGGGGCGGCACGCCGCGGCCGCACCAGCGCGCTGGCGACTGCGCCCTACGCGATATGCGCACGCTCGCGTGCTCAAAGCGCGGCGGCGCGCCGCCCGTGACAACGTGCAGAACACTCACGCACTGCGCTTGGCCAGCGACCGCTCGAGGCGCGCGTCTGCTGCGCCCCGGCCGAAGCAGTCCGGGAGATCAGCGGCGCCCAGGACGCGCGCCTGGATCAGCCAGCCGCTGGCCTCCCACTGGAACACCGCGGCGGCCGCGCTGGACGTCTCGCCCACCAGGCAGACCACGGCGCCCTGGACGCGCAGGCGCTCGCCGGCACGTTTCCGCCCGCCGGCGCCAAACACGCTGCCTGGCGACGGCGAGGCCTGTGTTCACAGCTGCACTGCAGCGAGAGGCGCCCTGAGGCCTGTGCTGGGCAGCCGTGCAGCGACTCTTAGCAGGCATAGCAGGCTGGCGGGGGGCTGTTGCAGAGCAGCCACGGGCTTGCTGGATGTGCCGCTCTTTGGGGCTTTTCGCGTCAAGGCGGACCCGCCATGACCGGTCGGCAGGTCGGCAGGTCACGCATAGGCAGGTCGGCGTGCTTGCAGCTCAGCATGCCTTGTCAAGCACGCGCAGTGGCGCGTCGTCCGCACAGCAGGGGCCAGCCAGGGCCTGCTGAGAGTCCGGCAATCGCACGCAGTGCACGGCTGACTTGCTTGTGGACGGGAGGCACTGCAAACGCACCAAGCAGCCCGATTGCCAGGTCGTCCGCGCGAACCTGGCAGCGCCTGGCGTGCTCGGCCTCCACGAGGGCGGCCGCCGACAGCGTCGCGTCAGAGCTGCCTTGCTTGGGGAACCTGCGGTTCACGGTCTCCACACTCACCAGGGGCAGGCTCAGGGACGCAGAATTACCGGCTGCTATGGTCTACCGACTGATGTACGTGTCCAGGAAGTGCTGGGCACTTGCTAGGCAACCTTGGAAGGCACAGCCCCAAGCCGGACGCTGCGCCTGTGGTGAGCACGCACCAGAAGGGCAGTGGCGCTTGCGGACTAGCTGCTTCCATCGGATGGCGCCGCACCAGCTCTCCTCGGCCACCCTGGCGTAGCGGCAACACTTGAGAACGCACTCGCTGTGAGCCCGCAGCTGGGCCGTTTCTCCTGCAGTGACGACTAGAAGTCGTGCGCGTCACAACAGGCCAGGAATAAGCAGCTCGGTGTCGCTCCTGCCGTGCACAGGTCGCCAGTGTTTCAGCCACTGTTCCAACGTGCACAAGGTAGCATCATCTGCACATCCCTCAGGATAATGCCCGTTACTGCGCCCTTACCTTTCCGGTCACGACCACCTTTGCTTCACTTCCTTCCCCAATGATACAGCTTGGGCGACACAGCAGGGCCTCTCTCTCTGGTTGTCAACAATGCTCTGCTGAACTACGGCCGAGCCAACGACTGAAAGCAGCGAAACGACTGAAAGAGCGAAAGACGATTTTGAAAATTGGATAAGTTAGTCATGCCGGGATTTGGACCCGAAAGCCGACCATGGGACAGGTGGGACTGGTTGCCACAACGTTGCGTTGTGCGCAATCATTGTTGCATCGGGACAATGACTACCGCCACACGAGAGGCGCCCGCAGGCCCGCGGGAACGTGCTCGGGAGCCGGTTGCGGCGCGCTCCTGCTTGAGGCGGTAGACTTCAAAGCTCACGGCTGTAAGTTACAGCCTGTAACAAGCACCTAATACACTTTGACCAGAGGTTTTGGCCTTGCGTGCCCAGCTGCTGTTAATTTGCGCCTATTGACATGCTGCGCACTCAGCAGCGCGCAGCCCTGCCAGTTTGGAACCGCAGTTGGCTGACACACGGATGTAGTTTATCCATCATGGATGTAACACATCTACACTTGAAACCCCGATCCTCAAGATCAAAGCATGCAACTGTCTGAGACTCAGACTGTGGAGCGCAAACATAGCACCGAGCTGGTCCGTCACCTGGAGCTCTGATGAGCAGCTGGATGAAGTGGTTTTAATGATCCAAGCGAGTTGTCATGTAGCACGCTAGTAACAAGTACCCCGATCCTCAAGATCAAAGTATGCAATGGTCTGAGACTCAGACTGTGTAGCGCAAACATAGCACCGAGCTAGTCCGTCACCTGGAGCTCATCAGAGCAGCTGGATGAAGTGTAGTCTAATGACTCAAGCGAGTTGTCATGTAGCACGCTAGTAACAAGTACAACCAACCACGTGTCAGACGGAACCAGACACCAAATGTTGGACGCGCATGCTACAGCCTGTGCCTGCCAGCTAAAGCTGCTGCGGAGGCAGGGAAGCGACCCTGCGTCAGCTACAGTGTCCGGCCGCTCTCCAGCAGGGACGCATGCAGCAATGCAATGGCTTCGCTCGCAGCAGCGCCCCTGTCGTGACCCTGTGCTGCATGGCGCTCGCTATGCAGCCGCACAGCCTCCTCCCGGCCGTCGAAGCCGCAGCCCTGTGAACCGGCCCCGCCCTCAGCGCGGCCGGTTTCCGGCGCCCGTGCCGCATCAGACTCGCCCCCGTGCGCTGCCGCGACTCTGGGCGGCGGCGCAGGCTCGGAGCCGGCCTCGAAGCACGAGCGCGGAGCTGCGCCCAGGCCGTCCAGGAAGGCTCCGTCCGCCCGCGGCGCGGCGGCCGCAGGCTCGGACACGGCGCTGGGGCCAGGGTCAGGGTATAGGGTAGCGCGCGCGGCGGCCGGCGGCGCGTCCAGGTCGTCCCAGGAGACCCAGGCGAGGGCGGGCGCGCCGGCGGCCTCGCGCGCCAGCAGGGCGAGCACGGCGGGCGCGCTGGCCACGCTGCGCCCGGCGCCCTTGCCCATCGCGGTCGCGGCGCCCACCTGCGTAGCAGTGCAGGTTAGGGTAGGATTGTCATGGCGCCCACCTGCGCAGCGGGCGCCGCACAGTTTGGCGGCAGCGGCAGCAGAGGTCGTCGCGGCAAGGACAGCCACGCACTGCTTGGCGCGCACGCATCACGGCCCACTAGGGCCCGCTCGCGCCCCTCGCCCGCGCCCAGCCGCCGACCGTCCGCCCGCGCAGGCTCCGCCGCGGCCCCGCACGGCAGGCGCAGAGCGGCCAGCGGCGCCCGCCGCGTGCGCACCGTGCACCGCTGCAGCGCCGCGGTGCCGTGGCTGACGCCGCGCCTGCCAGCAGGCCCAGCAGGCCTCCGCTCCGCGCGCACCCGAAACAAATACGCAAGCATCGACCCTAACCCTGGCTTCGCGGGCGCGCCCGGCGCGCGCGCGGGGCGCACCGCGTTGGCCAGCGCGAGCGTGGGCGGGACCGCGTGGCCGCGGATGTAGCCCAGCACGACCGCCGCGGCGAAGCTGTCGCCGCAGCCGACGGTGTCCTTCACGTCGACCTGGCGGGGGCCGCCACACCGGCGTCGGTCACAGCCACGGCCCCTCACCACGCGTCGCAGAGCCCGCACCTTCAGTAGGTGCACCAACCACGAGCCGTCTGTGCCCAGGACGCGACCACGCACGCCGCCACCTCAACACGTACCCTCAACACGTACACCGCCTAAGCTGCCTCGCGCTCTGCAACGCTCCTGAGCAGGCTCACAGAGCGCGACCGCGCCCCAGCATGGCGCCGCGCGGCCAGGCCGCGCGTGCACACAAGACATGGTACCGACCGGCTCCGTCCCACTTCAAATCGCACAGCGCACGCTCGACACGTCCCCCCACGTCCCGAGGGCGCGCGCCAGCAGCGCGTGCTGCCGGAAGGCGACCCCGGGGCCGCGCGTGCAGAGCACGGCGCCGCGGCTGCCCAGCTTGACGCAGCACCAGCGCGTCGCCGCGCCGCGCCGCGCCAGCACCGCGCGGCAGGCCGCCTCCGGGTCGGCCACGCCCGTGATCGCCTCGGCCTCCTCCTGCGCCAAAGGTTATTTGGTTTTAATGACGACATTCAGGTAACTAGGGACAACAGATGGCGACTCAGTCTCCGCGCGCGCGCCGCGCGCGGCGGCGCCCGGCCATCGGCGCAAACGCTGCTGCAAAGTGTACTGCATGCATGGTGGATGTACGTATTGCCCAGCTGCCAGACGCTTCGAGAGCTGCAGCACAGTAACAGCCATTTCCAAAAAGTCCATCGGGACAACACAGCGGGCGCTGGCACAACGGGCGCACGTCGCACGGTCGTCCAGCCCACAGCCCGGCACGGTGACACGGCGCGCACGCAAGGGGACGCGCCTGCGACGCGCCGCGGCGGCCGAACCGAGCGGCGCGCCTGGCGCGCGCCGCAAGGCGAGCGCCCCAGGGCCGCGCCTGCGTCATGAGCACCACGTCGGTCGCATCCAGAAGCGCGTCCAACGCGGCGCGCCGCGCGCCGTGCCGCAGCGTCCACGAGCGCGGCCCCGGGTCAAAGAAGACTGCCGCGCCGGCGTTGCGCGCCGTGGCCACAGCGGCCATGATCACGTCCGGCGCCAGCTCGTCGAACAGGAAGCCGTTGATGACCAGCGCGCGCGTGCTCCGCAGCGCCTGCACACCGTGACACGCGCGGCTCGAGCGCCAATCGCAAGGCAAGAACGCCATGGGCTGGGCCTCGTGATCAGCCACGTCCCGCGCGCCTGCCGCCGACGCGCACGGCAGGTCTGACGCAGGCGCGCTGCTGGGCAGCGGCGGCGCGCCACGACCAGGGGACTGCGCCCTGCCAGCATGCGCAGGCTCAGCGCTCAGAAAGGGGGCGGCGTGCGCAGGAGGAGGGGTTGGCCTGCACGGAAGGACGCTGGGATGCGCGCCTGCAGCACGGCGGGCGGCAGAGAGGCCACGCCGGGCAGCAGCGGCCAGGGGCCAAAGTCGTAGCGGCTGCAGAACGCGTGCGCGGACGCGCCCACCAGCACGAAGCAGAGCAGCGTGTCACGCAGCGCGGCGGAGGCCGCGCCCGGCGTCAGCGGCTCGACGCGCCCCACGCCCTCCTCCTGCGCCGCAGGCCCGCATCGTATCATGTGAGCATCGTCTGAGCAAAAGCATTGGCTGAGCAAAAGCGCAAGCGACATGCATGCTGCGTGCGTACAGAGCCCGACGCCCACGCACAGCGCCTGTTTCGTCAGAGGCTGGGGTTTCAGGCCCTGTGCAGCATGCGTGCGCCGGACAGGCATCGACCCCCGTGTGCCAGCAGGCGCAACACGCCGCTGGGCCGCGCCGCGCCTGCAGCACGTGCATCAGAAAGCGCCCGTACACGTCGTCGCCCAGGTTGCCCACGGGCGCGGCCCGCAGGCCCAGCCGCGCGGCCGCTAACAGGAGATTGCAGCTGCCCCCGACCTCCCACGCGTCCGCGGCCGGCGCGCGGCGCATCAGGCGCCGCAGCAGCGCCTCGCTCTTCACCTCCGCGGGCGGCGGCAGCTGCGCGCGCGGCGAGAGCATTTCTACACGAAAACAGAACGCATTACTTGTTGCATGCCTGATAGCTGCGACATCAGCGGCGACCCACCCATGCCAAGCAGGCTGGCGGCGTCGAGGAGCGCAAACGACCGCAGCGGGTGCGGCAGACGCTTCCCCTGTGCAGGCGGCGGCGCTCACGAGGCCGCCGTGCAGCAGCGCTCGCACGCACACGTTGAGTGGGGCTGCAGCGCAGGGAGGAGGGCCCCAGAGCACTGAGCCAGGGCGCCACTGGCAGAGCAGGCTTCCTGCGCACCCTGCGACCAGCGCCTGCACACCTCGGGCCGCCCCATCAGCTCCGCATCGAGCAGCGCACCGGGTCCATCGGCACGACGATGTCGACGCACAGGTTGCCGAGCGCGATGACGTCCCAGCGCTTGCGCCCGCCCCCGCCCCCGTCGCGGCCGCCCGCAGGCGGCCGGCCCGCCTCATGCGTCAGGCACACGGCAGCGAGGCGCAGGGCCCCGGCCCGCCCTACGCGGCGCTTCCGCTGCCGGCCCCGGCCTCCGGCGGGCGGGGCGAACTCCACCCAAGCTGCACAGGGCACACTGCACCGCTGGCATGTTGCAGGCCGCCTGTGCGTCGACGGCGGCGAGGCAAAGCCTGGCATAGGGCCGCCCCAGGCCGGCAGGTGCCGGATTAAAAGTGCATGAGCTGCAGGCGTCGCAGCGCAGTGGTGGGTGGCGTGCTGTGCTGCAGCTATCCCACTGCACAGCGATGACAGCGATGCGCTGCCTCACCTGGTTTCCGGTGTCCACCAAAAACAGGCACGGGTTCGGTTCAAGAGGGCGGCCAAATTTGGCTGCCCTCTTGAATGCACATCTCTTGAATGCACATGCTTGCATGGCTTCTGACATCGCTTCTTCTGCTTCAACACACACTGTGTCCTCCTTCTATCACACTCATACACGGCCTCTCCATCACTCACTGATATTCACGGGCAGCTGCGCTGGTGCGCTGATAAGCACGCGCTCCTGCTCAGAGCCTTGCCAGGGCGGGCGGCGCGGCCCATGCGCCCAGCGGCAGGAAGTCTGCAACCACAGCCTTGCTCGCCTCCTCCGACGCAAGCGTCTGCGGTTATCGCGTACAGTCCTTTGTCGGCACCCTATAGGGGCTGCAGGCGGGTGACCATGCATCGCGCCACCCCTCACGCCTCCCTCGCCGGTCCATGATGCAGCACTCCCAGGCACCACACGCGCACACGGTTGGGCTGCCTGCATGCTTCAAACATCTGCCCATGCCCTGTTTCTCTGCCAGGAGGCACAGCTGCAAGAAGGTTCTCAGCGAGCGGCTTGGACGCGCACAGGCCGCGCGCAGCGTGTCATGCAGCAGGCCGGCGAGGGCCATCCCAGCAGGCCGGCCCGCCATGCATGCCCAGGCCGTGCACAGGGCTGCCCATGCGAGACGCGCAGGCGGGCGGGCCTGCAGCACGGCGCGGTACACGGCGTCCAGCGCGCGGCCGCGCGCGTGGCCGATGCCCGGCACCGAGTACGTCAGCGTGGACAGGAGCCTGCGCAGAAAGAATGGGAGCTGAAATGTAGCCGTGTATCAGACCCGCCAGGCACGCATGGCACTCGCCCTTCCACGCCCGAGACAGCGGCGAGGCCTTGATGCGCATGCGTGGGTGCCACCATGGACATGCCCAAGACAGCGGCAAGGCCTTGATGTACATACACGGGTGCATCTGCGGACATGCTGAGGACTCGAGCTTGGGGACGTAGAACTGGCATGCTCGAGGGACACAGCCTGAGGCGTGCGCGCGTGCGTCCCTACTACGTGCCAGGCACGCCACCGCGGGCCACGTGGGCCGCGCCTGCCCTGCACGACGTGCGCGATGCAGTACGAGCCGGCGGCCTCAGGCGCGGCCGAGCCCGGCGCGGACACCATCGCGTGCGTCTGCAGCACGCGCAGCGGCCCGTACGCGGCGTCGATCGGCGTCCTCCCCAGGAAGGTTGCGGACACCTGCGGCAGGCCGCGGCCCCCTGGGCGGCCATGCGCGCGCCCGGTGGCCGCCTCTCGCAGGCTGCAAGCCCGCTCCTGCCACCAGGCCAGCCGGCGTCCGCCTCATTCATGGCCCAGGCCGGAGCCGGCGTGCGGCGGGTGGGGGGCCGGCCAGCCGCGCGTCGGCGCGCCGTGAAGGGTGGCACATAGGGCGGCGTGGGCAGCTGGCCGACGTCGGCGGCCACGGCGCCCGCGTGCAGCCTGCGCAGGAAGGCCACTGCGGCGCCCGCCGCATGCTCCCTCTGCAGCGCAGCCGTGGCCGCGGCGGCGACGCGCGCGACGGGTTCCTCGGGCGCCAGGCGCTGCGGCCACCACAGCAGCCCAGTGCCCTGCCCGCCCGTGTGCTCGGCAACGGGTGGGTGCACCTGCCGGCCGCTCGGCGCTCGGCGCCGCTCCAGGTGTTGCGCTCGCGCGCTCGCGACCCGGCCCGTTCAGGCATTACGCCCAACAGGCCTCGCTCAGGCGCGCCCGCTGGCAGGCGCAGGCACAGGCGGCGCATGCGGCACGCACACCAGGTCGTGCACGGCCTGAAGCCGCCCACACGCGCCTGCTGGCGCACGTCCGCAGGGCACTGCACAAGCAGCGTCCGCGGCAGCGGGTGCGCGGGCGCCTGCACGGCGGCTGTCGCCACCATGCATGCGGCCATAACGGCGCCCTGCAGGCTCGCGCCGGCCGCGCGGCACCTGCCCCCGCGCGCGCAGCGCCTGTGTCTGGGAGGCGACGCCGCCGCACACGCTGTGATGTCTCACCATCTCGGCATGCAGCGGCCGCGCCGGCTGAGCCACGCAGCGCCGACGCGAGCCGTGCTTGCTTACTGTGTGGAAGGAGGGTCGCGTGCGCGCTCTTGGCAACACATCCACACGACCTGCACTGCCAGGCGCCGGGCGTGGCCCTTGCTGGCCCGGCAAGACTGCAGCGCGCGCCGTCGGTGCCGCGGCCAACCCAGGTACTGTCAAGTGAGCAGCTGGAGTGGGCCACGCTCCGCGGCAGGCTGTATGGTCAGCATGTCGGGTGCCTGTTGACCGGCGGCCGTGCGGCGCAACAGTGCCGCCCTGCGGGGGGGTTTGCCGCCGCCGGCCCGCCTCTGACCCCAACACGCGGCATGCTCGAGGCGTGACGGGCGCTACCGGGAGCGCAGCGCGGCCGTGTCGGCGGGCGACAGCTCGGAGAACGCCGCGTGCGTGCTGGCCGCCGCGCCGCGCGCCAGGCCCGCCAGCGGCGCGAGCCGCGGCATGCAGTTGCGGGGCACCGCGGGCGGCGGCCCCGGCGGCCCGGCCGGCAGCCCGGACAGGACGTCGCCGCGCGGCTCATGCGGCGCGTCGGCCAGCTCCTGGCCTGACGCGCTGCATGCGCTCACGGATGGACGTGCACGCGTGCACGCTCGCGGCATGAGGCTCGCCCTTTCCTAATGGTTCTGCCCGTGCTCCCGCCCAAACCCTGATCAGCGCGCCTCGGCTCCCTGCTGGATGAACAGGCAGCCTCCTGGGCCCTCCGCACGCAGCCCGGGCACCCGCTGCATACGCGCGCCCATGAACCCTTTGCACCTGTGCGAGTTGTCCCACATGCCCTGCTCTGGCAGCTTTGCCGAGGCCGTTGGGGTGGAACGCCCTACTATGCGGCGCTGCAGCCCCGCTTCAGCCAGAAGTGCTTGCACGCCGCGTGCACCAGCCTCGAGCAGCAGACAGCCGCGCAGGGGGCCTGCGCAGGCACCTGCGGCAAGGGCGCCCAGGTGCGCGAGCAGCGCGGCCATGACGCGGTAGCCACTGGTGCCGTCCATGCCCGCATGGCTCATGCAGGCCACCAGGATGTGCCGCTCGCCGCAGCTGCGCGGGCGCTCGCCTGTCATGCTCAGCGCCGTGCCGCGCACGGGCTTGCGCTCGAGGCCACGCATGGGCCCAGCGGGCTTGTCCATGCATGGCGCAGAGCGGCGGGCTGCTGTGCCCGAGCGTACTGTGCTGCGGCCATGCTTGAAGTTGTGCTCGCAGCCTGCCTGCCTTGTCATACGAGCGCGGCATGCAGCGGGCTGTGCCTGTATGCTGTGCCTGTGTAAGCACGCATGGGCATGCTGTTGCGCTTGGGCCGCTGCGCTGTGTTCTGTGGCAAAACCTGCCTGGACAGGCCCATGTCGTTGCCGCGCGTATGCGCATCCCTCGAGCCCAAGCCTCAACCTCATCACCTCTGCAAGACACCGGAGCCCAGACCAGGCGCCGCACAGCCTCGAGGGACCCCAGGCGCTGAGGCCAGTTTCTTGTCTCTTTCATCTCAGCTGCCACAGCTGCAGAGGCGTTGCAGGCCCTGGGCTGCCCAGGCTGCCCAGGCTGGGCAGCTGAATAAGTCAGCTCAGCGCTTTGACGAGGGACGGTGTGACCGGCATGCGCCGCTGCCACGGGGGAGGGCTCGAGTGTGGGCATCATGGGGCGATACGTCCAGCGTAAGCACAGGATCTCAACGCACGGCTGCTGGCGAGCAGGCCAGCTCTGCCACAAATTGAGCACCGGCAGCTCTGGCCCTGCGGAGCATGACGCGCGCCCCGCGGCCTTCACCTTTGCGCTGGCCGCGCCCTGTGTGGCGCCGGCGCGGCGCTGCCACTTGCGCACGGCACGGCTCGACCTAGCTGGGGTCGGCTGTACCGGGCCGGCTCCGTACCTGGGTGCCGACCAGACCTGGCAGCGGCACTGCCGGGCTGCACACAGTCTTCCTGGCTGGCCGCGCTATGGCTGTTGCTAGCTGTTGCTGCGTGCACTGCACCCGACCTGCAGAGAAAGACTGGCCTGGGTCAGAGCACGGACCTCAGGAGGTCCAGGGCGAAGGCGCCTAGGCGCAGGTCGCGCGGCGCGTTGGCCGCGCGGAGCAGCGCGTCCGTAAACGGCGGCAGGACGGCTACGGGCGTCCAGGCCACGTTGGGCGGCAGCTGCACGCCCAGCCCTGGCTCGCTCGGCGCACAGCAGGCAGGCCGGCTGCGCCGCCGCTTAGCTTGCCAGACACCGCAGGCAGCCCGGTGGTGCGGCCGCTCGACTGCCAGGCACGCGGCGGGCGCCTTGGTGCGCAGCTTGCTTCGCAAACAGCGAGCGCCCTCCTGCTGCAAAAACGCCAGCTTGCCAGCAAGCACTAGGCACAGCTCGGCGAAGAAGCCTCTCAGCCTGCTGCTCACGCGGCTGGATGGCGTGCAGGCTCCGTCTGGTGTCAAAGCTGCCAGGGATGTCTGCGTGCTTGGCTCTGCGCCGGGCGGGGGCAAGGGGCGGGCCGCGGCCGGGCCGGTGCCTGCGGGTCGTGCACAAACGCGGCCGCGCCGCCGGGCACCGTGTGCACGGCGGTGCACGCGTAGGGGAACCGGCGCTGCACGGCCGCCCACGCGGCGCGCAGCGTGTCGGCGTGCAGGAAGCCGTCCAGCTCAAAGCCGTAGCTGATGGTCATGCCCGCGCCCACCTGCTCCCACACGCGCAGCGGGCGCGCGCCGGCGGGCGCCGGACGCGCCGCGCCCGCGCCCGCGTCCGGCCGCGACAGGTCGGCCGCGCCGCCCATGCCGCTCGTATTACAGCGTGGGCCACCAGGGCGCCCCTTAGTACCTCGCTGCGGCATGGAAGCTCTCGGCGCCCGTTTGCACATCACAGGCTGACTTGGCAACCCTAGCTGCCTCCAGTGTTCGAGCTGGAAGGCTGCAGCTGCAGCCAGAATTGCCACCGTTTGTGAACGTTTGCCTCTGAACTCCTAGCCTTCTCTCAGCGTCCGCGTCAGCACACAGCAAGAGCCATGGCGTTCGGACGGTGGGGCAACCGGGGCACCGGCACGGCTTCGGGCACCGGCAACTCCGTGGCCAACGCGCTGGCGCCCAGCCTGTGGACCGTGCTTCTGCTGGCCTTCGCGTCCTGGATCGTCTTGCTCGCGGGTGAGCCTTTCCGTCGCGGCGGCGCAAAGGGGCCATGCGTGCACTAGCATTGTCAGCAGTACACTTGAGGCCTGCAGGCCCGCCGTTTGCCAGATCGGGTCGATGTGACTGCGCCCGAGGGCCCGCCGGGCTCTGTGCTGCTTGCCGGACCTGCGTTGCTCGAGACGCAGCAACTTCTGGTGTGAGGCATGAACTGAGGACCGTTGGGTGTCACCGCAGGTATCGCGTCCCTGCAGCAGTGGTGCGTCCCCTATCTTGTCTGCTTGGCCTCCTGCCTGCTCTTCCTGCCAGCGCGGAGGTGACAGGTCGCTCATGGGTCTGTGCGCAATCGCAGGTGCGCAGCAGACTACTCCTCAGAGTCGGCTATCGGCACGCGCGTGCGCAACAACCAGTGCTCGCAGGACCTGCGCCTGCAGTGGTGGGTGCGTGCCCGCGCTGGTGACGCAGAAGCTGGAAGGATGCTGGCAGGCCTGCGTGCTTAGTCTCGGATGCTTGCATAACATCGCTTGGCAATCAAGCTGACGAGCCAGCGCGTGACGCAGAATGTGGTGCTGGAGCTGGTGGTGCTCCTTGGTGCGCACCCGGCGCCCCTGTCCTGCAACGGCTGATTCTTGCCTATGTGGCGTGCACACGTGCACAGTCAGCTTTGTTGTGGCACTCGAGCTTTTCTCAATGTCTGTGGCCGTGGCGTGCAGCCATTGCTACATCCCTGGTGTCTGCGTGGATGCTGACCTCCAGCCGCGTGGCGCTGTCGACGCTGCTGGGCATCGTGACTGTCATGCTCATGGTACCGCCCCTGATCGCTCTGAGCTACATATTCGTGGAGCTAGTATATGTGCAGTGTAAGCAGCGTCCGCATACTGAGCACCTCCAAAGTGTGCAGCTTTGGGGAAGTGTTGCCACAAGAAACGGCTGTGTGTTGGTGAGTTAGCAGTGTCTTCATGTTCTCGGTGTACCTACTAGAGTTGCGCTACTTGCAAGAGAGTGCTGGTGAGCAAGGATCACTCTCAACACGTGTGCACAGTCAGTGACTCACCTTGCTCTGTGCTGGTGCAACAGCTGGACACGCACCAGTTCTACGGCCAGCGCCGCGGCAGCGAGGGCGTGACCCGCCACCGTGAGACCACGTACTTCATTGGCGCGCTGCTGTGCTCGCTCTTCAACTTCCTGCTCATCCTGGTGCTGGGTAAGCCCGGTTTTTGTGTGTGGGGGAGCTGCAGTTGGGTGGCTGTTCATAGTTTTCAGTCAGTAGACTGCCTATTCACGTGTAAGAGATTGTGTAGCGCCTGCTTTGTCTGTCAGAGGTCTTTGCAGGCATGGCCTTTGCAGGGACGGCCCACCAGATGCACTATCTGAATTCAGCAGTAGCGGTGAACGTCCACGAGCCAATATCTGAGGTGGGTTGTGGTGCCCTGCTGCAGGCAACCACCACGGCACCAACGCTGTTGCGGACGGCGCACCGTTGCACAAGGGCACCGGCGTCCACCAGACCACGACCGGCACTGCGGGCACCACGGCGACCGGCCCCGGCATCGTCTGAGCGGCTCCGCCAGCTCTGATGCAGGGAGAGGGGTAATGTAGGGCAGTACTTGTTTGTATAACTGGATTGGTTGTCAGACCTGTGGGCCAGGCTTTCGTTCCGCCACACTGGGCTCCCGCGCACTCCCTAGCACTGCCCGGCTTCTGCCGTGATGGTCTGCCGCGGCGTCTGGGCTGTGATCCAAGGACGAGTTTTGTGACGGCGCTCAGCGGCACCCATAGGTTCAAGCTGGTTGTGTCTTGGACTTACTACTCTCAGAGCCCGGAGCGTCCTGCGCATGGCACCAGTGACTTGTGTTTTTTGTTCAGGACCTGTGCGCGTACACTGTTTGGCAGGCAGCCTACGTTGCTGGGTGTCTAATCAGAATGTGTCGTTCTGATGGAAACACATAGGGTGGTGTGGTGGGTGCGTGTGCACCGCGAGGGGCCTTGCATTTGAAGACCAAAGGAACTGGTGGGATTGCGTGAACTCTATATATCAAGGTGGTGCAAGGGCCGCAAGTGGCTGTCACCCTTTGTTTGGGCGTGGCTTGGTGTGCTGTAACTACTGCGTAGACCATCCTGCACTACTGCTCAGTCCATTTTGAGGAGATGAGAAGTTAAGGCCCAACTGCTGTTCTAGCATCCGCACCTGCACCTGCACAAATCAATCTGCTCATTTCAATTTATAATCACGGAAACCGGAGGAAAGCCCGACCAGCCAATCGCAGCGCTCCCTTGCACATCAAAGAAAAGCCCAATTGGTGTTGCAACACTTCATCTCAAAGCCCACGGCAATCTAGAGAAACATATCTGCCAAGTGCAGCCAAGTGCCGTGACGGCGCTCGCGCGCTGGAGCAGATGTCTGCACGTGTTTGCTTGCAGCGCGTGTTTGCTATCCCTGGTCCGGCACTCTGCCGCTTCTGTGCAGGCAGGCTCTGTCCCCAGGCGCGTGGCCAGCCACTCACCACAGCGTTGAACAGCAGGCCCGCCGCGGCCGGGGGCCACCTGAGCTTGCACCGCCTGCCGGGCAGGGCGCTGGTCGCAGCTAGCGCGGCGCATATGACGGCCGATGAAGCCACGTGCGCGGCTGGCACCAACCCGCTCCTGGCGGTGCGGACACCGCGCATACCTTATGTGCTCCTTGAGCACTTGACAAGGCTTCCAGCTGCAGCAGTATCCGTGTGGTGTCCTTGATGCGAGACAGGCCTGTCGTGCGCAGGACGCGCCGCTGCCGCTGTTCGACCAGGTGCAGGCGGAGCATGTGGTGCCCGGCATCACTGCCCTGGTGGCCCAGCTCAACGCGGAGATTGATGCCCTGGAGCAGAGGGTGGTGCCGTCCTGGGAGGGGCTGGTGGAGCCGCTGGAGAGGATCAGCGACCGCATGGACCGCGCGTGGGGCACCGTGTCGCACCTGAAGGCGAGCAGGCCGCTGCTGCTGGGCGAGCGGAGACAGGCTTGAAAGAGAACCTGCTTGGCAAACGTGGGCGCTGCAAGCTGCCTCTGCACACTGTGCACTGCTTCCCAGCAACGTCCTTTCCCTCTTTGTGTGCTCCGTGCCCAGCCCGTACTTTGTCAGGCTATTCATGTGGCAGAGACCATTGCAGGCGGGCGGTGTTCTGTGGCGGTGGAGCAGCAGCCAGGCGCCGCACAAATCCGGCGCAAAAGCAAGGGAGCAGAGCAGAGGGCGGTTTGCTGTGCGTCAGCACGCCGCCAGGGACAGCAAAGCGCCGGAAGGGAGCAGAGCAGAGGGTTCTCATATGCGCGCGAGCAGGCGGTCAAGGACAGCGAGGCGCTGCGCAAGGCGGTCGAGGAGGTGCAGCCGCTGAAGGTACAGCTCGCGCTGCGGCTGTCGCAGAGCCGCCCGCTGTGCGGCCCCGGCCCGCCCCGCGCCGCCCCCTGGCTGGCCTGGCTGCGGCCCGCCGTTGTGGTCGCTGCAGGGCCGAGGTCGCTGCAGCCTGGCATCGTGTCTGCGTCCTAGAAGAGTGCGGGGTGTTCCGGCACAGCCGTGCAAGCTCCTGCTCAGATGAAGCCTTGGTGCAGAGGAGGAGCTCTAGGCAGGCACGTGCTATTGCTGTCCACATGGGCCACGGAAACTTGTTAGTCATTGGTTGCAACTGCAACATATGGCTCGTGCTCCAGGTACGAGGCGTACCGCGCGCTGCGTGAGTCGGACGCCTGGGACAGCATGCCAGAGGCGCGCAAGCGCGCCATTGAGGGCGAGCTGCGTGACTTTGTGCTCGGCGGCGTGGCCTTGGAGGTGCGCGCCCCAGGCTGCTCTATGTGCATAAAGCCACACGCTGCGAGAGCGCAATCCATGCACAGTAATGTAGGGAAAGTCTATCTATGTATGTCCAATACAGTTCCAGCTTCACGCCAGGCACACACTGCCAGAAGGCCACATAATAGAAGGCCACGTAATCAGAGAGCGTGTCAGCAGCAAGACGTCTGGCGCAGGACGTCTTGCTGCTGCCAGTATGAATTGTGCTATTCGTCGGCATGCCGCATGTGCAGTATGCCGCCAAGGCAGTGCAAGCATTAAAGCAAGTTCGCAGCAGCAAGTGCGCGCCGCTGCGCCTGTGAGGACCCCGGCTGCGCCGTGTGCGCGGCCAGGGCGAGGCCAAGGAGCGGTTCAACGAGATGCAGCAGGAGCGCAGCCAGCTGGCCACGCAGTTCTCCAACAACCTGCTGGACGCCACCAAGGCGTTCAAGCGGCTGGCGACGCGCAAGGAGGAGGTTGAAGGCGCGCCCTGGCTTTTGCGCGGCATGCCTGGAGGCAGCCGCCTGCGGTGGCGAGGGTGATGCGGACCTGCCTTTTTATATTGTATCATGTGTTGAAGCGCGACCCGGGGACTTGTATGCACAGAGCAATGCTTTGATAGTGGGCAGTCCCTGGCCTGCAAGGGTAGACATGAGCCGCATGCAAGCGAGTGCTAAGTCCTCTGTTTGCCGAGTGTGATAATAGCTGTGTGGCTTACCTTGCAAACTATGAGCGATGCTTGTGTGCCCCTCGGATGCAGCCTCAGGCTTGTGCCCTGCGCAGGCCTGCCGGAGAGCGCGCTGGAGCTGGCGGCGCAGTCCGCGCGGAACAACGGGCACGAGGGCGCGACGCCGGAGGCCGGGCCGTGGCAGTTTGGCCTGGACATGCCCTCGCTCTTCCCTGTGCTGTCGCACGCGAAGAACAGGCGCGCGCCGCACCAGCAGCGACTCGGCATGCCTGAGGGGCTCGGCCGGGATCGGACCTCACCTTGTGCTTTCTTTCACAAAGAGCAAACCAGGTACTAGTTGGTGAGCCGAGCCCGGGGCACTCTCAAGGACCGCTGTACTGTACGATAAGTCCCTTTGTGACCTGGCCAAATTTTAGCGATGGCGTTTTGCGTCCTTCTGGACTACATTTCAAGTGATCCACTGCTTGTGCGGCTGTCATGAGTCAGGCAGCCACAGACGCGCGCGGCACGCGTACCGCTCGTCTGTTTTGACCTGACCGCTTTGAACATCCAACGCCCGTTCGTGCTTATATCAAGAGCATGCGCCGCTGTCACCAGGGAGCTGCGGGAGGCGCTGTACCGCGCGCACATCTCGCGCGCGTCGTCCGGCGAGACCGACAACACGCCCCTGATCGAGCGCACGCTCGCGCTGCGTCGTGAGCAGGCGCAGCTGCTGGGCTACGCCAATTACGCGGAGGTTTCCATGGCCAGCAAGGCGCGCCCCGCGCCTTGCCGAGCCCCAGCCCGCAGGCGCGCACGCGTGCGCAACCTGCCTGAGCGCTTTTGCAATATCAGGCACCTTTTGCTTTTGCCAAAATCACCGCTCCTTTCATTGCTGATGTGGAGGCTCGTGTATGGCTGCATGCATGCATGTTTTACGAGCTGAGGCGCGGAGCTGCTCCCCACGGAACACAGGAGGCAGGGCCTGCGGCGCCGCAGACGGCGACGCTGGAGCAAGCGCAGGCGCTGCTGGACGCGTCGCGCGTCGCATCAGTGGATGTGGGGCCTAAACCTAACCCTAGCCCACCCTGACCGGCGCCGCAGATGGCCACCCTGGAGAAGGCGGAGGCGCTGCTGGAGGAGCTGCGCGTTGCGTCCGTGGAGGCCGCGCGGCGCGACCTGGACGAGGTTTCTGCGTTTGCGGCCGAGCAGGCGCGCGCCCGCCCGGCCGTCTGCGTCCCTGCGATGCTGCAGCGCCGGCTTGTTTGCGCAGGCGTCGTAGTCATTTGATCACGGGAGGTGTTGTCATGCTGGCATGTTGGAGTCTCGTCTGAGAGTGAGCTTGCGGCAAGTGCAGAAGCTGCTGCTGCTCCGGTTTTTGTAGGCCGTATGTCCTGTGTAAATGTGTGCGCTTGTGTGAGTAGTCTGCACATGGCATCTGACAGGAGCGTGTTTGAGGCTTAAGGACCTGTGAAGAGCTCGCCCGGGTCGGTTCCTGTAAAGGCAAGCCGCACCTGTCAGCAGTGCAGGCATGGTGGCTCAGCTCCGCCTAGAGCGAGCAGGGCAGCTGCGGCAGGGCTTTGAGGGCAAGCTGCAGCACTGGGACGTCAACTACTGGGCGGAGCGGCTGCGCGAGGCGCGGTACCAGCTGACGGATGAGCAGCTGCGGCCCTACTTTGCGCTGCCCAACGTCCTGGACGGCCTTTTCCAGGCGCGGGCTCGCCGCCCGTCCTCGGGCGCAACATTGAAGACAGGCATTGGGATGTGCCCTGTGTGGGGCTTGGCCAAGTAGGGAAGGGGTCCATTCGGAGCGATTTACTTGGAAAGGGACCCCTGTCTGGTGGCAGCTGGTCGGCGGTGCTACCCTCGCCACCTCCAGCCTCTGCTGAAATATGTTCCGCAGCTTGCAACGCCGCCTGCACCCTGTGCACCAGTCAGCCAAGGTCTAGAGGGGCGTGGAGGCGAGCGGCAGCCAGGTCTTGAAGCAGAGCATGCGAGAAGCAGGGGTGTGCGGTGAGCGTGGGAGCCACTTGTGCTGTGGGGCAAGCGAGCATGAGGAGCCCAGCGCTCACGCATCGGCGCAGCGCGCAGCTGGCCGAGCGGCTGTTTGGCGTGACCGTGGAGCGCGCCGACGGCCGCGCGCCCGTCTGGCACCCGGACGTGCAGTTCTTCGCGCTGGCGCGGGACGGCAGGCCCAAGGCCTGCTTCTACCTGGACCCGTACAGCCGGCCCGCCGGTGCGGCGCGCGCGCTGCTGCGCCCGCTTCGCGCGCCATGCACATCCAGGCGTTTGTGCGGGCGCAGGCGCGTGCGCTGGGGACGCAAGAGATCTGCGTGCCAATCACCTTGTTGTTGCATATTAAGGAACTCAAGGGAAACTGTTCTTACATTGTTGAACATGACGTGTGAACGATGGTGCCTGGGCTGTGCGGCCCTTCCAGGGTGGTGAAGCGTATGCGCGAGGCGCGCAGAGAAGCGCGGCGGCGCCTGGATGGACGAGGTGGTGGGGCAGAGCCGCCTCTTTGCCGAGCCTGGGAGCGCTGTACGGCTGCCGGTCGCGCACATGGTGCGGATGCATGCGCGCCATGGCTGCTGAGCATACCTGTTGTGTGACCCGTCTCTGAGCTCCAACCGGCAAATTCCATAAGTTTGCAGCTGCTTGCGCACGCCGTACGGCGGCGTGCTGCCGCGACAGGCCCGGCCAGCAGGCTCCCGGATGTTGTTACTCTGTCGCGTGCTGGCCTGCGCGCTTTGTCCGCGACCCCGGCGTTCAGGGGTCGCCGCCGGTGCAGGTCTGCAACCAGACGCCGCCGATCGGCGAGAAGCCGTCTCTGATGACCTTCCGGGTGCGCCTCACCGCTTGACGCGCCGCTCCGCCCTCGCGCTCTGCGTCGCACCTGCCCGCCCGTCCGCCCCACAGCAGCGCCAGCGCGCTCCATGCCGAGAGACGCCAGCGCGCCGCTTGTGCTGTGCCGCCGCCGAGCGCTCACAGCGCCTCGGCCGCCTGCGCGTGCCGCAGGGCCCTCTCAGGTGCAGGGAGCGCCGCCCTACCCTAGCCCTATGCCCATGCGCCCTGCGCGCCGCGCAGGAGGTTGAGACGCTCTTCCACGAGTTCGGCCACGCGCTGCAGCACATGCTGACGGAGCAGGCGGACGGGCTGGTGGCCGGCATCCGCGGCATCGAGTGGGACGCGGTCGAGCTGCCCAGCCAGTTCATGGAGGGCTGGTGTGCGCACCGCCCTTACCGTACCCTCCCCGGCAGAGCTGAAGCGTGTCAGCCGCGTGCCTGGTGGAAGCGGGCCTGCGAGCCTGCTGTGCATGACGACCCCGCGCTGCCAGCACAGGCCTGTCCCCGTGCTGTCTATATGCGGGCCTGGGATGCTCCTAACTCTTGGGTGCTCACTGGGCGTCACCGTTAAGTGCAGTGTGATCTGTACATGTCCACAGGCAGGGTCTGCTTTAAGTGTTGGTGAATGCGAGGCTCCTTGCTCGCTCGCATGACAGGAGCATGCTGTGCGTGCACTGCAGGTGCTACGACCGCCCCACGCTCGACCTCTTCGCCAGGCACTACCAGACGGGCGAGCCGCTGCCAGACGACCTGTTCCAGAAGCTCACCGCTGCGCGGAACTTCCGGTGCGGCGCGCATGCTGCAGCAACGAACTGCGCAAACGCGGCGCCACAATGCTTCATACTTACTTCGTTGTTGTGCCACAACACACTGCTGCGCCATGGACTTTGACCAAAGACATTGCTGCTTTGAGCGTGCTCTGCAGCATCCCATAGAGCGTGCATGTGGTTGCCATGATGACGAACCTGCAGGGTCTGGCAGCTGCCAGTGTCGTGAGCGCCGGGCCTGCGCCCGCGAAGCGGCACACAGAGCTGGCTGACGTGCCGCGCCGCGCGCGGCAGGTCGGGCAGCGTGACTCTGCGCCAGGTGCAGTACGCGGCCATAGACCTGGAGCTGCACGCGCGCTACGTGCCCGCGCCCGGCCGCACCGTGTTTGACGGCGCGCTGGACGCCGTCGATGCGCGCACCACCGTCATGCCGCCGCTGCCGGAGGACCGGTGCGGCCGACCGCCCTGCCTGCTGGTATTGGAGCGCGGATCAGCTTGCTGATATAAGCAAAGTCGACCAGCAGTGCAGCGCGCTGTGGTCAGCAAGGTGCCCGCAACCACTGCAGCTCTGTGGTCTTGTGACCTGGCCTGTTCTGGCTGCAGTGCATAGACTCTTTTTAGAAGGACGTGGTGACGAGCACGAGCTGCTCACGCTGTTCGCGGTATGTACGTTGGTGGCTCGGGCTGGATGGTGTGGCATGGTACCCTTGGATGTCACCAAGGCGCGGCGCGCGCACGCAGGTTTCTGTGCGGCTTTGCTCACATCTTCGCGGGTGCGTGCCCGTCCCTACTGCGATGACATGCTGACAGTCCTGTCATGTTAAGCAGCCCAGCAAGTGTGTTCGCTTTGACAAGAGTCAAAGTAGTGTGCACTGATTGCTGTTGCGGTACCGAGCACCATAACTCGCTTACAAGGTCGCACTGAGACAGTGCTGCGGGGCCGTCAGGGGGCTACTCGGCCGGGTACTACAGCTACAAGTGGGCAGAGGTACGCACTCAGACCACAAACCTAGGTCTTGTGTCATGCTGAGTGTGCTGGCAGTAGGTTGACAGCCTCCAAGCGGCCTCGCGGCGCGCCGGCACGGTCTGACAGCGCAGCATGGTCCGGCAGGTGCTGTCGGCGGACGCGTTCAGCGCGTTCGAGGAGGTGCTCGGCGACGACGGGGCCGTGCGCGACACCGGGCGGCGCTTCCGCGACACCGTGCTCGCGCTCGGCGGCGGCCGCGCGCCGGACGCCGTGTTTAGGGTGCGCTCTGACCCTGGAATGCAAGACCTGTGGTGGCGGCGCTGCTCCCGCGCTGCACAAGTTCCTAGCCGCAAGGACAAGCTCTCGGCGGGGCTCCACTTATCCTGGACAGAAGGAGTGTAAGGCATACAGGAGTGTTTGCGTGATATGTTGCGAACATCCCCGGGGACTGCTCAGCTGCTCTGCTCAGCTCCTCTGCTGAGGCCAGGCAGGGAGCAGCTTGGCATTCGGTTTGGGTAAAATTCAATGAAAGCCCTGCCTTGGTGGAACAGTCGCATACAATGCCATGGCATTGAGCGCGCTCTGCCTGAGTGACACTAAGGTGTTGGAAGGCGCATTCGCTGTTGCTGATGCCACAAGGCTGCCATGCGGCTGAGTAGTGCGTGTCTGGGCTGCAGGACTTCCGGGGCCGCGACCCGTCCACCGAGCCGCTTCTGCGCCAGAGCGGCTTGGTTCTTGCGCCCGCATAGCTGCAAGTGCATGCGTCTCAATGTATGCACGGTTGAGCTGATCGCGACAGCCTGTGATAAAAAACGCATGCACAAGAGCACCACGGTGTAAACACGTCTTGACACCATGCGGCCCCAAACACCCTGCGGCTCCGACACCATGTCCGCAGCAGGATGGCGCCAGGGAACACGTGCGCGCCTCACAGCAGCCCTCGACGTTTTATTTGGACCCGCCACGCGGCACACTGCCACTCATCAGACCCTTCGCAGTGGTGTGCACCGAGTGCGACGCAGTGCACTTGCAACCACTCCTGCCTACCAAAACCGGGCAAATTTGCGAGCGTTTATTGAACAGCTAGGGACACAGCTCGAGTGCCGCGCAGCAGGGCCGCGCGCAGCTCTTCGCAGCTGGATTGAGCTGGGTGCTATGTGCACTGCGCTCAGTCAACCACTCCCCCGCACCAAGACCCCCACCAAGACAAGGACCATGCTCAGCAGCTCATGCACTGCCTGTGTCACGGCAACAACCCAAACACGCAGCAAATCAATGACCGGCGCTGCTTATTGGTCTTTACGGCAAACCAATGACCAGCGTTGCTTAGTGGACTCCCCGCCGCCTGCGCCAGCAACACATCACCGGCCCAGTGCGCGGTCGCCAACGCCGCCTTATTGCAACACCTGACGCGCTCACGGGGCGGCGAGCATGTGCGCGCGCCCCAGCGAGCGCGCGTGCGCACCGCTATCAACCTAGGCGGCCTCCCCCTCACTCCTTGCTTACCCCCAGTCCTCGCCTAGCGGTAGCAGGCGCCGGTGGCGCAGCAGGCGTTGGGCTGGCCCAGCGCGCAGTTGGGCGAGAACGTCGGCGGGCTCTTGTCTGCGTAGCTCGTGACCTGCATGCACACGGCGCCGTCAGCCTCCAGCACGGGCCCCGGTCTGTCACTGCCAAGGGGTCCACCAGCCCGGGCGCTGCCAGGTTCCCAGGGCTCCATCGGCGCTTCTCACACAGCCAGCACACGGCGGCGCCTAAGCGAGAAATGGCAGCACGCCCCTGCATGCATAGCGGACTGCGGCTGCTTCATGCTTAACACTGCGTTGGCCAGACTGCCTCCTCACCCGGCATCAGGGCTGCCGTCACACAGCACGGTTGACAGCGGTGGCCTCCAGCCGCCATACAGCCAGGGCCGGGCGGGGGGCCCAGCAGGGCCACCCACCGTGCACTGCGGGTACGTGGAGCCGAGCGTGTAGTAGTCGCTGCGCCAGGTGGTGGCAGTGGCCGCCACAATGATGAAGCCGCCGTTGCCGCCGTTGGTGTACAGGTTCGGCGTGCACGTGTCGGCCGGCTCGCCCCACGAGCCCGCGCCCGAGGTCTGGTACGTGATGTAGTTGTTCCACCTGATGCCGAACCGCACCATGTCAACTGACACCCTCTGTCAGCTGACACCCTATCCCAACCCTATCCCTGGTATGTAATGGGCTGTGGATCCTGATGTGAGGCCTGACGCCACCCCCATGCATGCTTTTAGTTTTGACATGTGGCTCAACTGCGCTGGTGTCTAATTTGACATAGGTCCCATTGCGTGTCTGGCAGTGCCTACCAGGCAGAGTGCGGCAGCTTGATCAAGCATGCGGACAGGGTGAAAACGGTTACTGGGTAATAGCCAAGCAGTCCACCAGCCAGACAAGCAGTGGGGCCGCACGGCTGGGCGGCGCTGGGGGCCGCGGGGTTGCCCAGGCTCATCGCGTGGTCGTGCCCTGCAGGGCCCCGGCGGCCATGCTTCAGCATTGGCACTCGCGCACTGGCGCTGCTGCCAGCTTGCTACTCTCAGGCAGACTGCCAGGCAGCACTGGCTCATTTGGGAGCAGCAGGATGGTGCACGGCCTTGTGAACGGCGCGGCAGCTCACGCGCCTCGGGCCGCCTGGTGGCAGCGTGGGGCGCGGCGCGGACCATTCACGGCCGGGAGAGCATGTCACGGGGCAAGGCCAGGAGAGCAAAGCACAGGGCGCAGTTAAACTAGTTGACAGATTGCCTTTAATACAGGTGTAGGGTAGGCTAGGGCGGAGTAACGCACCGTTGAAGTAGGTCACCACCTTCTTCGAGTTGGAGTTGATGGTTGCAAGCACCTGCGCGGCGGCAGCAAACCCGCCGCTGTTCAGTGCCGGGGCGCCAGCAGGCTCACTCGCATCCTGCCCACACGCTGCTCGTCCATGCTTCCATGTGAAGCCAGCTCCCACACGCCATGCTCAGTGCGCGG
>JAABUU010001829.1_pt1 | contig 33116 bp, 37 predicted proteins | sample 5559301 | NCBI WGS metagenome assembly JAABUU01 (sample SAMN10711884, study PRJNA513360) | rock metagenome | isolation source: Antarctica rocks | place: Antarctica: Victoria Land, Richard Nunatak white
TAAATCAGTTTCTGCACAAAAAGAGTCAAGTGAGTCACATAATTGCATCATTAAATTAAATTAAAATACTTAATTTTAACACTCTCTGATCAGTTCATGCAATGCAGCAGCAGCAGTATTGACAAAAGCTGCATTCTTTTACTTTAAATTCAGAATTCTTCTTATTGCTGATTGAAAAGATTTTTAATCAGTATAATGACAGCTTAAAGTGAAATTAGTCAGTCATTACAGATTTGCAGAAGATAAGTGAAATATATTTTTATACATTTTTTGAAAGTATAAGTTCTTGCATATTAAGAATCTTTTTCATGACTTATTTATGATATAATTGCTGAGCTACATAAGAAAGAAAATCTAATAACATTAGAGAAATTGTAAAAGATGAAAGCAATCTTTTATACATTGCAGACTTACTAAAAAAATAGAGTGTACTAGTTAATGTATTTTTGCTCTGTAAAGAATGAGTGATTTGATAATTAAGTTAATAATGCTTACATATAATGCTCATAAAGCAGACATGTAGTTAAACAAGAAGAATTGTGCACAATGTTAATTAAAAATGTTGCAATAGTAGCTGCTGCCAATATAAAGCTGCTTAATAACAGAAGTTAATTAATTCTGATTTAGTTTGAGCTGTCAAGAATAGTCTGATCTGACTTTATCTGAAACTTAATTCTGTACAGAGTTGAGTCAGATTGCAAAGTAAAGCTTAATGAGTTAAATTAAGTTCTAAAATCTGAGCTTAACTTAACTTAATGGTCACTCTAGTCACTCAGTTAAGTCACCTCACTGTTGCTTAATTAATTCTTGTTGAAACACCTTGAATTATTGAGATCATCATCTCTCTAGACTAACTACATGAAAACTGAATTATTCATGAGCATTTTCTTTTAAATCAGCTTTACAAATTTAACTTTGTCTTTTAATGCATAATATTTAGCTATTTTATCAGTCAATTTCTTCATCTTCTTCTCTGTCTTCTGCATCATAGCTTTATTCTTGTCAACAATAAGAACTCAGGCATTTTTAACACTCTTTTATGACTGCTTCTTTCACTGTTGCTTTCACTTGTTAAGCAGCTTCTAATTAATTCACTGTAGAACTGTTCTATCTGTCACAGCTGTCAGAGCTGTGTCTTTTAGACTTAAGATATGTGTATATAACAATGATGTTATATCTATTATGATTTCATTTACAAACTGATTGATTCAGATTGCTGTACTAGATATGATAGTGATGTTGACTTAAACTTCATTGAAATTTATAAAGAAGACATAGAGTGAGGTCTTTAACTGAGATAATTTTGAAATAATAATGAAAGAATTGAACAGAATAAGATCTAAATCTCATTATGCATTCAGAATGTTCTGAGTTGTGATTGCTGTTGATTTAGTCTTTTAATAGTAGTATAGAAAGTTCAGCTTGTTGACATTGATGATCTCATAATATAAGTAAGTATAAATACACTTCTTATAGATCTTGCTTAATGATTCAAAGACTTCAACATTCAATGACTGTAGCAAATGAGTTAAATATGAAGAAAGACACAAAGTTACAATGCTGTGATCACAGCAATACTGAATAAAGTCAGTGAAGATATAACTTTCATGATCATTCAGTATTAATAATTAATGAGTGTCTTAAATCTAAATCTTAATGTGTAAATTGAAGATCTTAAGTCACTGAAGCTTTATTGCATTAATAGTTCAATCATTATCACTGATTTATAGAACAGTCTGATTATTCTTAACAAAGTTTAGTTATGCTTGCTGTATTAGCTTGTTCTTGAAAATGAAGTAGAGTGAAAGAGTAATGTTATTAAATAATATATACTCAATAAGAAACACTCAGTTCTAATTATCAGTCTAAATACTGAAAGCTTGTGTTTCTATGCATTATATTAGAACTTTAAAGCTGTCTGTAATGCTCATTGCCAATTTCTTTTCATTTATATTATATATGTCTGACTTCAAAATATCATGCTGAATTCATGTAAAGTTGTATAAATCAAATCATTTTTAAATGATTTTAAGATTTTCAGCATTCTTTCAATTCTGATTAAGATTGCAGCTATACTGTGTCTTAAAGTCTGAATGTTAATGCAGAAAATTCTTATATTAATGTTGTTTTAGAGAATTTAGATTATCTTTGATCATCATTAGATGCTTTATTATAAATTTTAGCTGTTCAATTCATGAAGATCATTCTCAAGCTGTCATAATATTGATTTATTAAATTAAAGCATTCTTCTCATGCATTAACAGTCATTATTAATTTGTCTAAAAGATCTTTGCTGATTGTCTTTCTTTTCAACAAGCTTATAGAGTAGATCAAGATAAATCATAGATTTAAGCAATTTTGCAAAGAGAAATTGATGAATCATTGTTTAAATCAGTTAAGACAAGACTATATTGCATGAAAATATCAGAAATTGACTTAATTGATTCATCTGAGGTCATTGTGAATGTGTGATGATGATGAGGTGGACAACAATGTTGATGAAAATGTTTATGACTAATGAGGTGACTCAACTGGGTGGCTGGCTTGACTGGGTGGCGATTACGTTAGAGTTGATCTGTGCACAAACCCAACCTGACCTGACCCGGACCCTAGCGCGGGTCCGGGTCAGGTGCACTTTCTTCCAACCCGACCCGACCCTACACCCAGCCTAATTGATGCCGGCCTTCACTCCTATTTTGGGTAACAGGCAAGAGCAGCCCGCATAAGGTAAGGCAGACGACTCGATACCAGTCAATTTAAGTAGCTATAGGTCTGATATCCAGGGTTTTACAGCTTCAACCGTACGATACAGTAGAGCCATTTCGGCTGTAAAAGCTGGTTCCTATAGCAAATAACTGTCGGGTTTCCTTTCAGTGCAGTCGTCCCCAGAAATCCCGTGCCAGGGGCTTTTTGGGAAGATTATTCCTACAAGAGATATGACGGCTATTCCGATAACATGATCACTCGATGCAAGATCATTATGCCGTGATGGGACAGGCCTAATCGGCTTTGAACGTCCGTCCGGGCAAACTGTACATCACTCGATCACCAGTACGATCCGGAACAGTCCAGCTGCTCCAATTTATATACACGGTGCAGCCTTCTGTGTAATATTTCCGTTTCCGTTCGCCATCTTGACCGGGTTAGCAGGGTATTCCACTGTACCATTATAGTGCTCTTCACCAATCCGCCCATGGTCAACGCGGACACCACTGACAAACACCTTGCTCACGAATTCAAGACCCGCCACAAAGACACTGAGCAGGCTGGCGATGCAGAAATGGCTGATGGTGGTTCCGATGTCCAGCCAGCTGCCTTCGTCTCTGACCATGAAGAAGAAGTTGAGGGTCAGAACATCGCTGATAGCCATGACTACCATGAAAAGGGCGCTGGGGGCCACTCCTAGTCTCCTGTTGAGAATCCCCAAGTTCGCGCTAATGAGGGCGAACGGTATCATAAGTTTGAGCATAAGGAGGGCGCCTTGCGAGAATGGACTGAAAACTGGGATGAGACGGTAAACGCTGTCGAGTGAGAAAGAAGAAATCGAGGCAATGTTTCCCGTGCTGAAGAAAGCGGACTGGAGGAGAAAGAGGAAAAAGAGGGCGATTCGCGTGTCGGAAAGTGTTAGGGCGCGGTAAGTGCCCTCTTGTTGAGAGACGGACAAGGTCTCCCTAGTTTCTTGGGAGGAGTCCAGCGGTTTTACTCTCCCTGTCCGACCATTCGTGTGAAAGTCAACGGTAGTGATTGTCGTTGTGAATGTGTGGATTCGATGCTCAAGACGAACCCACGTGGCGAGGGTGATGTAAAAAGTAAAGTAAAAGAGCCCTTCGTATGAGATGGTGAGGATGACGAAAATAGGTGAGAAGGCGAGGAAAATTACAATGAGCCGATGAAGATAATGATCGGTTGGCTGCAACGCGTGAAGAAATGGGACAGTTAGGGAGGTTACTAGATCCATGATTAGTCTTGGCGGAGTCAATGAGGACTCGGGATGCTGCACCAAAAACGAACCACCCAACGACCTGATTTCCAAAGGGCAAACCTTCCCTGGCCTGCAAAGAAGCAACACTTGATTTTGTGACAAACATTGCTAGCAGAATTAGTCCGATCTATGAACGGCGCATCAGCAAATAGAACCCGTACTCCTGTTTGATGCACATTCACCTGAACACCGAGTATTATCCTGGGGAGACCAGTCTTGCCGGTAGACGTAAATTCCTCCTTGGCAGACCCAGACTGAGAGACGATTGTCTCTTCGAATAGGAGAAACAGCAAACCAACAACGGACATCAACAAGCCTCCCAGAAGTCTACAGAAGCGCGGTTAGCACGGGACAGTTATATGAAACCGACAAAAAACATGCTTGCGGGCTTGTGCTACATTACGTTACTCACATCATGTTAATATTCTCAACTTTGATAATAGGTAGAAGCGTAAAGATACTCATCAGTCCGCAGGCTGTGGCCCAGGTTGCCACGAGTAACCGATTTTGGGAAACGAAAGTCGAACCGTAAAAAGCAGGCCAGAAAGCTCCCAGAATGAAACATACCGTGTACACCTCGCGATGGAAATACGATTGCACCTAAATGTATCATCAGCATTATGCGCAAACATGTAAGCTTCAGTCGAGGGTAGCATAGCAGTGTTAGTCCTACATACAAGAGCCTCCAACAAACCAACAAAGGCCAACGTCTTCACTATTAACGACAAATAGCCGCCAGCATTTTGAGTATCCTGCAGCAAGACGTCTTTCCCGACCATTAACGCCGCCCTCCTCGCGATCACTTCTTCCCAGAAAGCCACTGGGAAGAAAGCGTATGCATAATACGTAATTGGTGACTTTTGGATCCAGAGTATCGAGTAAAGTAAAACGAGGACAGAGATGAAAAATACAGAAACCCCAGTACTCCTCGACGTCTGGGTTTTGCTGTGAAGTACATGTACATCTATGATTGTGGTCAGGGCAAAGGCCATCCAACCAAGATATCCCGCCGTCACCACGGCTCGGAGGAAGAGCCAATCGTAAGTTTGTAAGTATCGCAGGCCTGCTAGGCCTAGCTGCAGAAGCTCGGCAGTCTTTGTCATTGCCTCCTCAAAGCTTTCGTCGCTGATCAAGTCCTCAATCTCGGAGACACGATGCTCCACGGAATGTAGTTGATCCCCTAAAGGAGCGTAAGGCTTGTATCTCAATTCTTTGGACCGTTTCTGTTCCTCTTTAACCCTGTACATTTCGAGAATACCACGGGCGTTAACCAAAGCTGCCTCTGCCTTCTCTTTCAGACTCCCGGAGAGGTACGAAAGAGGGAGTTCCCCAACGGAGTTGATAGGGAACTCTAGCCCAGTAAGGTAAGCCATTAGAGCAGCGATATCTGCTTGTGCAACATCATGTCTCTGCACATGGTCAAGTCCCCAGTCAGATGAGAAAGCATCTTCATGTCCAGGTGCGATTCCACCTTCCACAAGGACTGGCTTAGCAACGCCAGCACCCCACGCAATAAGGGGCGTGCGTGTGTTGTCTGGATGCCCATCACCGTGACTTCCCCAGTCACTCATGCCGTGGTCCGCGGTGAAAACGAAGGCGGTCTTACCATCGGCGTAAAAGTCCTCCACCAGTCTTGTTATTAGCTGTACTCCTTCGTCGACGATCTTTATGTTATGTAGATACTCTTTCGAATACGGCCGGTAAGCATGACCCGTGGTGTCGAGACCCAGCAGGTGAAGAAAGAAGACGTTTCGATCTTCCCGGAGCGTGGTGTCAAGTGTTGAATCCATTGCCGCCGAGGCGAAGAGTTCCTTGACCTTCTCGAAGACCCAAACGTCTAGATGTGTTGCGTCTGAGGTTGATCAGCATCGACCTATGTGGCCCTGACGGACTAATGTGCTGCGTACCCTGAGTGAAGTCCTCCGCCTCTGCCCCATAAACATCTGCATCTACCCTCCCTTCCACTGCACCCTCTTTGAACATCGGCAAAATATCCGGACTGCCCCAACTCCATGTATGCCGGCTCCTGTTGAAGACACTGTCGAAATTGACAGGATTGAGCTTCCATCCGGTAGTGACTGCAGAAACATCCTCGTACAAGCCTGCGATCAGAGCAACGTGTCCAGGCCGCGATTCTGTGGGCACACGAGTGTGGGAGACGCCAAACGTGCCATGCGATAAAACCCGCGAGCGGAGAAAGGGCATAAGAGGTCTGGGCTCAAGAGCTGAAGGCGAGCCAGGCTCCGAAGGGGAAGGGTCGGGGAAGGACTGGAACGCCTTGTCTGCCCGGAGACCGTCGCCGACAAAGAGGACCAATCTTTGTGCTGGGGCCTCTTCACTCTGTCGCTGCACTTCGAATGGCCGCATGCCACTCACAATTGGACTGACAAAGTAGATGTCGAAGATGGAGTAGATGTACACCAAATGAAAGACCACAGCGACCGCCAGAAACCCCACACGATTGAGACGCGCCATCTTGGAAGTAAAGAGCGGTCGGCTTTTCAGCCAAAACTATGTTCAGGCTCGCAAAGTCATCGAGGTGGTGCAACGAGCATGGATTTGCAGGCACTCAGACTAGGTACGAAGCACATAAACTTTGACGGAGACACCTCACGTCAGCCGAGACCTTTGGTGGAGACTACAGTACATTACCGAATCCGTACTATGCGACAAACACTGTACAGTATGTTACAGTCCATCTTCAGGAACTTGGATTATCATCAAGACCATTTCGTGATTGAGATCTAATCAACTTGCGTAGCATGTCGAGATACATTTGTAGCTAGTACACAGTAGCACAAAGCTCAGATTTCCGAAGCTCTCAACCCGCGCGCCAGACCGACCAACTAATGACTCGATCGATCCACTCAAATACAACCAATACTCCCTATAAACAGCCAACGCACAGTCTCATACAGTACCCGATCTGTAGACAAGAAAGCGCCGAATCCTCTCCGAAAGAAAGAAGCCAACTCAGTCCTCCTGCTTCTTCTTCGTTAGTGCCTCGACGACCCTACCGTAGAATTTCGAAGCACTCTGTCTAGAGAACGTGATCTCTTCAGTCAGATAGTTAGGGAGAACCTCCAATAGCTGGCTGTCTCGACCTGCGTCCAGGTGCGGCGTGTACTGAAATTCTGTATCTTCGTAGCTGGTCCCCTTTCCGTTGCCCTCTGTAGCAATAGCAAGCTTGAAGTGAAGAGCTAGCATACCATATCAGTATCTGAAGAGTACTGAGATAGTTGTCAAGCTCACTGCCATTGCGGCCTGTTTGAATGCAGTCATACACCTCCGAGTCGTCTCCACGCTTGACTCCTCTAACGATAAGTCCCGTCAAGTCGCTGTAGAGATCTTCCTTTAGCTGCGCCACTTGTGCGGCTTGGGCAGCCTCAGCGCTGCCAACCATCAATGTTCGGATATGACCATTTGCTTTCATTGCACTGCCAGGTACTTTCGCACTCACGCTCTCCACAGAAGCAGCTGCAACTCTTGAAGCTGCTAATTTAGCGTGAACAGCTTTGTTCTCATTTTGTGCTTCCAATAGAGACGTCGATAGCTGATCCATCTTTCCTTGAATATTTAATAACTCTGAAGCCATGCTGGAGATTTGCTTCTGCAGCGATCGCGACTCTTGCGCCAAAGCCGTCTGAGTGCTCAATTCCTTCTTCAGTGAGGCGATGAGCTCATTCGCAGCTAATATGGATTAGACATGTTATGCGGAACTCTTCAAGCGGTCTTACCCCTCGATCGTTCCTCTGAATGCTTCTTCAGCTTCTCAAAATTCGCCTCAGCCTCCTTGATGCCAACGTCACGCAAATTCTGATATTTCATGTCCAGGCTTTCCATCTTCTTTGTCACCTCGTCTAGTCGCCGCCTCGTAGCAGGATCACTCCCTCCTTTCTCAACATCTGATGCGCTTCCTGCGCGTTTATCAGCCATTTGTGGGTGGTCGTGAATAGATCCGGCAGGTTTTCGGGTAGTACGTTTCGTAACAACCTGTGCTGTTGGCTTGCTCATCTCGTTCGCTTCTTCCGATGCAGGAGACTGGTCAATGTCCATCGGTACTTGCTGAGTTTCAGGGATGACCTCTTCGGGCCGCTCGTCCTCTGGGAATGCCTTGTGTTTGCGTGCTGCGGACTTCGATACAACAGATGATGCCTTAGTCTTCATCTTAGCATTGCTTTCTTTAACTACAGCAGAGGTAATCTCAGATGGTTCATCTTTATTGACTACCTCCAGCGGGGCGTTTTCATCTTTTCTCTTCTGTGGCTTTCGTCCCTTTCGTGGTTGCTTAACAGCCACCACCGACACATTCAGCTCATCTCCAGAGACAATAGACTTTTGCGCGACTTCATTATTGATGCGGACCTCAGGACTCTCTATCTGTTCGATGTCGCTCGGATTATCGTTGCGCTTTTCCTTCAGAGCCTGCCGCTTGCTCGCAGCATACTTCCGACCATCCACTTTCTTCGCAACGACTGTCGATTCTTGCGGTGCTGTTCGCGAAGGTTGCTTTGTCGCGATAACCTTTTTGGCAGCTACCTTTGAGCGGCCTCTCGCTCTCTTCGCCGGTTCCACATCCTCAATCCTCGACTCGATTAATATGTCTTCATCGCTGTTTTGTGCTTGACCTTCAGATCCCGAGTCAGCCGGCTGGCAGAGCATGACATCACCCTTACGCTTCGGCATGCTGGATAGAGAGTCCGACGTCTGTAGAGTTAGGAAGGTATCTGAGTTCCTGCGTTATATCAGGTTGAAGTGCATGTCAACAAACAACCTAAATGTAACATTGCATCGCGTAGGTACCTTAGGTAGTTATTTGTAACTTGTTGTTCCTGAGCTAGCCGTTTTCGATTACGTGGCGAACTTTGCGTTCAGAACTGCTGAGTTTCTCTACACTTGAGCACTTGAGCAGCATCAATCATAAACCGTATATCAGCACAAAAGAATCTGAAATGTTACTACCTCACGAAGATCTCTTATCGTGACAACAACTATCACTGGCCTTGCCAGTATAAGCTAGTCAAGCGAACAAAAGCCTCGGCTTCGTCATGGTTGCGACGCCACGTGGCGCAAGACCTTGAATCCAATTTCTCAGCTATAGACGCATAACTACTTCGTACAAAGCTCTTGATACTCAGATTTCTTTGCGGAGGCCAACTTATTTCGATATCACCTGAACTTCTGTGAAATGTCTTCGGGAGCTGGAAAAAAGATGAGATGGCTGCAAGAGCTGTTACTCTTGGCAGCAGCTGTATGCCACCTCTCCTCCATTAAATCTCATGTTGAAACCCTACACCGTCACTGAGTGCTGGAGTGGCTCTTGGCTGAACGTCAATATCTTCAGATGGATTGACTGACCCAGGAGTGTAAACAGCCCGCATCCGCCTACTTCCTTGTCCGTTACGTTATGTCACGTCTGGATCCTGAAGCGGAGCGAAAAGCGGAGGTAGAGAAAAAGTCGGCAGCAATCTTGCGACGGTTAAATGCGCCAATCCTAAGGGAGGAGGGCGGCTTCGACGAAGCGGAATCGAGAAATCCCAGGAAGGAGGACTTGGTCCTTAACCAGTATGAACAAGCGATTGCGATGGAGGTTGTTGCCGCCGATGACATACCGATTTCATTTGAAGGTACGCTAAGGCTACAACTATTGGCTTGAGAGCAATCTTGCGTAAGTTTTACTGCACAAAGGGACTGATGAGTGTGGGGAGTCTAGACATTGGTGGTCTGACCGAGATCATCGAGGAACTTAGGGAATCCGTCATATATCCTCTGACCATGCCACATCTATATTCGCACACGTCAGCCTTACTGTCAGCACCTTCAGGAGTTTTGTTATATGGTCCACCAGGGTGCGGAAAAACAATGCTAGCGAAAGCCTTAGCCCATGAGAGTGGTGCCACGTTCATCAACCTTCATATCTCGACCCTGACGGAGAAGTGGTATGGTGATTCCAACAAGATGGTGAATGCAGTGTTCTCGCTGGCGAGAAAGCTGCAGCCAAGCATCGTGTTCATCGACGAGATTGATGCTGTGCTAGGCACAAGAAGAAGTGGCGAGCACGAAGCCAACGGCATGTTAAAGGCGGAATTCATGACACTTTGGGATGGCTTGACATCAGCGAAGACATCCGGACTACCGGAGCGTATACTCATTCTGGGCGCCACTAATAGGATACAAGACATCGACGAGGCTATATTACGGCGCATGCCAAAGAAGTTTCCCGTCTCGCTTCCCTCGGCAGTACAACGGCTACGCATACTCGGCCTGGTCCTTCGTGACACGAGAATTGACAAGAAGAACTTTGATGCGGATTATCTAGTTCGAGTTATGGCAGGTATGTCAGGCAGCGACATCAAGGAAGCATGTCGTGATGCGGCCATGTCACCCGTGCGGGAGTTTCTTAGGAAGAAGAGAGAATCTGGGCAGCGAATGACCACGCTAAATCTCAACCCGGAAGAGATAAGGGGTCTGAGAACTGGAGACTTTTTCACAAGTGCGGGCGGTTCGCAACTGGACAAGGGCATGAGCCCAGCTCGGGGCGTGACGACCGATTCGGATACATCTGAGGTCGATGAGATGGAAGATGCTACCGAATCAATGGACTGACACCTCAATGTGCCCACGAGACTATTAGAGCATTGTACTATATGGGTGTATGGACGGGGCGAACCTCTCGAGGACAGGAAGGCGTCAATAGGTTAGAAAAGGTTGTGCCCCTACAGCCTCCAGATGCATGTCTGGATTGCCGCCGCAAGAACCCTTTAGGCGAGCAGACATAATGAAACTACTACATATTCAAGATCCAAGTGCTATCACTTTTCCATACTAGGTAGACCCTGCTTGAATTGGTGCTCAAGGTCGTAAAGCGGTGGGCCAAGCACGAAGATTATAAACCGGTAGAGGAATTTGAACCAAATCAACGATGGCGGCAGTCAAAAAACGGAGCTAGACTTACCAGGCGCGCGCCTATCATGGAATTAGCCGCAGTGGCGTCAGCACCCCATCTTTCAGCCCAACGCAGGTCGTCGCCATCTTTTCTACAAACTACAGCTTCAGGACAAGACTGACGCCAAAACGTTTCTACACGCCGGGATTTTTATTGTGTAATAGCCTCCCGTTACCGTTTCCGCTTTACAGCGCAAATATGTCGGAGTCCACTACGTCTTCCTCTATACCTGAGCGGTCAGAAGCTTCAACACCGAACACCAGTGTGCTTAGTAAGGCCTTTGCACACATAGACTTGGATGGACATGACCTCCCACCGTCACCGGCACTGTCAAGTCCTCGTACTGGACGAAAGTATGCGCTAGCGACAGAGATTGTGTTCACGGAGAGCACCGACCAGTACAATGCGAGTAGTACGCCTATCTATCAGGTACGCAATTGTTGAGCTTATCACTGGGCAAGCATGGTCTCCACTGCTCGGTCCGATGGGAGCCATAGTACGAGCTATGTTCATGACGATACTGCCAGAGTCAATGGCTAATCCATGATTCATAACGTAGTCGGCGACTTTCAAGCAATCCTCGGGCAACGGAGGTGGGGAGTATGACTACACACGTTCCGGGAACCCGACACGGACCTACCTGGAACGACACCTCGCAAAGATCATGTCCGCTCAGCGCGCGTTGGTCGTGTCGTCAGGAATGGGCGCTCTTGATGTCATCACGAGACTGCTACGGCCAGGTGACGAGGTCGTTACTGCAGACGATCTTTACGGCGGTACCAACAGATTGCTGAAGCACCTTGCCACCAATGGCGAGATCATAGTCCATCATGTCGACACAACAGAGCCCGAGAGGGTGCGCGAAGTTCTTGGGCCACGGACCGCCATGGTGCTTCTGGAGACACCCACAAACCCGCTTATGAAAGTCGTGGATATACCCAGCATAGCATCTTTAGCCCATGCAGCCAACGCAAAGACACTAGTCGTAGTTGACAACACCATGCTTTCTCCTCTTCTTCAAAATCCACTCGATCTCGGCGCCGACATCGTCTACGAGAGCGGTACAAAGTACCTCTCGGGGCACCATGACCTCATGGCCGGTGTGCTCGCAGTCAACGATACTGCTCTTGGCGACAAGCTTTACTTCACGATCAATGCCTCTGGCTGTGGCCTGTCCCCTTTCGATTCATGGCTTCTCATGCGAGGGATCAAGACGCTAAAAGTTCGTTTGGAGCAGCAACAGCTGAACGCTCAGTGCATAGCCCAATACCTCGAATCCCACGGCTTTCGCGTTCGGTATCCCGGGCTGAAGTCACACCCTCAATACGATCTTCACCACTCCATGGCACGAGGTGCGGGCGCTGTGCTGTCATTCGAGACCGGGAATGTTGCGGTCAGTGAACGTATCGTGGAGGCGGCTCGGCTGTGGGCTATCAGTGTCAGCTTCGGGTGTGTGAACAGTCTGATCAGTATGCCTTGTCGCATGAGTCATGCGAGCATAGATTCGAACACAAGGAAAGAGAGGGCGTTGCCAGAGGACATCATCAGGTTATGTGTAGGCATTGAGGATGTGGAGGATTTGATCGATGATCTGGAGAGAGCTGTAAGTTTCACTCACGTTCATGAATTAGATATGATGCTGAAAATAGCGTTGTAGCTCGTCCAGGCTGGAGCGGTCAATGTTCCATCGGACGGTATTCACGCTGCGGGGTTGGGTCAAGATTTAGGAGGGTCCGGCCCCTCGCAAGCATAGAATCAGCATAGTGTGTACCAAAATTTCTGTCGGGCCTCTGTGTGGTGGTTTTCTTTTCTTGATGGTTCGCGGCGTTTGGCAGGCTGTGTCTGGATTACCATCATGTGGTACGGGCGCCCGCGCCTTGAAACTATCTAGGTGCTTAGCCCTGACCTCCTCGGTGCCGTGGGTCTTTAGCTTTGGGGTTTCACGGTACTAGCATATGGTATAGCATTGTCTGGGCCACACTGATTAGTGCCAAACCCCGTCCAAAGCAGCAGCCTGACCGGGCCACAAGTGCTGCAAACGGCAAAGTAGGCGCTAATTACGCCTGAGCCCGCATTTTGCGCCCTATGTGTGGTTCAAGTCCAGGCTTCAACGGGTGCTTGTTTGAGCTTTGCTTGGGGTCCCCTACATATCTTGTTGCAAGCCTCACTGGGGTCTTTGCAACACCGCACCTAAGGGCCCCACATATTTAAGGTAGATGCTTAGGCTTTGTTTTCATGTCCAGGTGGGCGCTTTGCCTGGGTGATCTAGCATCCTAGACACCATGTCGAGAGTCTTGAAGAAGGAAGACTTTGGATCCTGGATGAGTAGGATTATGTTGAAAAACAAGTACTGGACAAGTCGACTTCGAATTTCAAGCTGAAGCTTTGAGAAGCTCAAGCTCACATTGTCGCGCGCAGCATTGCCCGAACGGGCGTAGACAAATTTGCGCCGGAAGAATTCCGCATCAAAAAGCACATCGGTCATAAAGTTTACCTTCAACGTCATCTCCTACGGCACAATCCCCCTCGTGAGAGTACTATCATTCACCCTAGAAGCTCCTCATATCTTGCATATATGGACCCATTGCCATTCAATGACACGCGAAGTTGGCTGTAAGGCTACCACGGCGGAGCCAGTTGCAAGCTCGCCACCAGTCCTAGACAATAAACCTTCCATTTCTGTATCGTTGCCGCCAAGTCTACCAATCCTACAATCTAAAACGCCACCTCGAAGCAACGAGCAGAAGCAATGGAACACGAAGGATCTGCCGTGGAGGGTAGGGTCCGATGTAGCTGCGGCTGCCAGCGCCGGTGCGCTAGTGGCTCCGATCATCACCATCATTGACCGGTAAGTCAACCCCTTGCCATGCATCGAAGTACCCGCGTCTGACGAGAACGGCAGCGGCATCATCGAGAACGCGTCCGGCCGCTCCTGCCTCCGCCGAAGCGTCCAGAAGTCCGTCTGGAACCTGCTCCTTCGACCGCACACTCTACTCTTCTCCAGGCCCTTCGCCCTCATCTTCATGGTCTACTCCAGCACCTACCTCATCGCTAACACCCTCGACACTGCCTCGTCCACCCTCTACAATCAACCCGCCGAGACGACCACAGCGGGCGTCCCGAAATTCGTGGCCACGTCCAGCATCAACATGTCGCTGGGCCTGATCAAAGACTCGCAGTTTGCGAAAATGTTCGGCCCGAAGACGTCTGTCAAGAGGGTGATACCGCCGGCCACGTATGCGCTGTTTGCGCTGCGCGACTCCATGACGATCTTTGCCTCGTTCAATCTCCCGCCGATGATCGCTCCCCTCCTTCCGCTCAGCGAGGGGGTCGAGAAGAACGTCAGTCGAGCGAGTGCGGCGCAGTTTCTGGCGCCGGCGGCTATACAGCTGGCGTCTACGCCGCTGCATCTGCTAGGGCTGGATTTATACAATCGGAGTGCAATGATAGGCTGGAGGGCGCGCTTGACGAAGGTGAGGAAGGATTGGCTGATGAGTAGCTTGGCGCGGATGTGTAGGATCATACCCGCTTTTGGGGTCGGGGGCGTTGTTAATGCTGGGGTGAGGAAGAGTTTGGTTGGGCGGTGGGAGCGGTGAGTATACTTGATGGATACGGTGGAGTGCGGATTCATTGGAGGCTTCTGTCATCATATTGTCTGCGTTTGAGCGTGCTTTCTCGCCACTCTTGCTTAACGGGCACCGGGTACGTAGACGGGGCTTCTGCATTTGCATGGCGTTGGTGTGGAAAATATGAGGGGTTTGAGCTTGCTGTTCGCGGGGCCCGTAGATAATATAATGTAAATCAATCGGATGAGTTGGAAACTAAGTTAGTTACTTCGGGGCGTCTCAGTATATCTTGTGAGCGGCCAAGCCCTGAAGACATTGAATCATATTGGTGGTGCAAACGTTCATCAGAGTTGACATTATATGTACAGGGCCGCTCAAGAAGCCGCCTTAGATTGAGGGAGGTAGTAGTCGAGTAAAGTCCAAGTCAGCGATGAGAGTAAAAGTCAGACCATTGTAAACACGTTGACGCCGCAGACCCAAGAAGCCGCTTGATGCTATATGCTACTCGTGGTTCGTTATAACTCCTTCTCCTTCACCGCGCCTTTCCTTGCTTCCACCTGCAGCGCGTGTTCTCGACCCGTCACCGGACGATGACCAACGGCGTTTGGACCACCAATCGTCTCGAAAGCCTTGTGGAACGTCCACTCCACCGCTTCCTCCACGGGCTTGTCGAAGATGAACGGTAAGAAGGGTACGGCGGCGAGACCGAGCTAATTCCACCATGGTCAGCAAAGTTTTACTTAATGATCTTAGGTTTAGGAACTTCACGCACCCCTATCGGCCCATACGTCCGAATCGTCACATTCCTCGCATTCTTCAACGCCCTTCCAGAATACCTCACAATACTATGGATCGTGAAAGCTGGCAGACCCATGCTAGCAACGCTCTGGAACACCGCCCGCTGCGCCATGACGCTTCGATAGTCCTCAATGGCAGGGACGTGGCCCGGCTCCGCTTTCACCAGCGCCTTATCTTGGTCCGGGCCAAGCGACTTCGTCATGGTTGCCGTCGACGCATTCTTGTTGCCATTGCTCACGGCTTCCGACAACACGCCCGGTTGCCCCGGTTGTAGTATCCTCTGATTTCGCAGGTACGCTTTATACCCTTCGTAGCTGACATCGCCGACCAGGTAGGCCCAGGAGATGCCGTAGGCGCCCTTGATGAGCCAGGGGTGTGTGATGGGCCGGAAAGATTCGCCGATGTCGGAAGTGTAGGCGACGTAGCGGTGGGCGCTGAGGAGGATGGTTCGGATGCGGGTCGCGTAGGCGGCGTAGCGGAGGTTTGAGTCTGTGGTTTCTTTTGCACTGGAGGTGAGGGTTTGATTGTGAGCGCCTTGGTGGGTATGGAGAGTTGGAATGGGCGGCGGAATGTCACGATGTAGAGAATTGGCAGCGCTCAACTTACGTTCCGTCGTAGATTTGATCCAGCAATGTCTCGTCGTCGTCCACAATCTTCTGTAGGTCTTTGGGGAGTTTCTCGCGGGGTGAGGGTGTGTTGTTGCGCTCTTGAAGAGGTACCACGTCCGGTTTCCTGTCCCTCGACATGGCGGGGGCTTCGATCTTAAGAGAAGGTCAGACTCTTCGAGAAACTTACGTAGCGCAAAGTGCGGTTATGTTCATGAACTGTACGCAGATGTCCAAATGTTTTGCATCCCAAACTTAGCCTCGGGTGAGCGCCGTCATTGTGCTTAGTCAGCGGTCCAAGCTTCCTTCCTTTCCGAGAGTTCCTAACGACCTGATTCTTCAACTGGCCAGAAACCGATCACCTTTCCCTTGACCTCAGATTAGAGTCTTGGTCTTCGCTGCATTATGGTCGCCCAATATACGATCATGGGCCGTCAGGTCGGCTCACACTATGTAGGAGCTTCCTCCGTTCTGTCCAGGGATACTCCCTTGCTTCAAGACCCAGCGTTGCTGACTGTTTATACCATCAAATAGCTCGCAATGGCTACTCTAGGCACTTTCGGTTTAGTCAGTTACCTCTCGATGGGCGGGAGTAAGAAGAAGGAGCAAGGGCCAGCGCTGAATGCTTCGAGTAAAGACGAGGAGAATTTCATCAGGTATGCGGGGGGCTTTCATCAGTGCAATCGGCTTGATGAGTTGAGAATCACGAGGCTAACGGTTGAGCACGCAGTGACTTCTTGAAGAATGCGGAAGCGGAGGCAAAGAAGGCGAAGCACTAATGGCTGGTTGGAGAGATGTGGCACGCAATATTGTTGACGCCCACATGGCTTGTCAGCGTTATTTGGGACATGGATGTGCAGGCTTGTGGTGATTGTTGGTAGCTATCATGCGAAGGCTGAAGCACCTCTTTCCGAGCAGAATACTACGTACCTTTGCGGATATATCAAATTTTCATCCTCAACCTCAGATCTCTCTTCAAACCGAGAAGCATAACAGGAATAACCTCGCCCCAGCGAGCGTAATGCCTCATAACTTCCTTTACTCCACTCTTGCTGTACATTGATTGACTCCTGAATACCGAGGAGGATGACTATTGCAGGGTAGTCCATCCACCAGCTCCAGAAGCTTGGTGGTCTCGTGTTTGTTAAGCTGTCGCCGATAACTCCGTAGTCAGTGAACTATCGATTGATGACTAAGCTCAAGATCTCCTTGCTGTTGCTCGACTTTACGACCGTGGTTGAAGTAGCATGTTTAGATTGTCTTCGATACGTGAAGTTGGACTGAAAGTCAGAGGGTCTCATTCGTCTCGCTCATTGACTCGGCGCGCAATGGACCGTGCAGCTCCACAGTCTGAAATGGGGATCGCTGCGCGCCAACCAGATTACTCGAAGTGGAGCAATGACAGCCTCATCGAGAGAGTGACACAGCTCGAGCAGCAATCGAAAGGGTAGGGAAGGTAGGTAACTTCGCTCATACGTTCGACAATGTTGACAGGGCTGCTAGACTCAATGCGACTTCGGCATCGTCCGTCCCGGAAGCCCTACCATCGCCACCTCTACGCCCCAAGAACTCTCGCGCGGATCGCGAATTCGATCCTACCAAGTATAGCACCCGTCTCATCGCCCTCAAGTTCGCATACCTTGGGCAGCGTTACAACGGTTTTGAGTACCATGCGAATAATAAGACGCCTCTTCCAACGATAGAAGAAGAGCTATGGAGGGCTCTGAAGAAGGCGCGCTTGATAAGCCCTACGATATCTGCTACGTCGCAGCCGGAGGGGATTAGCTGGGAAGGATGCGAGTATTCGAAATGTGGGAGGACAGACAAGGGCGTTAGCGCCTTTGGCCAGGTCATCGGTATCAGAGTCAGGAGCAACCGTCCGCAAGTACGCCAAAATGGGGTAGATACCGACCTCAGTACCGGCGAAGAATCCGGACACGCACAAGAGTTGGAAAACGTCGCTCAAACCACTGGCACCTACCTTGACTCTACTCTCTTCCACGAGAATCTGACCGGCAAGCCTCCCGTTTTTGGTTCCGATATCGACAATGCTCATCCCTTTCATAACATTGACGACGAACTACCATACACCCAGATACTCAACCGGCTATTACCCGAAGACATTCGAATCCTTGCCTGGTGTCCCAACCCGCCCGTCGATTTCAGCGCCCGCTTCTTCTGTAGAGAGCGCCGCTACCGGTACTTCTTCACCCAGCCCGCCTTTGCACCTGTGACCGGCCCTCAAGGGTTTCCAACTAACCCACGACATGGCCAGCGGAGGAGAGAAGGCTGGCTGGACATTGAAGCCATGCGTCAGGGAGCACGTCACTTTGTGGGCTTGCACGACTTCAGAAACTTTTGCAAATTGGATCCAAGCAAGCAGATTACCAACTTCGAAAGGCGCATTTTCCATGCGGATATCGAGGCTGTAGACCCAAACACGGGGCCCGTAGGGTATATTACGGATCCGGCCTTTCGAATGTTCGAAGGAGCCTGCAAGTCAGTAACCACCTCCGGGGGAATTGCATTGGAAGAAGCTTCTTCGACACCTCGAGTCTACGTCTTTACTGTGCACGGCTCTGCTTTCCTCTGGCATCAGGTCCGCCATATGGCTGCCATCCTCTTCCTCATCGGCCAAGGTCTCGAATCTCCCTCCATCGTCCCCACCCTCCTGGATGTGCAACGCAATCCGACAAAACCGAAATACGAGCTAGCGAACGACTCACCACTAGTTCTCTGGGACTGTATCTTTCCACGCGAAGGGGACGACAGTCGAAGAGATGCCCTCGACTGGGTGTATGTCGGCGAACAGAGAGGTACGGAGAGCGGCACAGCGACCGGCTCCGGCAAAGGTAAGTACGGCATGGGAGGCGTCGTGGACGATCTTTGGAGGGTCTGGCGAAGGAGAAAGATCGACGAGTTGCTCGCGGGCATGCTACTTGATGTTGTCGCCAGGCAAGGCAATTCGCCTGACAACGTCCGATTGCAGCCAGACGAGCGGCAGAGCAGCACGGCGAGAGCCAGCAGTCAGAAGGTTTTCGGTGGCGGGAATACGCCGCGGCTGGCGGGCCGCTATAGACCTGTCTTGGAGAGGCCGCGGATGGAGAGCGTGGAGATTGCCAATGCGAGGTACGCTGCCAGGAAAGGGTTGGATAGGGCGAATGGTGACGATTAAAGAAGCTGTATGGGTCTTGTAGCTCAGACGGCATCGACAGCCTAACGTGAATAGAGCCTTCCACTCCAGTAAGCGCAAGCGTCTAGTACTTCGCACGAGGGTATGAGCAAGCTACCCACATCCCAAACACCATGCAAAGCCCTAATCCCAGCCCCAGCCCCAGCCCCAATCCCAGTCCCAACCCAGCGCCATATCCCTCTAAGATCTAAGAGCATCACCGACACACATCATCCCCCATGCCCTACCCCTCACCCCCACCCTCCCCCTCTCCCTCTCCCTCCTCTCCCACCAGCGCACCAAGCACCCCGCTAACGACCCCCAGAATCGCCTCCTGCTCCCCCTCACTAAACCTCTGATCCAGCTCCTCCACCACACAGTCCAACACCCCCGCATTATCGGGCCTCAGATTCAGAATCATGACTAATTCCGCCTTCGTCAGCTCGTACTCCCTCAGCGCCTTGAGCAAGTCGCCGATCGTGCTCTTGGTGTAGGGTGAGGGTGGGGTTAGGGGCGTGGAGGGCGTGAGGAGGAGGTAGTCGGTTAGCTACAGGTTCGGTTAGTGTGGGTGTGACGCGAGGTCAGGGTACGAGGAGGTCAGGGTAGGAGGAGGAGTGGGAAAGCACCTCTTTGACGACGGTTTCTAGGTTTCCACTTTTCATGGGGGTGAGGGTGGGCGAGGGTGAGGGTGAGGGCAAGGGCGTGGAGTTGGAGTTGGAGTTGGAGTTGGAGATGGGGAGCCTTGTGGCGTTGGAGGTGGCGCGCATGCTTTCGAGGTGCTTGAGGACTTCGTAGTTGGTTAGGGTCGCCGATTGCGTTTCGAGGATCTGGAGTGCGAGGGAGTGTGAGAGAGTGAGTTTATGGGCTTCTGAAAAGGACCGACCTTCATGTTGGGTCCACGGACAGGGAAGAGGATCGTAACTACTGGGTGGACTTGATATCTAAAACCGTTGCCGGGGGGAATCCGCCTCGGTCTTAGGCGGTCAAAAGATACCTAACTGACTCTCCATCTGCTTGCAACCAATTGTATTGCAATATATAAAGGGATAATTTCACAATCCTCTCAATAAGCCTTTGTGGTGTAGTTGGCTATCACGCAGGTATGCATGCAATGCCTACTGTTACAAAAGTCCGAACTGATTGTGTGCAGGTCTCATAGAAAGTATGATCCAGCCCAGCTGGGATATCCTGAGGTCACCAGTTCGATCCTGGTCGAGGGCAATTATTTTGATTGATTTACATGTTTTTTCTTCTTTTTCCTTTTGATTAGATGAAGATGATATTCTGTGCCTTGTGTGAATATGATTGCCCAGTTTAATCAGAAATGTAATTGATCAGTTGGATGCAACAAAGAGAGGAATGAGAGGCCTGGGGAAAGGCTAAGGCCTGGAATTAGTGATCGCTGGCTTTGTATCAGTAAAGTGGGTCGTGGAACCTTAAGGCTGTCTGTCGATGCCGACGAATGCATGAGGGGATAATTGCGGATTCCCTAAAACTACCTTAGGTACCAGGTACGGTTTGGCAGTAAGTCATGTGATGAGATTGGGCAGAAAGTCAAAGCTACGGCAGAAGATCAAAGCGGTGAACTCTCTACAACCCTTGCGAAATGCATCATGTCGGGCAGATACAAAGTTTCAGGGGTAGATCGACTGTATGGCAATATTTGACAGCTATGGCAACGTATCCCCAACTCCTCTTACTCCCGTGATTATCTCAAGGGTTTGGGCGTTACCACCGGTTGCCAACCGGAGGCACCCAAGCTACAAGACCATCCACAGAGAAGACGGTACAGACATGCCATATTTGGACAACCGAGAGCAATCACTCCTTACTCTTCTTTTTTTTACTTTTCTTCTCCGACTTGTCCACCGTGTCAACGGCATCGTCCTCTCGCTTCCGTTTCTTCCCGCTGGCATCTGCACTTGTGCCCTTCTCTGCCTCCTTCTTCGCCTTCTTGATCTCCTTCTTGCTAATTGCCTCTGGTGTACCATCCGCATTGAATTTGATTTCGCCCCTTTCGAGTTTTCTTTTGTATCTTGGGATGGTCAACCCCGCTTGTTTTGCAAGTTCTCCGTACATTTGCTCGTCCTTCTCTTCTCTCCGCTCTAGCTGTGCCTGTTTCTTCAGCCTTCGTTCTTTCCGGTCAAGCTTCCGGGCGAGCTTGGCGTTTCTGATAGCTTTCTTCTTGCTTTTCTCCTCCGACATGGCCAACTTACGCTCGTGACGCTCCTTTTTGCGAGCCTTTTTGGCGTCTTTGGTGTTGCCCAGGATGGAAGATTGCCAGTTCGTCTCCTGTTGAGTGGGAGAAGGCGGCGAATCTGGCGTGTCTGCTGATACGGTAGAAAGTGTGTCTGATTTATCGTCTCCGTTGGAGGTTGTCCCATTTGTAAGTGAAGATGCGACGGCCGGAGGCGCCGCTCTCGGTGTAGGGGTAGGCTGGGATACTGGTTCGTCTTCCATCTCAACATCTTCATCTTCGTCGGCCCCTTCTTCCTCACTTCCCGAGGCATCATCCTCCGACTTTTCGCCTTCGTCACTCTCATTAACTTCCTCGATCATCTTGATGTCTTTTATTTTGTCCTTCCCAGTGTTCTTCGTGGTAGGCGCCGCAGCTGCGGGCTCGTCGCCAGCTAAACCATCGGCGTCTGCATTGTACTTCCTGGCTTCCTTTACCTCCCACTTTCCAGGAGTACTTCCCACCACCCCATTTGGCCCAATGGCCACTCCCCTAGGTCTTAATGGTCTACCTTCAAGACTCGCCAATCTTCTCTCAATCTTGAGTCTTCCCTCGACCCCGAGCGCAGACTTCTCTTCTTCGGTAACATTGTCTCCTTTACCCTCCCCTTCCGCACTCCAGTCTGCCAATGCATCCACACGGAGACCGAGGGCTGCTTTAGTCGCCAGCATCCTAGCGATTTTGCCCTTGTTCTTTCCTGTCGCCTGTCCAATCAGTGAGGCGTGATAGATAAGACCGTACTTTGGCGTATCGTGCTTTGTCTTGAGTGCTCGGAACAGAGCTTTCTCTGCACCAAGGATCTGAATAGTACTGGCGGGGCTCTTGGCAAGGTTCATCAAGCTACCAGCATGCGCAATCAATCGTGCACCGACAAGCTCGCCAACCAGTGTTGTCAGATTCGGTGCGATCGCTGTCATTCGAGCTGATAAATAACTGGAGAGCTGCTGTCGGTATTCCGTGAAGCTGACTACCTGTTCGGCAAGCGCCTGAATGTTGTCTAGATCTTCCGTAGTGATTTCCGTACCCATGGAGACCTCCGCAGCCGCTTTCACGGCTGTTTCGATCTCCTCGGGTAATATCTCTGCCAAGTCCGAGTCTGCGGCGTTTGCCCTCATTCCCATCTGTATTATAACCCTAGCATATGCGAGATTGTCGTTCACAATTCTGCCCATCTCCGGGAAATGCCACCCATACCACTCCTTGACGCGCATGGCATAAGTATTCAGCTCCTTATCTAGATCATCCAGTAGTGCAATTGCTTGCACGATCATAGTATCCACTTTGTCCGGCGAAAATTTGAGCTTATGTCTCGAAAGCGAATGGGAGAGACCCAAAGACATGGTGGAGATATCTTGAGGCAGTAGACCGGGAATGAGTGATGGCAGGTGGTTTCGAATGGCGCGATATAGTTCATTGGTCGTCGAGTCAGAGATTGGTGTGATTGAGAGCTGGGGAAGTTTGTTGATTGCATTGCCTGATACTGTGTTAGTTCTTGAAATGTTCAACCGGCAAAACCACTGCAGTTGTACCGAGCTTAGGATCTGCGACCGCCAGAGACACCTTTTTCTCATCTTTGATAGAATCCAGCAATGATGCAAGCCGAGGTGTAACCTTCCCCTCAACCAAGGCTGAAACTTCCTCCAATGCTGTTGCTGCACTATCGAATTTTTGGAAGTCCTTCAGCTTCAACCTGCGAGCACAAACGCAGTGTCAGCTCTGTCTCTCAATTGGTCAAGCGCAATAGGTCCAGCAAGCTCTGCATCCAGCACTGGCTCTATGATTGAGTTAATGGAAGTGACGAGGGTAATATTGACGTACAGACTACATATTCCCTCTGCGCTCTCAGTCTCTGAGGCCAAATCGTCCCGTTTAAGGATTTTCTTGTCTTTCGCTTTAAGTAGTGCATAGCCTGCACTCGTCTCTGTCAAAATGAAGAGCGTCATCTTACTCCTGAGCTGCTGCTGAAGCAGAATGAATTCCTGCTTGACGGAGCTGCTGCGGAAAGTGAGTTCTTTGCCCTACGCAAATCAGCTGCGAAAGTTTTCTCGAAAGTTGAAGTTGTGCGCTAGTGCTTGATTAGTCATCAGATTCGCCTTCAATCGGACGAGGAACTCATGACACGGACGAGCACAAGGTCGTCAAGTTCAAGGACTTTGAGCAGGAATACACAACATAGCTCAAAATGGAGGGACTTTTCTTCAACGTCAACGGCGGGTGAGTTGTTGCCTATGTGCTCTGCGGTTCACGATATATCGCTGACTCTAACAGTTATATCGAGGGCATCGTTCGGGGATATCGCAACAGCCTGTTGACTGGTCAGAACTACAGCAATCTCACACAATGTCAGACGATAGACGGTCGGTCGTCCGCTTCTAATTGTGTCTATGGAGATTGATGATCTGTTAGACGTCAAACTCCAACTCGCCCCCGCTTATGGAGACTTCCTCGCATCCCTCCCCCCAAATCCTTCAACCTCAGCTCTCGCCAACAAGACCACCGATAAGATGGTTGCGGAATTTCGCTATCTGCAGGCGCAAGCAGTTGGGTCACTGGCCAAGTTCATGGAATATCTTACGTACGGCTACATGATCGATAACGTTGCGCTGCTTATCACCGGTACCCTTCACGAGCGAGACACTCGGGAGCTGCTAGAGCGGTGTCATCCCTTGGGATGGTTTGAGACCATGCCAGTGCTCTGCGTGGCTACAAACATTGAGGAGCTATACAACTCGGTACTGATAGAAACGCCGTTGGGACCATACTTCAAGGGCTCGTTGAGCTATCAAGATTTGGACGAGCTTAATATAGAGATCATACGGAACACCCTGTACAAGAATTATTTGGAAGACTTCTATCGCTTCGTTACTGAACATCCAGACCTGAAGAACACACCGACATCGGAGGTCATGGCCGAAGTGCTCGAGTTTGAGGCGGACCGGAGGGCAATCAATATCACGCTAAACTCTTTCGGCACAGAGCTGTCAAAGCAGGACAGACGAAAGCTGTATCCGGAGTTCGGCAAACTCTATCCTGAGGGCACGCTGATGCTTTCAAGAGCAGATGATATCGAGGGTGTTGCGCTCGCAGTTAGTGGGATCCACGACTACAAGACGTACTTTGATACGGTCAGCCTCGGGCAAGGTACCGGCGTCGGTGCGTCCGGAGCAGGGAACATGAGTGGTGGCAGCGGCAGCGATGGCAAGAGTCTGGAAGACATGTTCTACCAGAAGGAGATGGAGATCTCGAAGTTAGCATTCACGAGACAATTTACACATGCTGTTATTTACGCATGGGTGAAATTAAGGGAACAGGCAGGTGGTCTTTGGCGGATAAACCTCGCATGGAATACTAACTGTACTTCAGGAGATTCGAAACATCACCTGGATAGCAGAATGTATTGCGCAGAATCAGAAAGAGAGGATTGGAAATTACATCAGTGTATTCTGACCACCTACACTTGTTGTATCTCATGCCGTCTCTTTCCTTGCCCTGTATCAGGTAGCGGCTATTTCGGTCATGGAGTTGTGTATTTGCGGTGTTGTCAAATATTATGGCTGGATCAGCTAAACAATGATCGTTTCCCTGGGTATACTTCGTATCGTTCTCAAGTGCCGAACCGTGATACAAATGGCACCAGGTGTGATAGTGCCTACCACCTACCTTATGTAAAATAAAAATGAGAGAGTTGTATCGGATCTGTGACGTGCAATTCCGCAATCAGTTATGGGTAAGTTAGTGTATTTGCGCTTCATCAGCTAATGCACAACCCTAGAACAACCTCCTTGTCCTTTTCTCAGCTAGTTGCATGTGAAACGGGCCCGGCTCGGTCCGGGTTTCCACTTTTCGCAGTCTCCTTTCTGGACGTCAACCCATTGTCGCTGGACTATCTCCAACCATGGAAGTACCATTTCGCAGGCCTTGAAGCGTCCTGGAAGCATCCTCGAAGCCTCTTATCCTTCTAAGACTGCGTTTGCTGTGTCCTAGACTCTGTTCCTCCTGACTCGCACTCGTTGCTGCCAGATCAGAGCATCAGAAGCGTTCGTCGCGGAGCGCTTCCAGAGCCAATTGACCCTGTCCATGTTTCGATCAAGGTCTTACTACCATTCCGGGATCCAACTGTCCACATGGTCTTGAAGTTTAGGTGGATTCGGCCAGAGCGCCTGACAATCTGTCGGCTTGTACAGACTAGTTGGACGTCATCTCGGCAGCGTTGACATATCCAGATATATGTGGAGGGATAAACTTATATACAAGGTGAGTCGGTCATGGCGCTTTCAGAAGTGCCAGGTATTTGTGGCGTGGTTGTACCGGAGCGATTGACGCAACTCGAGCCTTCCATAGCATCAATGGTTGTCTGCGTGTCCTTGGGTCGTCAAGAGGAACGTAAAGTGTTGGCGGTGCAGGATTATATCAGAGAGCCATCGTTGCGAGTTGAAATATAAGAGATCCGAGAGTACTGCGATACGGCCGGTGTGGAGATGCGCATCGTCTGTAGTGACGTTGGAAACGCTCTACACTACTGCGAGAACGATTAGCTGAGGTACCTCTTCGCTGTTGCTTTCAAATTACCATGTGGTGCGGTGTTGCAGGTACCCTTGCTGGTTAATGCCTAACAGTGATGGCGTGTCGCGCGAAATATGAAAATACGGAAGGTTGATCTTATGGTTGGGTTCTAAGCCAAATGTTGTGACTTCGCCGCAGAAAGAAGAGCCAAGACATGAATGTGTACTGGTCGAAAACAATACCCGTGTTACAGACGAACCAAACGTCCTCTGTATCGTGCTTTTCGGATTCAGCAAGAGCAGCGTTACTGGCCTGTGCGGGAAGGTACCCCAAGGGGTGGTGCAAAAAGCCTGGAGGTGAAAAAAGCATTTACGTTTGTCCGTTAAGGGAATCGAACCCTCAACTCCTTGGTCATGGAAAATGGCCAAAAATGGCAAAAGCTATAGAAGAGCCTATGATGGGGATTTCGCACCATTCCATAGGGTCTTGCTATAGGAAACTGGTCCCTAACAGCTCTGTGAGGACGTTTACTTCCGATCCTGCTGACGCTGTTTGCGGCCACTGGTGGGCACCCATATATGGGGGCGACATAGTCTTCCAACCCCTTTAGGTAGCGTCAGGCCTGAGGATCTGAGTGGGCCGGACCACTCGACCACCTCAGGTCTTTGGTGCTAATTCTACAACTTACTTTAATATTTAAACCCGCCCAGCGCAAATTAGTCAGCAACCCTCCCAACACACCAAATGCCTACCTTCCTTATACCTGAGCAACTGCAGTACAGCACACTTGGATTTACAGGTCCTCGAATGCACGCTTGAGTCTACAACAGCTCGCACAGCACGTCCACATCTACAACCCCACGACAGCACACATAAATTTCAACTATGTTTGCGAGGAGGGCCTGGTATACGTAAATACCATAATTTAAAAGGTGGCACTCCCTGTGGCTCGAAAGGCGTCCCTGGGCGGACAGACTCATCCAGCGTCAGCGCACGCCGGTGAATTCGAGTCTCAGTACGGTTCGGGACCACGGCGTAGCACACGTCGCTACTCGCGCCGGGTACAGCGGAATACGCAGGGACTTCAAAAGCACTCGATCGGCGAGCAAAGCTAACATACCGAGTGAGACGCAAAGGTAACTAGAAGACTTCTCTGCAGAGCAAAAGGATTCGGAGATGTCACACGAATGCCCTCAACGTCATCCCAGCTTGGAGCAAAACTCGAAGGGAAGCTCAGCAGAACAACCTATCGCCCTCAGTGACGATGAGATTGTCGTCCATATCCGACGCATTGGCGATCTATATGCGGGATCGGAGCATGTTTCGGTCGGGTGCGTCAGCCTCACAGCCATTCAATAGTCATGAGGATCGTATCGCCACCGGTCGCTACGAGCTTCGCCATCAACGAGCTCTCTCTCAGCCTGACGAAGGAATAAATCAGGCACAACAAGTCTGACTTCCTAGCAATGTGATCAGCCAAGCGGACTCGTCTATCTTCTGGCTGGATATCGAGCTGACAGTGGAGCTACGAGGGATGACTAAGGGCGAAAGGGAAGCCTCGCAGACGCGCTTTCAGGCAGAGGTGGAGGCCGATGTAGATAAGCATAGTCTAATGGGCCACGGGTTCCTAGGTTCTTAGTTTTCGGGAGATTCTTGGTATGACTATCTATCTAGTACAAGCATTTCAGGCGCCTCCCGCGCCGTTACCAGCACTTGGTCAAGCGTCTCTAGATCAACGAAGACTATAGAGAAAGAAAAGCACCCTCTCTCTTAACCCCTCTCCCACTGATGCATGTTGGTATTGTCGTGGCTGCGTCCCTCGGTCCTCGGGCCGACGTCAGGATGCATAAACGTGTATAGCCTTTTTGTGGTTTGTGTGACGACGAGCAATGCGGGTCCAGTGCGTAAATTGGTCAATATGCAGCGCGTACTTTTTGGACATTCCAGAACGCCGGGTGTACTCAACTTCATCGAGATGGCGTAAAATACAAATACTCTCTTATCACTCCTCAATCGTACTGAAAGAGAACACTGATGCTTTCTCCATGGTGGACTCGTCGAATTGCCTATCGAGGACCAATGATGAGCTTCACGTCACTAGGGGGATGATAGTGTACTTACCTCTGCGAATACGTTGCCGATCTCCAAAACCTCCAGTTTCGGACATCGTTTCTTATTCTCCTCTTGAGGCACACTATTCGTCACAACAACCTTGTCAAGCGCGCTAGCATTGATCCGTTCGATAGCATCGCCGCTCAAGACACCGTGGGTAAGCAGAGCGTAAACTTTAGTGGCTCCCTCCTTCTTCAACAGTTTGGCCGCGCGCGTGATGGTGTTCGATGTATCCGCCAGATCGTCTACCAGGATAGCCAAACGATTAGCGACATCGCCGACGAGCATCATGGTTGCGTTCTGACGATCCGTGATACGAGTCGGACGACGTTCCTGTGGTTGATTGAGTATCATGCCTCCCCACTAGTGAACAGTGCATTGTACCTTGTGGATCAGGGCAAAGTCCATCCCCAATCCATCCGCTATAGCAGTAGCTCTTTTCGCTCCGCCGGCGTCAGGGCTGACGATCACCGCTTGCTGGTAGTCTGGGATGTTATATTGGATATATCTCTTGAGCAGCGGTCTTCCGTACAGGTTGTCGACAGGTATGTCAAAAAAACCTTGATATTGGGGGTCGTGCAGATCCATGGTTATGATATGGTCGGCACCGGCGCAGGTCAACAGGTCCGCCACCAGCGTACCGGCTTGAGCTACCCATTGCTTATATCCGGGACTCCCTTGGAAGAAACTCTTTGAGGGGCTGGAGTTGGCAGTTGTGTTTTCAGACTGTGTGATGCTGTTGGTTAACGAAGAGTTTGAGGTGTTGCGTTGCCGGCCACTCGCATCCGACTTGGTCGAGTCCATCGTGTCGCCGCGTTTTGACTGACCATTGGTATAGTGACCGTAGCGGGCAGTCTGTTTGCCAGTTGAACTTGACGGTGACTCGTCGAGCTGTACCTTGACCAGGCTTTTTTGTAGATTATCGACGCCATTTGTAAGGCCTGTGCTTTCCGGCCGCCCCGGATACGGTGTTTCTGGACGGCTGTCGAAAGTGAAGTCCGACTTGTTAGGTCTAGTCGATGACTTCGCAAGCGGAGCGCCAGTCTTGTCGTACGGTATGTCACTCTGACGTGAGTATGGGAATAGTGGAAGTACTGCTGTCACTTGTTTTGCTGACGCTGTTTTGCATGCGGAGATGGTGATGAGAAGTTCCATGAAGTGATCATTGACTTTACCACCGCCTGATTGTATGATGTAAATATCCTTTCCGCGGACAGACTCCTTGATCTCGACCCTAGTCTCTCCGACTGAGAATTTGGAGAGCAGTACGTTTGCTGGTGGGATGCCGAGGTGATTGCAAATCGTTTCGTTCAATTGCGGGTGCGAACTTCCACCCAAGACGACTATATTTCGGACCATGATGATAGATGCAATCTATGAAGATGGCAACTGTCTGCCTCTCAAGGTACAGTAGTTCGACTCCCAATATTGATATGCGGCCCTAGGTAAGACGTTATCGGAAGCTTCTGACTGGAGTCAGTGGTGGATAGTGTCGAGCGGCCTTAACTGTCAGGCAGGACAGTTTTCCATGCGAAGCATTGGGATCTCGGACGATACGGACATGATCGATTCTGAGTCGAAATGACTGGACCTCTTCAACTTAAGCGGTTTGAAAAAGTTCCTCAAGAGCCCAAACACCGGTCCTCGGTAAAGAAATGGGGGTGAGCTTGACCGCAAATGGTTAGTATTATTGGTAACGGAGTTATCCGTACCCCAGCTTATGACGCACACAGTTAAGTTACTGCAGATCATAGAAACGCCTGGGCTTAAGGCTGGCTTGGCTTGGACACCGAGTGAGACCAACCATCACCGGTTGACAATATGCAAAGTTTGCAAACACGTTCAGTGTAATTCTGCTACTCGTCCAGTGTGGCCTTCAAAGCTAGTGATATTAGGCCCGTATGCCGCGATGCGTACTCATCTGTAATAATAAAACACTGAAATCATGAATCCCAAAAGTCTTATACCGAGTAAAGGGATCAATCTCAGAAGCTCGAGTAGAAGGAGACCCAGCCGACTAGTCTCCAGTGTCAAGTTCCCTACCACGTACAATATCAGTATCTTGTCTACGACAACAGAATAGTAGGGGCGCTCACAAATCAAGCTGAACACCATTACTGACCCCATAGTCCTCAAGTGTCAGTTGGTCCTTGAACGGCCTTTCGCCTTGCCGTTTCAAGAGAATCTCGTGAGGTTGGCGACCGATCCTCGCGGCCACCTGTGCTTTGAAGAGCTCTACAAAGACGTGAGCGCACATCCAAATACCGAACAAAAGCGCTGTCGGGGTACTTACTAATAGGGTCTGACGCTAGACATGGTATCGCAGCTTTGGTACCCAGTCGATCATTGATATTGACGATAATCATCGGTTCTCCAGTCGGTACTGACGAAGGTCCAGCTTTCTTCTCCTTCTTGTCCTTCTTGTCCTTCTTCGGCTTCTCTATAGTAGCATCATCCGGGGCCTTTTCCCTGATTGGAGATCTTGGTCGTTCTCGATCTCTGTCCCGGTAACCTCGCTCTAATCTACGCTCCCATTCCTCGCCCCGTCCATCTTCGTCCCGCCGTTTCTCCTTCCACTTGAATCCACCCCCTCCACGTTTTGGCCGATCGTCGTCACGCCTTCTTCTCGGTGACCTTGACCTCCTGCGATCTTCCCGGCGCGGCGATGGTGATCTAGACCTCGATCGCGAATTCGGCATGATAATTGAGCAGTCGGGATGTTCAGAGCTTACCTGAACCGCAACCTTGTAATGCCATATCTTAGTTGGCAATTCCCGCTAAGCCCTACGATACGGAGTAAATAATCGCCGGTTCCCGACCACCTACATGTATCTTGAGCTTCGTGCCAGACACCTCCCTGCCAAAGCTGTCCCGTACCTCCACGATGCTCAATTCTCCCACACGTCTTACCACACGTCGTCCGTCCCCCACGACCGTTTCGTTCACAGCTTCAAATGCACCTCTCCGCGCGTCCCTCTCCGCGCGTGTGATCTTTTACCTAACCATTCTCCTCCGCGTCCTCCTCGGAGTCTCCGTCCTGTTAATCACCGCCAGCAAAGCTTCGAATAGCCCACCCTTTCACCGCATCAGGGCGCATAGAGCAATTTCTCTGGAGGGGTCAAATGCCCGCTTCACAGTGTTCATAGCGGAAAGGATCAGCTGGCGCATCCTCATCCCTAGCGCTCTCGCAATTATCTATATTGTCTTTCGGAGAGGCTACACCGGTAAGGTCTTCAATCTCTTCGCGCTCGAAAACGAAACATGGCGTCATCCTTCTCACATTCACCCCCTATACTGCCCGCGAAAGATCTCTAATCTTCCACAAACAGAAGAATCCCTCCTCGTCCTCCGCGGCCTCGGCATACAAACCTCCACCTCCTCACCTACCTACCTGTCCACCTCCACCACACGCTTCATCCCGACCGATCAGATCCAAGACATCTTCATCCACGAAGCGTTCAAAGGCTTCGAAGTGCGCTTCTATCTGGCTGTCATAGTGGAAGGAGAAGGGGAGGTCGTCGTCGTGTTTCCCGTGAGTGTGCATCGCTCACCGTTTCTCTCCCAGTCAAAAGATGGGCAAGGGGAAGAGGTGATTATGGGATCCGTGCTGATGGATACACAGAAACTGCTGCCGAAGCGGAAGATCGTCGAGGAGGTATGGGAGGGTGCCAGGGCTTGTCGGTATGAGCCGAAGTCGTGACGCGGGCGCACCCCACCCATCCCACCCACAGTCACTGCTTGGAGATGAAGGGCGGACGTGTTTCTACCATCCGTGCGTTATCGCAACCTGTTCTAGCCGTACGGCCAATACGCCACAGCATTGGCCTAAAGCGCTGCGATCCAGCATCCCCGCACCAGCCTACGTACTCCAGTCCGAGAACAGCACGAGCAGGCTGGAAACGTCTCAGCACCCAAAACCAAGTCTGCCCATTTCAGGACCCGAGCCACGCACCTCCCGCTTGAGCCCTTGGCATGGTTTCCGAACTAAGATGTGATTGACCAACGGAACGAGCACACGTTAGAAGTGAGGATTTGGAGCACATGCTAGGGATCTGAGACTTGCTTGAATCCAAGCATGCCGTGCTTTTACGGACCGGTTGAGGGGTGCCGAAATCAGATGAGACGTCCTCAGATACCTCGGTCTCCTGGATTGTATCATCGTAGTGATAGGTCTGAGGTTCTTGTGGTATTGTGACTTGGTGCGTGATTCCTAAAAGGAAGAGGAAGACTGCACATAACACTTGCGTCTGAACCGTGAGGGTGAAGGGAAAGCTCCCCATGGGTAGGTCCGAGGGTATGAATATACACAGAGGAGCGGTAGATACTGTTCATCCGTACAGGCGATGCATGGAAATGTCATTAGATATATCACACGTCATATTCATTAGGCTAGGGTTAATGTCTATCTTCAAAGCAAGGGCCCATCCGTGACCGATCTAAGCGCTAGAACACCAGCAATGCAAAGCTCGCTTCGATCCTCAACAACGCACGTCACCGGTTCTCCGCTCCTTCGCAAGCCCCTTCCCTCCCTGGAAATACAACCTACCTCCTCCTCCCCACACGCCCAACCCACCCCTTCACGACCCCGACCAACTTCCCCAACCCCCCAAACATCCACCCCAACCCAAAACTCCAACCCCTCACCCGAACCGTATAGATGAAAAAATAAACCAACGCCCAATTACTGACGCAAAACCCCGCAAAAACGCCCAAATCCCTCCACTTATCGCCCGGCTTCACGTTCAGCGTGCGCAGATACTCGGCCCCGTCGCGATACGGACAGTAGCCGCAATCGCTCGTGGCCTGCGGGTTGAGGAGATAGCCCTGGCGGGCGACGGCGGCGACGAAAGCGCCGGCGTACTGGGCGCAGGTCTGGCCGGGGGGCGGGTCGAAGCGGGCGGCTTCGGCGGGGAGGCAGTCGACGGGGATGGCGGGCAAGGTGGCGGCCAGGACGCCGCCGATCCAGTAGGTCGACGGGTTCAGGTAGTAGAGCCAGTAGCGCCAGACGGGGGAGAGTTGGGAGTATGGGCGGATGACGCCGTTGAAGAGGGAGAAGATGACGAAGAAGAAGGGGAGGACCTGGTGTTTTGGTGTTAGAGGTTTTGGAGGTGGAGTTAGGCTTTGAGGGAGACGGGGGGAGGGGGGGGGGTTGAGACTTACGTTTGAGATGACGGTGAAGGAGGGAGCGAAGGCGCA
>JAABUU010001831.1_pt1 | contig 33086 bp, 33 predicted proteins | sample 5559301 | NCBI WGS metagenome assembly JAABUU01 (sample SAMN10711884, study PRJNA513360) | rock metagenome | isolation source: Antarctica rocks | place: Antarctica: Victoria Land, Richard Nunatak white
TCGTCCTGACCCGCCCGGAAGTCGATCACGCACGGATCGGGGTCCACGGCAGCAGCCAGGGTGGCGCGCTGACGATCACCACGGCGGCGCTACGGCGCGACGTCATCACTTGCGGTGCGGCCGGGGCACCCTATCTCTGCGGCTTCATGGATGCCGCCTCCCTCACCGATTCCTACCCCTACCAGGAGATCAACGACTACCTGCGCCTCCACCCGGAGCGCGAGGGGGCGATGCGCGCCACGCTCGACTACTTCGACGGCATCAACTTCGCCCCGCGTATCCGTTGCCCGATGCTCGTCTACGTCGGCCTCGCCGACGATGTCTGCCCGCCGGAGACCGGCTACGCCTTCTACAACGCGCTCACCTGCCCGAAGACGATCCACGCCTACCCGCGTTGCGCGCACGACTCGGGAGCCTACTGGGAGATGGCGCACGTCCAGGCGTTCATGGCGGAGCATCTACGCCCAGCCAACCCGACCGGACGGGCGCAGACAACCGTTGGCTGAGCGCCGAGGCGCGTTGTGGGGATGCGGGACCGCGCGAGCGTGGCCCGCCCTGGATCTGGAGGACGACGATGCCCGACCATCAGGCGTACTGGTCCGCGCTCGATGATGAACTCGCGCGCTATCCCGCCGTCCCGGCGCTCGAACGGTCGGAGCGGCATTCCACCGATTATGCGACCCTCTACGAGGTGCGCCTGACCGGCCTCGGCCCCTACCGCCTCTTCGGCTTCCTCAGCGTGCCGACCGGCGACGGCCTCTGCCCTGCCCTCTATCTCACCCCGCGTTACGGCAGCGTCAACAATCTGCCGCACCCCGACGATCGGCGGCGCTATGTGGTCTTCCAGCTAATGCATCGCGGGCAGCGACTGGCCGATCAGCCCTTCTCCGCCCCGTATCCGGGATTGCTGACAATGGGCATTGACGACCCGGCGCGCTACATCTACCGCGCGATCGTGGCCGACTGCCTGCGCGGGGCCGAATTCCTCCTCGCGCACCCGGCGATCGATCCGGCGCGCGTCGGCCTGCGCGGCGACGATCTGGCGCTGCTGGTCGCCGCGCGGCGGGCGGGCTTCGCGGCGGCGGATATTGGGGCGCTCCAGTTCTACCGCCTGCTGGAGGCGCGTGCCCGCACGGAGACCTATCCGACCGAGGAGATCAACGATTATCTCCGCGCCTACCCCGATCAGGAAGGGGCGGTCGCGGCGACGCTGGCGCACTTCGATCCGGTGGCGCTCGCGCCGCAGATCGGCACGCGCATCCTGCTCGAAACGGGCGATCCGGGCGGTATCGGCGGCCCGGAATGGTTGCAGCCGCTGCGCGACGCGCTCGGCGGCCCGACCGAGGAGTACCGGCTGACGCACGAAGGCGCGACCGATCACGACTGGCTCGACGCCTGGCTGGCGTCGCAACTCGGCGTGCCCGCGCGCCCACGACTGTGGCAGACAACACGCCCGGAACGATAGACCGTATGCGCCGCGAGGGGCGCGCGGTGGAGGATCGAAGGATGAGCATCTACGAGGATCTGGGACTCAAGCCGGTGATTAATGCCTCGGCCACGCTCACGCGGCTCGGCGGCTCGATCATGCCGGGTCCGGCGGTGGCAGCGATGGCCCGCGCGGCGGAGTCGTTCGTCGATCTGACCGAGTTGCAGGCACGCGCGGGCGAGCGGATCGCCGCGCTGACGCAGAACGAGGCATGCTACATCTCGTCCGGCGCGGCGGGCGGCATCACCCTCAGCGTCGCCGCCTGCATGAGCGGCACGAATCCCGCCGCGATCGCCCAATTGCCGGACACGACCGGGCTGAAGAACGAGGTGATCGTCCACCGCACCCACCGCAACGGCTACGACCACGCGGCGCGCGCCACCGGGGCCAAATTGGTCGAGATCGGCCTGGCGCACGGCACGCAGGAATGGGAATTGTCGGCGGCGCTCGGCCCGCGCACCGCCTGCGTCCTCTACTTCGCGGGGCTGCACTTCGCCGGGGCGGCGCTGCCGCTGGAGTGCGTGATCGCCATCGCGCACGAGCAGGGCGTCCCGGTAATCGTCGATGCCGCCGCGCAGATCCCGCCGATCAGCAATCTCTGGCACTTCACGCGCGGGCTCGGCGCGGACATCACGATCTTCAGCGGCGGCAAGGGGCTGCGCGGGCCACAGTCGAGCGGGTTGGTCCTCGGCAAGCGTGACATCATCGAGGGGTGCCGCGCGAACGGTGCGCCGAATCACAGCATCGGACGCGCGCTGAAGGTCGGCAAGGAAGAGCTGGTCGGCCTCCTCACCACGGTCGTCTGGTCGCTCGATCAGGAGGAGGAATACATCCTCGCCGGGTACGAGGCGACGGTGCAGGGCTGGCTCGCGGCGCTCGGCGATCTGCCGGGCGTCACCGTGGAGCGTGGCTACCCGAGCGAGGCCGGGCAGCCGCATGGCCGCGCGATCGTCCACATCGCCCCGCCCGCCCCGCGCACGCGCGACGAGGTCGTCGCCGCCCTCTGGGATGGCACGCCACGGATCGCGGTCGCCCCGGTCGGCGCGGACGCGATCGCGCTCAATCCGCAGTGCCTCGCGCCGGGCGAGGACGCGATCGTGGCGACCGCGTTGCGGCGTTTGCTGCGATAATCGCCCCGCGCCCGGAGCGGCGCACACCGATCACGGCTCGGGGCGGAAGCGGCGCACACCGACCATGACCCGAGCGCGAAGGAGTAGCGATGACCCTACGATTCTACGGCGGTCACACCAACGTCGCACCGCTGCGGCGCGTCCTCGTCTACCCGCCGGTCGCCCCGGACGGCGCGGCGTCCTGGGAGGCGTTCGGCTACCTGCGCCCGTTCGATCAGGAGCGCGCCGTCGCGGAGCACGCAGGGTTCCGCGATCTCCTCGCCGACGCGGGGGCGGAGGTGCTGATCGGTGAACTGGACGACCCGGCCTTGCAGGACGGCATCTTCCCTTACGATCCGGTCATCGTCACCGATGCGGGCGCGATCCTCGGCTGGCCGGGGAAGCCGTTGCGCGAGGGCGAGGTCGCGATATTGGAAGCGACCCTCGGCGAGCTCGGCGTCCCGATCGCCGGACGCATCGCCGCGCCCGGCACCTTCGAGGGGGGCGATTCCTTCTGGCTCGACCCGAAGACGCTGGCGGTCGGGCAGGGCTACCGCACCAACGCCGAGGGGATCCACCAACTGCGCGCCATCCTGGCCGAGCAAGGGGTTTCGGTGCTGACGGTGCCGCTGCCGCACTGGCACGGCCCGGCGGAGTGCCTGCACCTCCTCTCGCTGATCAGCCCGCTCGATGAGCGCACGGCGGTCGTCTATCGCCCGCTGCTGCCGGTCCCGTTCCTGCAAGAATTGGCGGCGCGCGGCTGGGAACTGATCGACGTGCCGGATGAGGAGTTCGCCACGCAGGGGCCGAATGTCCTCGTCCTCGCGCCGCGCCGCTGCCTCCTGCTCCGGGACAACCCCGAGACCGCACGCCGCCTCCGCGCCGCCGGGTGCGCGGTGACGACCTACACCGGCGACGAGATCTCGCAGAATCGCGGGGGCGGGCCGACCTGCCTGACGCGCCCGCTGCTGCGCGGCTAACCGACCCACGTCCCACCCGCATGGTCGCGGGTGGGCGCTACCACGAAAGGAGCAACGATGGCCGCAGAACCAGCGCGCTACGATCTGCTGATCACCGGCGGGGAGGTGATCGACCCCGACGCTGGCTACCACGGGCGCTTCGATGTGGCGATCAGCGACGGGAAGATCGCGGCGATCGAGCCGGGGATCGACCCGTCCCGCGCCACGCGCACTATCGACGCCAGGGGGCAGATCGTCACCCCCGGCCTCGTCGATCTACACACGCACATCTACTGGGGCGTCACCTACTGGGGGATCGAGGCGGACCCGGTCGCGGCGCGCACCGGCGTCACCACCTGGCTCGATGTGGGCAGCGCCGGGGCGTACACCTTCCCCGGCTTCCGCCGCTACATCGCGGAGCCGAACCGCGTCCGCACCTTCTGCCTCCTCAACCTCTCCTCGATCGGCCTCGTCGCGCCGAGTTGGGAGTTCCAGAACCCGAAATACTGGGACGTCGATCTCGCGGCGACGATCGTGGACGAGAACCGCGACCTGATCCTCGGCATCAAGGCGCGCATCGACGGCGAGACGACGCGCGGCGTCGGCATCGCGCCGCTCGAACGGGCGCGCGAACTGGCCGACCGCGTCGGGTTGCCGCTGATGGTCCACTTCGGCAACGGTAGTCCGGGGCTCGATGCGATCGTGCCGCTGCTGCGTCCCGGCGACATCCTGACCCACTGCTTCCGGGGGGGCGACAATGCGCTCGCCGGTCCCGACAAGCCGGTGCGCCCCGATGTGCGGCGACTCCGCGAGCGCGGGCTGATCCTCGATATCGGCCACGGCACCGGCTCGTTCAGCTTCGAGACCACCGAGGCGGCGCTGGCCGAGGGCTTCCTGCCGGACGTGATCAGCAGCGATATCCACCAGACGGCGGTGCAGGGGCCGATGTTCGATCTGCCCACGACCCTCTCCAAGTTCCTGAATCTGGGGATGGAGTTGCCGGACGTGATCGCGCGCGCGACGAGTCGCGCCGCCGCCGCGATGCACAGGCCCGAACTCGGCACCCTGCGCCCCGGCAGCGCGGCGGACGTGGCGCTCTTCCGCGTCGAGGAGGGGGATTACACCTTCCACGATGTCCAGATGGCGGCGCGCAAGGGGACGAAACTCCTCGTCAACACGCACACCCTGCTCGCGGGCGAGGAGTTGCCGCGCCTGCCGGAGCGGGAGCGGATGGTCTGGGCGACCCTGCCACCGGCGCAGGAGGGCAAGCAGCGACACCCCGCCGCGCGCGGCTGAGCATCGGCTTTGGTGATCAGGTCCGTGTACGGAAAGACAAGAAGGGAAGAAGATGGGCGTGCCGTTCGTCGCCGATGTCGATTTCAGCAATCTCCACACCTGCATCCGCGTCAGCGATCTCGACCGCTCGCTCGCCTTCTACCGCGATCTGGTCGGATTGCCGATCCTGCGCTGGACCGGCGAGCGCGAGAATCCGATCATGGTCTGGCTCCCCGGCATCCAGATCGGGCGCTTCGAGGACGAGGCGCAGACCGGCGGTGCGCTCGATCACATCGGGATCGCGCTGCACGATGTCGAGGCGGTCCACCAGCGCCTGCTCGACGCGGGCCACACCCCCGAGCGCCCGTACAGCAAGAGCTATTTCGAGAGCGTCACCCGCGAGGTCCAGACCGTCTTCTACCGCGACCCCGACGGCAACCTGGTCGAATTCCTGCAATGGCTGTAGCGAGTGGGCGGAGTGGGACGGAGTGGGCGAGTAGGCCGGTAGTCGAGTAACGAGTCGTCGATTGTTGGTGGCCCCGGCACATCGCCAGTTCGTACTTCGTCGTTCGTATCCTCGCCTACTGGCCTACTTCGTCTACTCCGCCTACTCAAAGGGAGGTAACATGACCCCGGAGCAGAAGATGTCCGAACTCGGCCTGGAGTATCGCGCGGTGCCGGTCGGCAACGGGGCGCTGATCCCCTGGGTGCAGATCGGCGACCTCCTCTACATGTCCGGGCGTACCCCGGACCGCACCGGCAAGGTCTGGAACGGCCAGGTCGGCAAGGACTACACGGTCGAGGAGGGCTACGAGGCGGCGCGCGAGGTCGCGTGGAGCCAGCTCTGCGCGGCGAAGTCGGCGCTCGGCGAGTTGAGCAGGATCAAGCGTGTGGTCAAGGTGCTGGGCATGGTCAATTCCGCGCCCGGCTTCGGCGATCAGCCGAAGGTGATCAACGGCTTCTCCGAACTCCTGGTCGCGGTCTTCGGCGAGTCGGGTCGTCACGCCCGCTCCGCCGTCGGCATGGCCGGGCTCCCCGGCAACGTCCCGGTCGAGGTCGAGGTGATTTTCCAAGTGGAGTGAGTGGGCGGAGTAGGCGAGTAGGCGATAGAGGGACGGAGCCTCAGAGACACAGAGAACGAGAAGAGAAGGACTGGGGATACGAAACGCCGCAACGCAGAGTTCTCTATTTCTTGTCGCTGCGTTACTCGCCTACTCGCCTACTCGCCTACTACGCCCACGCTCATGGAGGTACATGATGGCTGACACGCGCCAACTGCGCTTCGGATACAACCCGCCCACCGGCGACCGGGGGATTGAGAAGCTCAATCCGGCGACCTTCACCCAGGATCTGCAACGGGTGCTCGACCGGGTCGCGCCGTACTTCTCGTCGTTCTGGGTCTCCGATCATCTGATGACCAATAACGGCTTCCGCATGGAGTGCTGGACGCAACTCACCTGGCTGGCCGCGCGCTATCCCGACCAAATCCTCAGCACGATCGTGATGGCGAACTCGTACCGCCACCCACCGCTGCTCGGGAAGATGGCCGCCACCCTGCAAGCGTTCAGCGGCGGGCGCTTCATCCTCGGCTACGGCGCGGGCTGGGCGGAGGAGGAGTATGGCGCGTACGGCTACGACTACCCCTCCGCCAAGATTCGGATCGCCCAGATGGTCGAGGGGATCGAGGTGATGCGCGCCCTCTGGACAGGCGGGCCGGTCTCCTACGAGGGCCAGTATTACCAGCTGCGCGACGCGATCTGCGATCCGAAGCCCGACCCGCCGATCCCGGTCCTGATCGGCGGCGACGGTGAGCGCTTCCTCCTCCGCGCGGTCGCACAACACGCCGACTGGTGGCTACCGTTCAGCCGTAACAACGCGATCCTCAAGCAGAAAATGGCGGTCCTCCGGGACCACTGCACCGCCGTCGGACGCGATTACGCGACGATCCGCAAGTCGTTCCAATTGCACGTCCACCTCGCCCCGACGCGCGCCGAGGCCGAGCAGCGCGCCGGAAATGCGCCGAGCGCGGACAGCCCCACCTACATCGGCGATCCCGCCGGGCTGCGCGAGCGCTTACAGGAGTTGCACGAACTCGGGATCGACATGGTCCAGCTGGTCTTCCGCCAATTCCCCGATACCGGCGACATCGAACTCTTCGGCCAGGAAGTGTTGCCCTACTTCCGGTAGGTGCGGCGCATCGATGGCCCAAGGTACGCGCTCACTGCCGCCGCGCGCATAGCGGCAGCGCGGTACGTTCGCTACACGGCGAGGACCACCAATGGCTGATGACACCCGCAACCAGGGCGACAGCGATCTCCCAACCAATCTGGCAAGTCCCGCGCAGCGGGCGCTCCTCGCGCACGGCTATACGCGGCTCGAACAACTGGCGGTAGTCAGCGAAAAGGAACTCGCACAATTGCATGGCATGGGGCCAAAGGCGCGCGGCCAACTTCGCGCCGCGCTGGTGGAACGCGGCCTCTCGTTCGCCAGCGGATAACCGGACGCGAAGACAGGCCAATAGCGCTTCGTCGCCAGTCGCCTGGCAACGGCGAGCCACCCGCCGATAATCGGCGGGTGGCAGAGACAACGGGGGCGATGCCACAAATCAGCGCCTATAGCAACGCGCATACTGCCTGACCGCCGCGCCCAGCCCGCGCAGGCGGGCTTCGCCGGTGCCGCCTATGGCTGCCCAGAGCCGGGGGCGTGTACCCCCTCGCGGGGTGGTGGCTGCCCTCGCGGGGTGGTGGCTGCCCTCCGGGGCATTTCAACCCCCGGACCCCATGCCACCGGACAACACGGCCAACCATATCGAACACCGCTCTATCCGATAACGCCAAACACAGCATGGCCCCGGTGCGGCATACGCACCGGGGCCATGCCACGCTTGTGGATACCGGCCGGTTAGGAGTCGGCGGCCCCCGCCCGGTAGAGGTTCAGCACCTCGGTCAGGCGCTCCTGCGCGGCCAGCGTGTTCGGCGCGACGTTGATGATGACATGCCCGACCCCCAGCTCGTCGTAGGCGCGCAGCCCGTCGGCGATCTCCTGCGCGGTCCCGGTCAGCACCTTGTCCTTGTCGTCGACCGGCATCGTCACCTCGCCGAGATCGGGGAAGGCCACCTGGACCCCCGCCGTCACCTCCAGCGAATCGGGCGCGCGCCCGACCTCGCCGCAGGCCGCATTCAACGCCGCGCGACGCGGATGCATCAGGGTCGGCTGTCCGAACCAGGCGGTATTCCAGCTATCGGCCCATTCCGCCGTCAGGCGCAACATGCGCGGCCCGCCCGACGCGATCAGGACCGGGACACCGCCGGGCGGCGGCGCGGGGTGCATCTCGCAGTTCGGCGCGCTGTGATACTCGCCGTGGAAATCGACCTTCCCATCGCGCACGAGCGGCACGATGATCTTGATCGCCTCCTCGAAGCGCCCGGCCTTGTGATCGAACGGCAAACCGAAGGCGTCGAACTCCGGCTCGTGCCAGCCCGCGCCCAGCCCCAGGATCAGGCGATTCTCGCTGATCGCGGCGAGGGTGACGGCCATCTTCGCCAGCACCGCCGGATTACGAAACGCGGTGCAGAGGACGATCGTCCCCAGTTGCACCCGCTCCGTCGCCTCGGCCAGCGACGAGAGCAGCGTCCAGCACTCCCACGGGCCGGAGACCGGGCGTTCCGGGAAGCGGTAGATCAGGTGATCGAAGAGCCAGATCGAATCGAAGCCCGCCCGCTCCGCGCCCTGCGCCAGGGCGCGAATCTCCTGGTATGAAGGGGTGATCCCCGTCTGCGGGTTCTCGGTGATCGGTAGCGTAACCCCGATTTTCATCCTCGGTCTTCTCCTCTCTATACGACAGTGTTCACGCGCGCATCCTATCACGACGGCGCGCGTTGCAGTTTGGGGCCGACCCCGAAGCGCCTGGGCGCGCGCCTCTGCTATCATGCGTGCACCGGCATTAGCAGCGTGAAGGGGGTATGCGTGACCAACGACTTCCCGAACCCGCACTTTCTGATCGACCTCGCCTGGTTGCAGGCGCATCTCGATGATCCGCGCCTGCGCCTGATCGACGCCCGACCGGCGCACGATTACGCGGCGGGGCATCTCCCCGGTGCGGCGAACGTCGATGTCTACGCCATCCGCACCGAGGATACCGGCCCGGAGGGGATCGCCGCGTGGGAGACGGAGCAGGTCGCCGCCTTCCGCGCCGCCGGGGTGAACGACGACTCGATCGTCGTCGTCTACGACGAGCACACGCTGACGAACGCGGCGCGCGCCGCCTGGGCGCTCGATTATCTCGGCCACGCGGCGGCGCAGTTGCTCGATGGCGGGATGGCGGCCTGGGTGGCGGCGGGCGGTCCGCTGACGATCGCCGCGCCGGACGTGCCGCCAGGCAACTTCACCCCCGCGCCCGACCGCGACAAGCTCGCCACCCGCCACGACATCCTCGACCGTCTCGGCAACGAGGACACCGTCATCGTCGATACGCGCCGGATCACCGAATATCTGGGCCAGGAGCACCGAACGCAACGCAGCGGCACCATCCCCGGCTCGATCTATCTCGAATGGACGCACGGCATCGACGCGACCGGCGCGATCAACGACGCCGAGGCGGTGCGCGCGCGCTTCGTCGCGCATGGCATCACGCCGGACAAGGAGATTATCCCCTTCTGCGGCGGCGGCTATCGCTCCGCGCGCACCTATCTCCTCCTCAAGGGGCTCGGCTACCCGCGCGTCCGCAACTATCTCGGCTCGTGGGGCGAGTGGGGCAACCGCGACGATACCCCGATCGTCATCCCGGACGGCGAATAACGGCACGACGACAGCGACCACGCCAGCACCCGACGCGAAGGAGAAGGCCACCGATGACAGGCACGGTCGAGACACTGCCGCCCTTCAGCATCGCCACGCGCGAGGAGGAGCTGCCCGTCCTGCGCGACTACACCTACCTCAACGCCGCGTTCCACGGCCCGATCCCGAACCGCGCGATCCGCGCGCTCACCGCGAGCGTCGAGGAGTTGCAATATCCCGGTATCGCGCGCGACGGGGTATCGCCCGATTACGGGACGGCGTTGCACGCCTCGGAGACGAGCGTGCGCGAGCGGATCGCGCGGCGGATCGGGGCCGACGCGAGCGAGATCGTCCTGACCAGCAACACGTCGCAGGGGATGAATATCTGCGCGCAGGGGCTCGACTGCCGACCCGGCGACAATGTGGTCATCCCCGCCGACGAGTTCCCCTCGCTCACCGCGACCTGGCTGAATCTCCGCCACAAAGGGGTCGAGGTCCGCATCGTCCCCTTCAGCGGCGCGGGGCCGACGACCGACGAGATCATGGCGCGCGTCGATGATCGCACGCGCGCCGTATCGTGCAGCGCGATCACCTGGAGCACCGGCTGGCGTGCCGATCTGGAAGCGCTGGGCGCGCGTTGCGCCGAGCGCAAGGTTCTCCTGATCGTGGACGGCATCCAGGCGGTCGGGGTGCAGCACCTGGACGTGAAGGCGCTGCGGATCAGCGCCCTGGCGTTCCACGGCTACAAGTGGCTGATGGCCGGGTATGGCCTCGGCGGGCTCTACGTGGCCCCCGAAGCGACGGATCGGATCGCGCCAACCTTCATCAGCGATGGGGCGATCGTCGGCGACGGCCCCGGCGAGCAACACTGGCAGGAGGGCGCGCAGCGCTACTCCCTCGCGAATCGCAATCAACCCGCCTTCGCCACCCTCGCCGCCGCGCTGGAAATGCAAGAGGCGTTCGGGGCGCGGGAGATCGCGACGCGCAGCAGCGCCCTCGCCGAGCAGCTCTACGCCGGGCTCAGCACGCGCGGCGCGTTGCGGATCGTCAGCGCGCGCGACCCGGCCCGCCGCTCCGCGATCATCGTCTTCACCACGGGGAGCAGCGCCGACGATGCCGCGCTAGTGGCCCAAATGGCGGCGGCGAAGATCATGGTGTCGTTGCGCCCGCTCGGCGTGCGCGTCTCGCCGCACTTCTACAACACCGAAGGGGATATCGCCCGCCTGCTCGACGCCCTGCCGCGTTGAGCACAGAAAGGAGCATGACCAGCATGACCAGCACCGCTGCGGCAAATCCCGTCTTCACGCCCGCTACGCGCGAAGAGGAGTTCCCGGTCCTGCGCGAGTACACCTACCTCAATGCCGCGTTCAGCGGGCCGATCCCGACGCGCGCCGCTACGGCGATGGCAGCCCGCGCCGAGGCGCTGCAATATCCCGGCATCGCGCGCGGCGGGGCGGAGCCGGATCACGAGGCGACCGTGCGCGAACGGATCGCTGGGATGATCGGGGCCAGACCGGACGAGATCGTCTTCACCGCCAATACGTCGCAGGGCATGAACGCCTGCGCCCAGGGGATCGCCTTCCGACCCGGCGACAACATCGTCATCCCCGCCGACGATTTCCCATCGCTCACCTATACCTGGCTCAACCTGCGGGCCAGGGGGGTGGAAGTGCGGATCGTGTCATTCGGCGGCATCGGCCCGACGGCGGACGAGATCATGGCCCGCGTGGACGACCGCACGCGGGCGGTCTCGTGCAGCGCGATCACCTGGAACACCGGTTGGCGGGCGGAGTTAGATTCTCTTGGCGAGCGTTGCGCGGCACGCGGCGTCCTCCTGGTCGTCGATGGTATCCAGGCGGTCGGGGCGGAGGAGATCGACGTCAAGGCGCTGCGCCTCAGCGCGCTCGCGTTCCACAGCTACAAGTGGCTGCTCGGCGGCTTCGGCCTCGGCGTTCTCTACGTCGCCCCGGACGCCGTCGATCGCATCGCGCCAACGTTCGTCAGCGCGAGCGCGGTGCTACCCAGCGATGCGCCCGCCGACGATGAGCCGTACTGGCGCGAAGGCGCGGCACGCTACACCCTCGGCAACAACAATCGCGCCGCATTCGCCACCCTCGCCGCCGCGCTCGATCTCCATACCGGCCTGGGATTGCGCGCGATCGCGGCGCACAACCGCGCGCTCGCCGCGCAGCTCTATGACGGCTTGCAGGCACGGAGCGGCCTTCGCGTCGTCAGCGCCGCCGATCCGGCGCGGCGCTCGGCCATCACCGTCTTCACCACCGGTGACCGCGCGCGCGATGCCGACTTGGCGGCGCAATTGGAGGCGCAGCGGATCATGGTGTCGTTGCGCCCGCTCGGCGTGCGCGTCTCGCCGCATTTCTACAACACCGAAGGGGACATCGCCCGCCTGCTCGACGCCCTGCCGCGTTGAGCACACAAGGGTACGGCTCATCAGGGCGGCGCGGCGCGCGGGACGACCCGCACGCCGTGAATCGGCTATTATTCCCCTCTGGAAAGGGGGAAACACGGATGAGCGCGAATGCCTCATTGACTATCGTCGGCGGACCGCAAACGATCGAGCCAGGGCAGACGACAACGCTGACCGCGCAAATCATCAATCTCGGGACCGTGCCGGATGACTTCCGCCTCAGCGTGCGCCAGCTCGATCCGGCCTGGGTCGTCTTTCGCCCTCCCACGGTCTTCCTGCAACCGGGCGCGCAGGCGATCGCCGAGATCGCCATCACCCCCCCGGCGAGTATCGCCCCGGCGATGTTGCAGCCGATCTTCCGTCTGCTCTCGCGGCGGGCGGGCAACGTCGCCATCGTCGAGATCGCCATGCCCGCGCCGTACCCGACGACGACCCCGATCTACGAAGCGCCGGTGCGTCCCACGCCCGCTCCGCCGTCGCAACGGGCCGTACCCGCGTCTCCCGCCGCCATCGTAGATGCGGAGCCGACGTGGGACGACGACGATGAGGACACCGGGCCGGTGGCCGCCACGACCGCGCGCGACGAGACACACCGCGCGGGCTCCCCGCTGCTGGTACGGCTGCTGATCGGGCTGATCGTCGTCCTGCTGCTGCTCACGGTCGGGGTCTTCGCCCTGAGTCGTCAGGCGGGTGCCCCGACGCTGACACCCACCGCCATCGAGGCCATCGCGCCGACCGCACCGCCCACCACGGCGGCGGTGCAGGGCGTGACCACCGCGATCGTCGCGCCCACCGCCGCGCCGCCGACCGCGGCCGCCGCATTCGTGCCGCGCAACTACATCATCGCCAACACCGGCGGGCAGGGGGTTTACCTCCGCCGCACCGCCAACATCGAGGACCGCGACACCGCCTACGCGGATGACACCGTGCTCGTCCAGATCGGGCCGGACGTGCAGGCGGGCGGCATCACCTGGCACAACGTCCGCGCGCCCGACGGCAAGGTCGGCTTCGTGCCCGCGCAGTTCACCACGGTCGCGCCGTAAAGGCTACCGCGAGCACGGCAAGCAAAAAGAGGGCGGCGCGCATTGTTCATGCGCGCCGCCCTTTTCGTTATGCTGCGCTGTGTGAGGCTGCTCAGCCGAGCGGCGTGAGGTAACGCCCCACCGCCCAGACGTGGCAGCCGCTCCCGGCGAGCGCGAAGAGATGCCAGAGTTCGTGCGCCTCGAAGACCCCGCGCCGGATCGTCGGGCGGTTCAGCGCGTGGATGATCGCGCCGACGCTGTAGACCACGCCCCCCGCCGCCAGCCAGAAGAGGCCGGGCGAGGGGAGCGCGCGCACCAGCACCGGGACCGCGATGATCGCGACCCACCCCTGCAACAGATAGAGGATCGTGGAGAACCAGACCGGGGCGTCGATCCAGAAGATTTTGAGGAGAAAACCGGCGATCGCGAGCCCCCAGACGGTGCCGAGGATGCTCCACCGCCAGGCACCATGCAGCGCGATCAGGCAGAAGGGCGTGTACGTCCCGGCGATCAGCGCGAAGATCATCATGTGATCGAGTCGGCGCAGGCGCGCGATGCCGAGCGCCGAGAGGGGCAGGAGGTGATAGAGGGTGCTGGAGGTGTAGAGACCGACCAGCGTCAGCCCGAAGATGAGGAAGGCGATCGCGTGGCGTTCCTTGCCTAGCGCCGTCGCCGTACCCACCAGCGCACCGAGCGTGATCAACGCCAAGATCGCCCCGGCCAGGTGCGTGAAGCCGTTGATCGGTTCGCGGAGATACTTCATGGTCGCCTCGGATGGAGTGAGTCGGCGGTCGGCAGTCGGCAGAGAGAAAGAGTCCGTAGTCCGTAGTCCGTGGTCCGTAGAGTGGTCTGCTGACAGGCGGTGCCCACTCATGGCACCGCGCCACCACTGCCGACTGCCGACCGCCGACTGCCGACTCGCCCCTAGCTCGCCTGCACCAGCGTCCCGTCCCTGCCGAATGAGACGGCGTGCGGGTCGCTCTCGGCGGTCAACTGCTGCGCCTCCTCGGCGGCGCGAGCGAGCGCTTCCGGCCCCGCGAAACCGAGCGCGGCCAGCACGACATCGCGAACCTCGCGCGCGAAGTGCGCGGCGGTGAGCAGGCCGGTCCGCTCCAACGCCTCGGTGAAGTGCTCCGCACCGGGGATCGTCTCGAGTCCGGGGAGATCGAAGTGATGCAGCGCATGTTGCAGCGACTCCAGCGTTTCCTGCGGGAAGAAGCGGAGGTAGCTGCGCGCGATCTCCGCGAAGACCGCGAACTGCGCGCGCTCATCGCGCAGGATCAGGCTGAAGACCCCCGCCGCGCCGGTCTCGACGCCCCGCTCGTGCTCGGCCGCGGTCGGCTCCTCGGTCAACCCGGACTCGCCGCGCACACGGCGGCGCAGCGCCTCGTAGAGGACGCAGGAGGTGCGCTCTTGGAAGAGGCTGTAGCAGATCAGGCCGAGGGGCGACCTCGCGCCGGGCTGCTCGCGCGCCAGGAACCAGCGGTGCGACAGGACGGCGTTGCGGAAAGCGCTCACCTCCGTCTCGTCCTCGCCATCGTTGATCAGCAACAGGGATAACGCCTCGGAGTGCTTCAACTCCTCCGCGCCCCAGGCGAGATGCAGATTCCGCTGCCCGCGCCAGCCCTTCAGCATGTCGAGGCTATCGCGGACGTACTCGCCGACATAGTCTTCGATCCCGAGCAGCCCCCGACAGAGGGTCTTCGTATCGGCGCTCAGCGTACCGATCCGCTGACGGATCTCCTCGATCGGCACGGCATCCCAGGGCACCCAGTTCCGCTCCTTCATCGAGCCGTGAAAGTAGCCGCTGAAGGCGGTGTGCACCTCGTCTTTCAGCGCGAGTACCCGTGATTCGTGTGTCCAGGTTGTCTGCCCGATCGCTGCTACGCCGACCATGAAGTTCCTTTCTTCGCCACTCACGGCCCATACCGCGGGTTGTCATGACAGGGGCGTCGCCCGCTCCATCATCGCTTCTTCGAGCGGGAGCAACGCCTGATTCATCACTTGCAGCACCGTCGCTTCGTATTTGGCGACATCGCCGTCGCCGCGCAGCAACCCGATCTCCGCCACCCACTCGACCGTCCCGATCAACAGCGCCGCCAGGGTCGTCGGGTCGTACCGCCGGATCTGCCCCTGTACCATGCGGGCGGCGAGGCGTGTCGACAGTTCCTGCCACAGTTGCCGGTATCCCGGTAATGGACGGTACGGGGCCAGGCCCTTCAGGCCGAGATCGAGCCGTTGGAGCCGCAAGAGATCCCGCTCATTGAGCAGGAAGGTGAGCGCCGTGCGGATCGTCTCCGCCACGGGGGCGACGCTCGTCGGCTGATCGAGCACGGCGCACAGCTCGACGGTGAGCCGCGTCAGCAAATCCCCCACCAGCGCCGCGACCAGCGCCTCCTTGGACTCGAAGTAGAGGTAGACCGTACCGGTCGCCACGCCCGCGCGGCCCGCGATATCGACGATGTGCGCCCCGACGAACCCCTGCTCCGCGAAGACCGTCCGGGCCGCCTTGAGGATGTCCTCGCGTTTCTGCGGATCGATCGCCCGCGCCATCTACCAATCCCTACCGAAAATGAATGAACGTTATTCATAATTATAGGGGCGTGCTGGGATGTTGTCAAGGAGGATCGGCGATCGCGCTTGACGTTGCTCCCTTTGCCGGTCGGATCGCGGCGCGGGCGACCATAATCGTGGCCGTAGGGTCAGCCGTAGGGTCATTAGGATGGGTGATCGCCGCCCTAGCGCTGTACCGTCGGCGTGATCCACAGTTCATCGACCGTCACGCGGTGCGGCTGCGTGGCGACGAAGACGATCGCGGCGGCGACATCCTCCGGCCGCAACATCCGCTCGCGCGCGTCGGCGGGTGGCGGGCTGGGGCGGTGGTCGAGGATCGCCGTGGCGGTGTCGCCCGGCAGGATCGCGGTCGCCCGGATGCCCTGCGGCTTCTCCTCGGCGTTGATGCTGTGCGCCACCGAGATCGCCCCCGCCTTCGACGCGCCATAGGCGATGCCGGAGAGGGTGCCCGGTCGGCGTCCGGCCATGCTCGCCACGATGATGATCGTCCCCTCGCCCCGCTCGCGCATCGTCGGCAACACCGCTTTCGCGCCGTAGAAGACGCCGTTGAGGTTCGTATCGACCACCCGCTCCCACTGCTCGGGCGCGATGTTGTGCAGCGCGCGCTCCCTGGTGTTGACCCCGGCATTCGCCACCAGCAGATCGACCCGCCCCCAGGCGGCGAGTACCTGCGCGGTCACGGCGGCCATCGCGTCCCCTTCGGAGACATCGGCGGGATACGCGGTCGCCTCGCCACCACTCGCCGCGATCTCTTCTGCGAGCGCGGTGATCACGTCGCCCGAGCGCGCCACGATCGCCACGCGCGCCCCTTCCGCCGCCAGCGCCCGCGCCGCCGCCCGCCCGATCCCGCTCGACCCCCCGGTGACGATCGCCACCTTGCCCGCCAACTTGCCCTCAGCCATCGGTCCGCCTCCCCCGCTAGCATGCCGCCACACGGCGACCCCTCGCACACGCCGCTGAGTGTCGCATTCGGGCGCGACGAAGGCAAAAAAGAGGTCCGCCCGGCGATCCGGGCGGGCGCTGACGGAGCGTGCGCCACGGTGTAGTGCTGCGTTGCACGAAGACGTGTCGGGTTAGGCCGGGGCCGTCCCCACCCTCCCATCTAGGGGAGGGTCGCCGCCGCAGCGGCGGGGAGCGGTGCCAGCCCCACGCCGTCGCCCGACACGCGCTTGCGAAACGAACCATTTAGTCGCGCGGATGGAGGATCTTGGCGATCTGCTCCAGGTGGATCGTATGGTGGTGGCCGACCTGGAGGGCCGCGTCGGTCGTCGTGAAATGGCCGCGTCCGGGGTGGATACCGGCCCGCTCCCGCTGCTCATCCGTCAGCCCGGAGAAGAAGGCGTGAGTCTCCCGGCGCGAGCGCAGGAACTCGGCGAGGACGGTGTGCAGGTCTTGCTCGTTGTAGCGTGAGGCGATCGCGATCGCCTCGTGATCGTACGCGGGGAGCTGCGGCGTATCCTGCTCGCTCATCATGGTCACGCGCCCCTGGAAGAAGCCATCGAAGTCGCGCGGATGACCCATCACCTCGGTGGTCGTCCAGCCGTCGCCGCCATCGCGCAGCGTCGTCGCCGTCTCGCGGCTCAGCGGCGCAAGGAAAAGATCGAGCGTGTTGGCCGTGCGCTCCATCAGCGCCAGCTGCGCCCGCCGCACGGGGACGAGTTGCTCAGTCATCATCTCGATCGCCAAACCGTACCACCGGCGGCGACCATACGTGCGCCGCCGCTGCGGGGTGTAGCAGATGGCGGCGCAACCCCATCGAGCAATGAAGATTCCTGATTCGTTGTGCTGCTAACAGACAAGCGTTATAGTGCGAGGGCGCTCAGCGACAAAGCCCGCTAGCCCGCGCTTGACACATCCGATCCGTATAAACCAGGAGGGAATCATGCGCTCCGCACGCCCATTCGTCCTGCTCGCCGCGCTGCTCGTCGCCCTACTCGTCTGGCCCACCGGGGCGGGGGCGGCCCCCGCGCTCACGATCACCACCGCCGATTCCGCCGGGGCCACGACGCTGACCGCCAGGCTCACCGGCTTCACCCCGCAGGAGACGATCGACCTCCAGCTCGGCACGACCGAAAGCACGCCGCGCATCCTTGAAATTCCGGGGATCGTCATCGGCGCGGATGGCAGTTACACCCTCTCCTTGATCCCACTCGGTCTGCCCGCCGGTGCGTATACCCTCACCGCGTTGCGCGGCACTGCGGTCGTCGCGAGCGTCCGCTTCGCCGTGACCGCGCGCGCCACCCCGACACGCGCCGCCGCGACGCCCACGCGCGCGCCGATCACCACCGTGCCCCCGACCGCCGCGCCGCCGACACCGGTCGCCCCGACAGCGGTCGCGCCCACCCCGCCGGCGACCGGCAGCGGCGGCGCGCTCCCCGGACTGCCAAATACCGGCGGCGGCGCGGGCAATGGCCCCGCCGCACGAACCTGGTCATTCGCTGTGCTCGCCGCCTTCGTCGTCGTGGCAGGCTTTTGTATGGTGGGTGGGCTGTGGCGCAGGCCGCGACTCGCCCGCGCAATCAATCGTTTGGTGGAACACAAGCGTCGCAATGCGCGCTGAGCGCTGGAGGGGAGTACCGATGCGTCATCATTGGCACCGTCTGACGATCATCCTGGCTGCGCTCGTGGCGATACTGGTCGCCGCCCCGTCCGCCGCGTTCGCCGCAGGCGAGCCCGCGACAACAGCGCCACAAACGTACCACTCGCAATCGATTATCACCTTATCGCTCGGCGGTACGACCGCGACGGGGCGGGGTGAGGGGGACTACGATGTGGCGAACGCGGCGTTCCACGTCCGCTCTACCGCCGAGGATGGGACCACCCAGGTCGTCATCGAGATCATCCTGCTCAACGATCGGCTCTACATTTATAGCTCGCAGCGACAGCGCTGGGAGTACATCACCATCCAGCCTCAGACTCGACAGCTCCTCGTCTCCGGGCCGAAAGTGGTCGCGCACCCCACGGCGGCTTACCAACCGACCGGACAGGAGACGCTGGATGGGGCAGCGGTGCAACGGTGGCGCGCGCAAGGCGACTACAACGTTCTCCTGCCGATCCTCTCCCAGCGGGCTTTCGCCGGGAGCCTGATCCAGGAGGCGATCACCGCCGAGGCGTTCATCGGGACGCAGGATCGGTATCTCCGCCGTACGGTGCTCACCGAACAGGGGACGATCCGCGAACTCGGCCCCGGGCAGCGCGCCCCGGAGGCGGTCACGAGCAACATACGCGCCGACTACAGCCGCTTTAACCAGCCGGTGACGATCACCGCGCCGGAGGGTGCCGTGCCGGCCCCCGATCAGGCACCGCTGCCCGATCCGCAGAATCCCCTCGGCGGCATCATCAGCGCCGCGCAACTCGGGGAGCCGCGCATCGCAACCCTGATCGAACTGACAGTTACACCCGCACTCGTCGCACAGCCATAACGGCAAGTCGCATGGTCGCAGTGGTCGGGGTCGAACGGTGTTCGACCCCGACCTTTTTCTTACGCCACGGTGGTCATCTGGCGCATGGCTACCGACCCGCCGCTATGCTACATTTCTTCCTCACGATGGAACGACGAATAGGGCGCACCGACACGGCTCCTACACCGCCAACATCCGCCGCAGGGGTGTGGTACAGACACGCCCGCGAACGGGGGTATTGAGGTGCTGCCATTCCTCCTGCGCTACGGCTTCGTGGCGATCTGCGGCGCGATCGTCCTCGAAGAGCTCGCGATCCCGATGCCGATCCCGACCGATGTGCTGATCGTCACCGCCGGGACGACCGGTGGCGGCGTCGGGCGCTTCATCCTCTGGTTCGTGCTGATTTCCCTCTCTTCGGCGACCGGGGCGACCGGGCTCTACGCGATCCTCCGGCGCGGCGGACGCCCGCTGGTCGATCGCTTCGGGCGCTACGTCCACCTCGGGCCGAAAGCCCTCGCGCGCGGCGAGGCGTTGCTGGCGCGCGGCGGCTGGTGGGGGATCGCGTTCGGGCGTGCCACCCCCGGACTTCGCCTCCCCACGGTGGTGATGTGCGCCCTCCTCGGCGTCCCCTACCGCCGCTTCATCACCGCGCACATCACCGGCTCGGCGGTCTACATCCTCGTCTTCCTGACCCTCGGGCGCTACTTCGGGTCGCGCGTCCTCCAGGGCTTGCATCTGCCGCGTGTCAGTGTCCGTCTGCTCGGCCTATTGCTGCTGGCGGTCGGCCTGCCCGCGCTCCTCGTCTGGTTCGCCAAACGGGCGCACATCGAGCGCGAAGACGATATCGCCCCCGGTCGTCACCTCACGGTCGGCGCGGCGATCCTGGCCGGACTGGCCGGCACCATCGTCTTCGCCGCCGCCTGGGCCGCCAGCTTCGCCGTCACCGACATCGCCGGATTGCCGTCGCCGGTGATGATCGGCTATCGCGTCGCGCGGCGTCTGATCGGGCAACAGGCGGGCGCGTTCCTCCTCGGCTATATCGCGCTGATCCTGGGCGGGATCGCCCTGGGCACCATCTATCTCGAACTCATCCTGCCACGCCTCACCCGCTGGCTGCGCGCCCTGCCGAGTCAGGCCACGGGATTGGCACTGTTGACCCTGGCGTTCGCCGCCTGGCTCGCCTGGCACTCCGGCGTGCCGGATCGCCCGCACGCACACCTCGCCATCGCGATCACGCTGACGCTCGGGAGCATCGCCTACGCGATCGCTGTCGTCTACGCGCGCGCCCTGGCCCTCACCCTCATCATGCCGCCCGATCGCGCCGCATCGCGCCCGACCGTGTCCCCGCCGGATACCATCCCCGAATAGCCAGTCCGCTACCGGCCCCAGACGACCGCGCTTGCCCCCCTCCCGGCAGGCTCGTATAGTGCGCCTACCGTTGGGGGCGGTAGGCGCGCGCCCGCAGCGATGGCGCGCATGGTTGGCGCGCGGGTGGGTAAAAAGGGGGGCCGATGCGAATCACGGGGATCACACCCTATCTGGTGCGAGCCAACGAAGGCGGCGTGGCCGAGCGTCCGCGCGGGCGGAACTGGCTCTTCGTGGCGGTCGAGACCGACAGCGGCCTGATCGGGTACGGCGAAGGGGGCGGCTGGCCCGAGGTGGTGGCGCACGGTATCAACGAGGTCGCGCCGTTCCTGATCGGGCAGGATCCGGCCCGGATCGAGCACCTCTGGTACGTCATCTACGATGTCTTGCATGGGCACGGCCTGACCGGGGCGGTGCGCGGCGGGGTGCAGAGCGCGATCGACATGGCGCTCTGGGATCTGAAAGGCAAGGCGCTGGGTGTGCCGGTCTACGAACTCCTCGGCGGCGCGGTCCACGAGCGGATCCGGGTCTACGGCCACGCCGATACGCCGGAAGTGGCGCGCGAACTGGTCGCCGCCGGGTACACCGCGTTCAAGTGCCACCCCTCGGCGGAGACGATCGCCACGCTGCGCGAGGCGGTCGGCAAGGACGTGGAGATCGGCCTGCACGGACACGGCGAGTTCACCGTCCACGCGGCGGTCCGCCTCGCGCAGGCGGCGGAGCCGTTCTGCCCCGCCTTCTTCGAGGAGCCGACCCACCCCGACGAACTCGACGCGCTGAAATCGGTCGCGGCGAAGGTGACGGTCCCGCTCGCCGCCGGGGAGCGCCTTTTCCACAAATGGTCGGTCTACGACCTGCTCAAGACCGGCGCGATCGCCCTCTTACAGCCCGAGACGACCCGCCTCGGCGGGATCACGGAGTTGAAGAAGGTCGCGGCGATGGCCGAGGCGGCGGGGATCCAGTACGCCCCGCACGATGGCTCGGTCGGGCCGATCGTGGAGCTGGCGAACGTCCACGTCATGGCCGCCTCGCCGAACGCCCGCTTCCTCGAACACCGCTTCCGCGATGTGCCGTGGCGGCATACGGTGGTGCGCGGCGCGCTCGAACCGGTCGCTGGCTACATGACCGTCCCGACCGCGCCGGGCCTCGGCGTCGAACTCGACCTGGACGAGATCACCAGGTACGCGATCCTGCCGCACGAGCGCTACGAGTACCGCCTCCGCACCCCCGACGAGATGCGCCGCTGGTACGCCTGAATCCCCGCATCGACGGCCTTTAAACGAGCAAGGATCGGAGCAATTATGTCTACCAGCACCTTCAAGCGCGTCGCCCCGGAGACGTTGGCGACCCTGCGACAGGTCAGCATCGCCACATTGAGCGCGCAACTCCTGAAACGCGGCTACGCCCAGCTCTTCCTTCAGGGGGTCGCCCCGCTGCGCCCCGAACTCCGCCTGGCCGGACAGGCGGTGACGCTGCGCTTCATCCCGGCGCGCGAGGATCTGGCGCGCGACGAGCAGATGGCGGCGGGTGAGTTCAACAATCTGACGAATAAGCAGCGGATCGCGGTGGAGACGGTCGGACCCGGCGACGTGCTGGTGATCGACGCGCGCAATGACATCCGCGCCGCCTCGCTCGGCAACATCCTGGCGGCGCGGATCAAGGCGCGCGGCGCGGCGGGGATCGTCACCGACGGCGCATTCCGGGACAGCCCTGCTATCGCGGCGATCGACCTACCGACCTACGCGCGCGGCCAGAACCCGAACATCTCCTTCACCGTCCACTACGCCGCCGACCTCAACGTGCCGATCGCCTGCGCCGGGGTGGCGGTGATCCCCGGCGACGTGATCGTCGGCGACGGCGAGGGGGTGCTCGTCGTCCCCGCCGCGATCGCCGACGAGGTGGCGCGCGACGGCTACGAGCAGGAGCGCAAGGAGTCGTTCATCTACGACCGGATCGTCGCCGGGGCGAGCATCGTCGGCACCTACCCGCCGAACGCCGACACCCTGCGCGAGTACGAAGCCTGGAAAGCGGCGCAGCGGTAGGAGGGACGGTCACCGCAGAGGCGCAGAGACGCAGAGAGAAAGCACGAGAGAAGGGACGGAACAGGAGACACAAAGATACAGAGGGGGAACGGGAGAGGGCACGACTTAAGGGTGGGCGGTGCCCTACAACAGCAATACCCCCGCTCCTCGGATGGGCGGGTGCCCCCTGGGCGGCGGGGTGGCGCGTAGCGCCGGGGGTGAGGGTAGGAGCAGCACCGCCGCGTTCGTGGGAGATTCCGGGGGTTTAAGCCCCCGGCTACGGGTGCATCACGGCACCGGCGAAGTACCCATGAAGGGCATACTACCCGCCTGCGCGGCGTTGGTCTTCTCGCGCCAGGCAGGCAAAGACGAGAAGTACCCATGAAGGGCATACTACCCGCCTGCGCGGGCTGGGCTCCGATCCTTACGCCGCAGCGTCACGTAGCGTGCCCCTCTCCCAGATTGGGAGAGGGGTGGCGCGCCGGGTGCCCTCCGGGCGGACGCGACGGGGTGAGGGCCGTCCCCTGGCGTAAGGAGATTTGGCCCGTAAGTGCGTGGTGCCGTTGGGCTGAAGCACCCATGAAGGGCACACTGCCCCGGCTGGATGGCCTCCGGCCACCAAGTGCCCCGGAGGGCAGCCACTACCCATGAAGGGCATACTATCCGCCTGCGCGGACCGGAGCGCCCCAAACCTTCCCTCCTTCCGTTCTCTGTGTACTCTGTGCCTCCTGTTCCGTCCTTCGGCTAGATCAGGTGCAGCGCGGTCTGCCGCCCATCCAGCCAGCGCATCGTGCCACCGGTCATGATCGCGTCCTCTTCGAGGGCCATGCGGACCTCCTGGCCGTCCCACTCCGGCACCGGATAGCGGACGTTCAGCTCGATCGAGTAGCTCGTATCGTCGAAGACCTCGTAGTCGCCGCGACCCGGCACGCCGCCCTGCTGATCCCAGAGGCCGATGGTCGGGCCGGCGGCGTGGCCGTGATAGCCGAGCGGGTGGCTGTAGATGCTCGGTAGCAGTCCTTCTGCGTTCGCCCGGGCCAACGCCTCGCGCAGGACATCGTTGCCGCTCTTGCCGACCGCCATCGCCGCCATGTGAATGTCTTGCAGGCGGTTCCCGGCGACCAGCGCCGCCTGCAACCCGGCCGGGGCGTTGGTCTCGCCGGGCTTGAGGACGTAGGCGTTCTGCTGCTGATCGGTCGCCAGCCCGAGATAATAGAAGCCCATGTCGCAGTGCAACAGGTCGCCGGGCTGGATCAGGGTGCGCGGGGTCACGGTCTTGCCGTCGCCGCGCGAGGGCGGGAGGAACGACTGATCGGGCGCCTGGATCGAGATCGAGGGCTGGAACCAGGTCCGCACGCCGAGGTCATGCATCATCTGACGCATCCACCAGACCACATCGTCGGTCGTCGTCACGCCCGGCGCGATCGTGCGCGGGGAGAACGCCTCGGCGATGATCGCGTGGCCGAGTTCCACGCTCGTCGGATAGGCCGCGAACTCCGCCGGGATCCGGCGCTCCAGCCAGCCGACCGCCAGCCGCTCCGCCCCGAGGGTGCGATCGGCGTACTTCGGGCCGAGCGTCGCGATAACCTTGCCGTGCTCCTGAAAGCTGAGCCCATCGCCGAACGCGAAGTCTTCCGAGACGTTGAGGCCGATCGATTGCGGGTCGTATTCCTGCACGGTCCGGCCCAGCGCGGCATCCTGGTCCTCGCCGCTGTCCGGGTTCCAGCCACGCTTATAGAACTCCCCGAAGCCGTAGCGATCGAGCGTGATCCGGTCCACGCCGCCATCGGCGCGGCGCGCGAAGACGAGGATCGTGCGCCGCCGCGCCGCCATCGACGGCTCGGGGAGCAGCGTCATGATCACCGGGTCTTCGTTGTACTCGCGCGCGGCGACGATCCACATGTCGAAGCCCTCGCGCGCCATGATCTCGGGGATCAGCGTGTCGAGCCGCTCGCGCAGCCAGTCGTTACGAATCTCCGCCTGTTGTCGCAGCGGCAGGAGCCGCGCCCGCCGTGCCTCGACAAACGCCCGCTGCCGCTCCTGCATCTCCGCGTCGGTCATCGTCCCTCCTCAAGCGCGCACACCCATCGGGCGGCACGACCGCGCCGCGCTCGCGCCGACAAGCCTCGTTCGGTGCCGCGATTGTAGCAGGGCACCCCGCCGCGCGGGATCGCGCTCAGCGCCGCGCCAACCGACGAGGGTCGCGCACGGCGAGGAGTGCGCCGCGATAGGCGGAGCCGTTGAGCCAGTCGCGCAGCCTCACCATCCCCCACAGGGCGAAGAGCGCCAGGAGCTGCGCCACGGTGCTGTTGGTGCGGTCGAGATCGGCGAGCGCCGGCACGGTGTGGAAGAGCGCGGCCAGCGGCAGGAAGAGGAGGTAGACCCAGAGCGCGTTACGCCCGAGCGAGAGGACGAACCAGCCGAGGGTCGCCCGCAACGGCACCCAGCACCAGGTGATCAGGAGGACGCAGGCTTGCAGCGCGATGGCGACGGAGAGCAGGCGGCGCGGGGTGAGATCCAGGCGCGCAACCTCCACCCCCTGCGGATCGAAGAGCCAGAGCGGCAGCATCCCGCGCTGCCAGAGGACCAGGCCAGCGAGCGCGACCACGCTGACCAGCGCGGCATAGAGCCACCATAGGCGCGGATAGCGCGCCGCGAACGCGCCAAGTGCTTCGCGGTAGTAGCCAATGGTGAGGCCGCCGAAGAAGAGGAATTGCCAGGCGACGAGCGACACGCCGGTCGCGAAGGGGAGCGCCAGCACTTCCGGGTAGAGCTGCGCCGCCAGATACAGCCCCACCGACACCAACGGCACGAGCCAGCCCCGCCCCTCCGCGCACGCCAGCAGGGCCAGCGGCGCAACCAGCAGCAGGACGGCGTAGAGGGCGAGGTATTCGGCCCCGTAGGCGGTCCGCGCCAGCGTCACGGCGGCGATGATCAGGGCGTCGGGGTGCCCGTCATACGCCGTCGCACCGGGGAACGGGGTCCAGAGTTGTACCCGCCCGAGCGCAGTCAGCAGCGTCCCGAGCACGGTGATCCCGACCGCGAGACGATAGAGCTGCCAGGCGCGTGTCAGCAGGTGCCGCACCGTGCCGCCGAGCGCCTCGCGCGAGGCGGTGAACCCCAGGACGTACCCGGCGATGACGACGAAACCCTCCGCCGCCGAGAGGAAGAACCCTCGCGTCCCGGTCGCCGCCGCGAGCCACGAATCGCCCCCCAACCCGGCGATGACCATCGCGATCACGCAGAGACCCCGCAGCAGATCGAAGCGCGGATCGCGCACGCCACGTTGCACGTAGGCGAGCGGCCAACGCCGCGCACCGCCGGTGGCGCGTGACTTCGCGGGACGCCGCGCAGACAGGTGTGCCGGATCCTCCACGGAGCCGACCAAATCGCCCAGGATACTCGTCTGCTGCGGGGCGAGCGTGCGCGGCGCGTCCGGCCCTTCCGTCGCACGGCGCGGCTCCGGCAACCCCGCCTTACAGGGCTCGTGGATCGTCTGTCGCACCCTTCCACCGATCGCTCGACACGGCCACGCCGAAAACTCGGCGCGGCGGCTACAGAGACACCGTACCAGCGACTCGACCGCGTAACCATAGGAGATGTGTCCCGAATCGTCGGGCGCGTTCGGCCCGCAGACTGGCTCTCTTTCCTAATTCTCTCGACGAGGATTGTTTCACCGGCTCACAGCGCGTACCATGATGGCGGTGGACATACGACCATCCCGCATACCGTGAGGATGGCGACGAGCGCACAACCATTGGTAGTGATGGGCCAGGCGGAAACAACCGGGAGAGCGCAACGATGATCTGGCGGATCGGCCTCCTCTTTGTCGGCGCAGTCCTGCTCATAGGGGCGAGCGTGGCGATCGCCACCGGCGCACTGCGCGGGACACCGGCGCCCCCGACGAGCGCCAACGCGACCATCCCGGTGATCACGGTCACGCCCGCCGCCACGAGCGCACGCGCGACCGTCACGGCGAGCAGCATCACCCCCACCAGCACGCCCGCCACAGCGGCGAGCACCACGCGGACGGTCGCCCTCGCCAGCCCGCAGGCGACAGCGCCGCGCGCGACCCTCGCCACGCCAACCCTGCCGACCGTCGCCAACGGCGGCTGCGCGATGAGCCTGCCCGGCGGCTACGAGGCCGATCCCACCCAGGTCGGCTATTATCCGGCGCGCGACCGGACCGGCTTCGTCGCCCTCGACTCGTTCGCCGGGGCCGATCAGACACCCGCGACCCTCGCCCAGGCGTTCGCCAGCGGCACCCTCAGTCGCGTCCTCACGGACTATCAGCGGACCGGCGCGACCGATCTGGGGGATCGCTACCGCATCGACTACCGCGCGACCTCCGGCGGGCAGACCGGGCGCGGGAGTACCCAGGTCCAGGTCTTCGGCGGTATCGGCTGCGGCGTGACCGTCTTCGCCCTCGATGGCGCGACCGGCCCGCTCGCCGCCACCTTCGATCTGCTGGTACGATCGCTCGTGCCGGTCCAGGCTCCGCGCATCGGCACCGCCACCACCACCCCGTGAAGCGACGCGCCCGCCGCGCCGCACCAGCCGAGAAGCCGCAGCAGGAGCACGAACCAATGCGCGTCACCAAACTGACCCTCGGGCCGCTAGCGAACAACGTCTACATCCTCACCGCTGAGGGTCGGAACGAGAGCGTCATCGTCGATGCCTCCTTCGATGCGGCGCAGATCGCCGAGGCGGCGGCGGGGACGAACGTGCGCGCGATCCTGCTGACGCACGGCGACCACGACCACATCGACGCCCTGGCCGCGCTGCAAGAGCGCTTCGACGTGCCGATCGCCATCCACCCCGCCGACGCCGCGCGCCTCGCCTCGCCGCCCGACATCCTCCTCCAGGAGGGTGGGATGATCGGCGTGGGCGACGAGGAGTTGCGCGTCCTGCATACCCCCGGCCACACGCCGGGGAGCGTCAGCTTCCACCTGGTCGGGACGCTGATCGCGGGCGACACCCTCTTCCCCGGCGGGCCGGGTGCGACGCATGGCAATGCGGAGCACTTCGCGCAGATCATCGGCGCGATCCGCGACAAACTCTTCCTGATGCCCGACGAGACGCTCGTCCGCCCCGGCCACGGCGACGACACGACGATCGGGGCGGAGCGCCCGCGCTTGCAGGAGTGGATCGCGCGCGGCTGGTAGCATGACCGGCAACGACCGCGCCCGCACCCTATAGCCATAGACACGTCGCTTACCCAATAACTATGGTGCACAATAGCAACGCGAGAGCGGGAGGCCACATGGCCTCCCGCCCTGATCGCGCGTCTATGCTCGCCGCTCCGTACCGCTTAGCGCAGCTTGAAGTAGCTGTTGAAGGCACGCCACTCGGCCTCGGCGAACCAGCCGCGCGGGGCGGGCTGATCCCACCCGGACCAGGCACCATTCACGTTGCTCGTGTCCGGTAGCGCCCCGGCATAGTGGCCGTAGCTCGCGGTGTCCTGCCGATGCTCGGAGTCGGCGGGGATGTTCGGGTAGAGCGCCGGGTTCTCCGGCTGCTGCCAGTAGCCCTTTACTACCATGCCACGGGTGATGAACGAGATGACCTGGGCGTAGACCACGGGGGGAACAAGGCGGGGATGGATCGCAAACGGGTCGGGCGCGCGGGCTACCAGTTGCTGAGCCGCCCGAAGAGGAGCGAGGTGCGGCGACGCTCGGGGCCGTCGTACGGTGCCGCGCGGGGGTGCCAGACGACCAGCACGAGCGCCGCCCAGAGGGCGAGGAGGCCGTAGGCTTTGTAGGTGAGGAGGAGGCGGATCGGCCCGTCATACGGGCCACCGCGCCAGAGATCGCGCTCGGAGCCGAGGACGAGCAGGGCGGCGGCGAGCGCGAAGAGGGCGAGGCGCGGCCAGGTGACCGCGCCCCGCGCCAGCGCGAGCGCCAGGAGCGCCAGCGGGAGCAACGCCCAGGCGGTGTAATGCGACCAGGCGGTCGGGATGATCAGGATGGCGACCGGGATCGGCAGGACGAAGCGCAGCGCCGCCGCCAACGCGCCGCCGCCACGCCGCCAGACCGCGATACCGCTGACGATCACAAGCGGCACCGCCGCGAGATCGGCGAGGGTGCCGGTCAGCGCGGCGGGGTAGATCGAGCCGACCCCATTGGCGGTGATCCGCGTGGCGAGGAGACGCCCGAAGAGGGCGTAGAGGGTCTGATTCTCGGCATAGAGCGTCCCGCCACCGACCGCCGGGAGCACCTGCGTCAGGAAGATCCAGCTATTGCGCGGCCCCGCCAGAATCGCCCCCAGCGCCACCACCAGCGCCCCGCCGAGCGCCCCCCCGACGATCACGCGCCAGCGCCGCGCCAGCAGGGGCGCGAGGAGGAGCAACGCCGGATAGAACTTCAGCGCCAGCGGCAGGGCGAGCAACAGGCCGACCGCGAGGTCGCGATCGCGCCGCGTGATGTAGAGGATCAGCGCGGCGAGGGTGAGCGCGAGGAAGAGGGCGTCCCACTGGCCAAGCCCCAGGCTGTCCCGGCTCGGCGTGCTGACGAACCACAGCGCGATCAGCCCTTGCGTCAGCGGCAGGCGCGGCGACAATCCGAAGTGCCGCAAAAAGGCGAGCAACGTGCCGACGTAGACGCCGACGTTGAGCAGACGCCAGGCGTTCAGCGCGAAGTCGTAGGGGAGGAAGGTCCAGGGGATGAACAGGGCCGCGCCGATCGGTACGTGCCGATAGACGGTGATCTCCCCCGGATCGCGGGTGATCCCGGAGAGATCGTAGAGTTGGCCCCACCCGCGCGCCGTGATCGCCGCATCGTAGAAGACCTTGAAATCGTAGCTGTTCGTCGGGGAATCGGCGGGGAGCCAGCCGAGCACAAAGCCGACGAAGCGCACGACGCTGGCGATCGCGCCGAGCGCCGCGACGCTGGCGAACGCCTGGCGGGCGTGGACCGGCAATCGCCCGTCCGCCCCGAACGCGAGCGCGAAGGCGGCGATCGCGCCGAGACAGGTCAGGACGAGCAGCGAGTCCATCGCGGCGTGCCGCCCCTATCCGGCGAACGGCGCGGCGAGCGTGGCGGCGGTATCGTGCCCGGCGAAGCGATCCAGGGCCAGCGCGTCGAGCGGGATCGAGGGGCGTCCCTCCACGACCAACTCCGCGAGCACCTGGCCGATCGCCGGGGAGAGCTGGAAGCCATGCCCCGAGAAGCCGGCGGCGATCACCAGCCCTGCCACCTCCCGCACCGGCCCGAGGATCGGCATATCGTCGGCGGAGCGCGCCTCGATCCCGACCCAGGCGTCCTGTAGCCCCACCGTGCCGGAGACCGGGATGATCGCGGCGGCGGTCTGCGCGCTCCCCCAGATCCCGGCGTCGCGCGTGACCCCGCGCGGCCGAGCGAGATCCCAGTCGCCCGGCCAGCCGCCGCCGATCAGGAAGTTCCCGGCGGGCAACTGCTTGAAACTCAGTCGCCGCCCGACGCAGCCGACGACCGGATCGAGGCAGGGGGCAACCGCCTCGGTCAGGATCATTTGCAGGCCCATCGGCGCGATCGGCAGCTCGACCCCGGCGGTCGCAGCGAGCGCCCTGCTCCACGCGCCCGCCGCGAGGATCGTCAGATCGGCCCCGCTCCGCCCTTCATCCGTGAGGACGCCGACGACTTTGCCGCCCTCCACCGCGAGGCCGTGTACCGTCACCCCCTCGCGCACCGCCGCCCCGGCGCGGGCGGCGGCGGCGGCGAAGGCTTTCGCGGTCAGGCCGGGATTGGCGTGGCCGTCATCGGGCGTATAGCTCCCGGCCAGGATATGCGGCGCGAGGGCGGGCGCGATCCCCCGCAACTCGGCCCCCTCCACCAGCCGGATATTCAGCCCCGCCGCCTGTTGCCGCCCGATCGCCTCGACCAGCCCAACTCGATCCTCCTCGCGCTCGATCACCGTCAGGTGGCCTTTGCGGCGGTAGTGGATGTCGGCGGCGAGTTCGTCTTCCAGGGTCGCCCAGCGCGCGGACGCCCGCATCGAGAGGGCCAACTCGCGCGGATCGCGCCCCTGCTGGCGTGTGCCGCCCGCGCTCGCCCCGGAAGCCGCCACCGCGATCGTGCGCTGCTCCAGCAGCAGGGTACGCACCCCCGCACGCGCCAGATGGTAGGCGATCGAGGAGCCGATCACCCCGCCCCCGACGACGATCACTTCCGTGCCCTGCCCTTGTCCGCTCACGCGCCCCGCCTTTCCTGGTCATCGGTTCGTCGGAGGGATGATAGCAGGAAAGGCTCACGGCGCGGCGCGGCGATATTGCGCGGCGCGCGGGTATGCGGCGCTGGACGCGGGCGTCGTCGCATCCAGCGTCGGTCACTCGTAAGGAGCTTGTGGGTACGCCCGGAGGCGCGGCTACTGGCGCAGGATCCCGATCGACATGGTGCGGCTGATCGCCAGCGCGAAGAGGATCAAGAGGACGCAGCAGACGATGCCGCCGATCAACCAGGCGCGGTCCCGCTCGCGCCGTCGTTGCAGCGCCTCCTCCACCACGGGATCGGGGGCGAGAGCGGCCAGCAATGCGAGGGCATCGCGCGGGCCGTCGGCCTCTGTGGCGGAATCGAGCCGATCGGCGTGGCGTGCCTGCGCGATGATCGCCGCCGCCGCCGCATCGATCTCGTCCTCGCTCATCGCCTGCTGCCGCTGCCGCACCCGATCGATCAGGCCGCGTGGCGGGTTGGGGAACGCCTCATCGAGGGTCCGGCCAACGAGTGGCGTGATCGGTGGCGCAACCACCTCCACGGTGCCGGACTGCCGCTCCTGCACTCGCGCTGCGAGCGGCGACGCCACGTCGGGTGCCGCAGGCGTGACGGGCGACGATCCACCGATCGCTTCTCCCTGGGGAGCGGTGGGCGCGGCCAGATCGTCGGCCCCGGAAGATTGCGGCGTGATAGGATCTGCGGCGACATCGAGCGTGGCAAGCTCCGCACCGCAATTGGCGCAGTACACCGTCTCGGCGGCATACGGGATACCGCAGGTGCCGCACCAGATCGCCGCCTGCGTCCTCGTGATCGCCCCGTCACCGCCCGCTGTCATTCGTCTCCCCTCGCCACGCACCGATACCGAGCATGGGCGCACAACGCCCCCTGCGGCAAGTATCGCGCCCTGGCGGGTGGAGGGATATGGCCCGATCGTCCATATTCGGGGCGGTACAGTCGTGTATGCCGCCACCATGCCGCAGCAACAGCCACCGCGACAATACGAACCTAAACCGGAAGCGCCGCTGAGCACCACAGACCGCTCACCGCACCCGCCCGGTCCGCGCAGCCGGGACAGTGTGCCCTTCATGGGTAGTGGCTGCCCTCCGGGGCACTGCGTGGCCGCAGGCCATGCAGCCGGGACGTGTGCCTTTCAGGGGTGGTAGCTGCCCTCCGGGGTACTTCAGTCCACCGGCAGCCCACGCCCGCCGTGTCCCGCCCATCGGTGCTGCGGTTTAGATGATTCCATAGGGGACGTGATGGGTATTGCCGCGACTGATGCCGGGGTAGACCCCCGACTGCACGACCCGCCCGGCCCGGACGAAGAAACGGTCGATCTCCGCGCGCGTCAGCAGCGGCGCGAACTCCGCGCGCAACGTCGCGACCGACGCCGGATCGTTGAGGCGCAGTTCCAGATCGGTCCGCAAGTTGGCCGGGAGTGGCTGCCCCACATAATCCCAGATCACCGTCCGCAGCTTCGGCTGGGTGTTGAAGGTCAGGCCGTGGTCGATCCCGTAGACCTTGCCATCCTTCCCCTTGAAGAGGTGACCCGCCTTGCGATCGGCGTTATTGGCGATCAGGTCGAAGAAGGCCATCCGCTGCAAGTCGCACCGATGCGTCTCGCGCAGCGTGAAGTAGTGGGACTCCTCTTCCGGCTCGACGTAGCATTGCAAGGTGCCGACGCCATAGGGGCCATCCTCGCGGATGATCGTCTCCGGGATCAGATCCCACCCAAGCCAGAGGCTGAGGCGGTAGGCCGCATACTCGCGGTGGTAGAGGCTGCCATCGGGGAAATCCCACAGCGGCGACTCCCCCTGCTGCGGCTTGTAGATCCCGATCGCGCGCGGTTCGCCCGACGCATCGGCCAGGGCGGTCAGGAAGGTATAATTCGAGCCCCAGGGGACGACCTCGTAGGCGGCGATCGCACCGGAGCGCAGGAGCGCGGAGCGTTCGGCGTGTGGCAGGGCGGGTCTGGCACCGAGTTCGCGCCAGAAAGCGTCACCCGATCCGGCGGCGGTGGGGATCCTGGACTGGCGGAAACGTCGTGACATCGCTATCCCTCATCCTCATCGCGCCGGAGTCGTTAAAGGGGCGCGACCACTCCGTGTCGCGCCTTCCGATTCAAGGCCGACCCGCGCGATACCCAGCCGAACAACGCGCGGCAAGCTCGATGCGATTGAGTATAGCGGGCGGTGGCGCGGGGGGACAAGACAAGATCACGCCTTCAGGCGATACTGCTAATAACTTTCGGGAGTGAAATTCGGCGACGCCGTCACAGGAAGGGCAAGGGCGATGCAAGAGTACGACGCGATCATCATCGGCGCGGGGCAAGGGGGCGGGCCGCTCTCATCGGCGCTCGCGCAGGCGGGCAAGCGGGTGGCGATCGTCGAGCGGGCGCACGCGGGCGGCACCTGCGTCAAGAGGAGTTGGACACAACACCAACATCGTTGACTGGGATACTGCCGACTAAGGGCTCGTCAGGAAACA
>JAABUU010001832.1_pt1 | contig 33078 bp, 33 predicted proteins | sample 5559301 | NCBI WGS metagenome assembly JAABUU01 (sample SAMN10711884, study PRJNA513360) | rock metagenome | isolation source: Antarctica rocks | place: Antarctica: Victoria Land, Richard Nunatak white
GTAGGCCGCGAACATCAGGAGCCCGGCGAGCCGCCCCGCCACGACCTGCTGGGGCGTGAGGCTGCCGGGCTCGCGCTCCCCCCGCAACCGCGACCCGATGACGAAATCCGCCTCGCCCCGCATCACCGGCCCGACGATAGCGGGCGCGTAGGCCGGGATGTCGGAGCCATCGCCATCGATGAACGCCACGACGGCGGCGTCGGACCGCACCGCCGCGACGCCGGTCGCGCAGGCGAGCCCGTAACCGCGGCGGCGCTCGACCATGACCTCGGCGCCGGCGTCCCGCGCGACGGCGGCCGTGCGGTCCCGCGAGCCGCCATCCACCACGATCACCTGATCGAAGCCGAGATCCACCAACGTGCGCACCAGCTCCCCGATGGCCGCCTCCTCGTCGAGGCAGGGGATCACCATCGCGACCACGGCCACGGAACCGTCGATCCTCACGGGCGTACCCTCGGGGCGTTCGACCGTTCCGGTGGGCGGCATCGGACCCGTCTTCGGCCGCGCGGGGCCACGCTCGACGGCAGCCCGTTCGCGAGGGTTTCCGGGTCGATCATCAAGGTCGCGGGCTCACAGGCTCCAGCGCAGGCCGCAATTACTGCAGGCAGTGGGCGGCGTGTCGGACTGCAGGGCGTTGCGGAACTCCTGGTAGCGCGCCCCGGTCCAGATCTCGCGCAGGGATTCCTGGGTGGCGTCGCCCAGCGTGTAGTTCTCGTAGCCGTGCTGGGCGAAGGGAGCGATGCAGCAGGGCAGGGCGCGGCCGTTGGCCGTGAAATACATCACGGTCCATGGTCGGCCGCAGAGCGACCACGGGTTCCGGCCCGTCGCCTTCTCCAGGCTCATGCCGGGCTCGGAGGCGGCGCCCGAGGCCGAGAACGTCACCCCGAGGCTGCGGGCCAGGTCCTCGGCGGCCCGGAGATGGACGGCCTCGTCGCCGTCCATGCGCTCGAACAGCGCCTGGTCGGGCCGGGCGAGACCCACGGTGTCGCGCTCGAAGAAAACGAGGCGCTGCAGGTAGACCTCGCGGACACCGATCTCGGCCGCGAGCCGCACGAAGGCCGGCAGTTCCGCCACGGTCTCCTTCAGCCCGGTCAGCCAGGCGGAGACGCGGGGCTTGGCGAAGCCGCCGCGCTCCTGCAGCTCGCGGAAGCGACGAACGTTCTTGAGGATCCGCTCGAAATAGTCGACGCCGCGCACCGCGAGATAGCTCTCGCGCGTCGAGGCATCGAGCGACACCCGCAATTCATCCAAGCCGGCGTCGATGAGGGCGCGTCCGTTGCGATCGTTCAGCACCGTGCCGTTGGTGTTGAACAGCACATAGGTGCCGCGGTCCTTGAGATAGCGCACCATCTTGGGCAGGTTCTTGACCAGCATGGGCTCGCCGACCCCGTGCAGCACGGCGCGGGACAGGTCGGGTAGCTGGTCGACGATCAAGCGGAACAGGTCCCAGCCGAGGTCGGCCGGCGGCTCGAGTTCGACGTAGGTGCGCGGGCAGGTGGTGCAGAGCAGATTGCAGCGGTTCGTCACCTCGAGATAGAGGCAGACGGGTGGTCGGGTCGCCAGGGCACCGCGGTTCGGGTCGGCGGCCTCGTGGTACCGGCGTGGGTCGATGACGGGGGCGAGCGCGGCCGTCGCATCGGCCGAGGCCGCCAGGGCTTCGTCGGTCTCGAGCGTCATCGATCACATCCCTTTCGCGCCAGCGCCACGTCGTGCCAGCGCCATATGTCCCGGCCCACCGCGGCCAGCACGGGCGCCATCAGGAGAGTCCAGCGGACCAGGAAATCCGGCGCATCCCCGTTGAATCCGTAGAGCAGGAACCCGAACGTGGTCAGGGCGAAGGGGCTCCACCAGCCCAGTAGCGGCGTGAAGGGGGCCGCCACGAGGAAGTACCATGGAAACACCGGCGTCAATAGCATCAGGAAGACGACCACGAGCAGGGCCGTGCCGCCGAGCCCCGCCGCGAGGGCTTCATCGCCGCGCCGCCGGGTCCACAAGGCGAGCGCCAGCAGGACGATGGCGGCCGCCGCGCCATAGGCGCCGGTCATCCAGGGCCGGTAGAGGCCCGCCGCCTTGACGAGCGCCAGCGCGAAGAAGCCCTGTCCGCTATCGAGTCCCTGCTCATGGGCGTAGTCGGGCAGGAAGCCGATCACGCCGACCCCGGCCGACAGGAACGGCAGGTAGCAGACAGCGACCGCCGCGACGACGAGGAGCGGAAGCTTGACATCGTAGGGCCGCCAGAGTGCCGGCAGGCCGAGTGCCGCGGTCGGCTTGACGAGAGCCCCGAGCGTCAGGGCGAGCGCCGCCGCATAGGGGCGGGCCGCGCTGCCGCACCACGCGAAACCACCGAACAGGAACGCCATCACGGCAGCCTCGACGTGGCCGTTGCCGGCGATCTCCCAGACCGGCGCCGGATGCAGCAGATAGACGGCCAGCAAGGCCCGCGGCCGTCCGAGTCGGTCGAGCAAGCGCGCGGTCGCCAGCACCGCCACGCCCTCGAGCAGCACCATGGCGGCCTTCATGGCGAGGACGCTTTTCGAGACGCGCGTCACCAGCGCGAAGAGCGCTTCGGCGACGGGCGGGTAAATGGTCACGGCGTAGTCGCGCTTGTCGATCAGGCCGTATTGAGCGGCGTCGCGCAGCGGTACGAGGACCGGGTCGGCCGGAACATGGAGGTAGGGGTTGAAGCCCGCGCCGACGACGCGGCCGTCCCAGATGTAGCGGTAGATGTCGCCCGAGAGATCCGGGGTGGTGAACAGGAACGCGACCCGCAGCGCCACCGCGGCCACCACGACGAGCGGGAGAGCCGCGCGGGCACCCGCCCTGAGCGCCAGCCGCGCGGCCGCGAGCGCGAGCCCGCTCTGGGTGAAGGCGCCGGCGTAGAACAGGAGGTCGCTGCGCTGCCGCGCCGCTGCCGTGCCCCAGGCCGCGCACCCGATCAGGCCCAGCACGGCCGAGAGCGCGAGCGGTACTCCTCCGCGCCTGCCATCAGCCCGCATCGACGAATCCCGCCGCGGCCAGCACGGCGCGGGTGGCGGGGGCAGGGGCGCCGGACCTGGTCAGGCCGGCGGGCGGACGGCCCGCGAACTCGGCGACGAGCCAGGCGAAGCTCTCCGCGTCATCGACATCGTACCAGGGTGCGACCTCGACGGCCGGCAATCCGATCGCGGCGGCCCGGTCGCGGGAGTGCCACATCACGGCGGACGTGCTCCAAGGAATGTCGGTGAAGATCGCGGGCTCGCGCCGCTTCAGCCCTACCAGCGTGTAGCCGCCGTCGAGCGCCGGGCCGAACACGACCCGCTCCCCCGGGCGCCGCAGGGCCGCTATGGCATCGACGAGGATCGAGTCGGGCAAGGTGGGACTGTCGCCGTTGACCAGCACGGCGCAGTCGTGGCCGTGCCCCAGCAGGTCCGCCGTGGCGGCATCGAGAACGGCGCCGAGCACGGGATGGGTGTGAACCGCATAGCCGAAGCTCGGCGGCAGAAACGTCGCGAGTTCGATCGCGTCATCGGCCGGGCTGCAGACCGCGTAGCCCCGGGCGTCGACCGCGGCCCCCACGCGCTCGATTGTGGCCGCGACGTCGTCCAGGAAGGCACGAGACAGGACCGCGGCGCGCTCGGCGCCGAGTCGCGGGATCAGCCGCGTCTTGCTGGTGCCGGCTTTCGGGACCTTGCAGACGATCGCGATGGCGGCCGTGGGGGTGGACAAGCGTGCGGTCTCCTCAGCGGCAGAATACGCCCCACCCCCGTCAGGGTTACGCACGGCCCGACGGGACGCTCCGCCCTGAACGGTCCTGGTCGGCCGGGCGTGCTGCCTCTATATCTCGGCCACCTGCCTCCGAACGAGGCCGGGCCGCCGTGACCAGATCATGACGAGAACCGACAGGCGGCCCGCATGACGCTCCATACACCGCCGCCGACCGTCCCGGCAAAGTTCAGCCTGGGGCTGGGCCTGACCAACGAATGCAATCTCAGTTGCTCGTTCTGCTATCGCGATCCGTCCCGCACCGACCGGCTGACGCTTGCCGACGTCGAGGCCGTGATGGAGCGGCTGCCGATCCGCTCGGTCAACCTCGGCACGGGCGAGAACGGCATGCATCCCGATTTCAGGCGCATGCTGAGATATTTCCGCACCCGTGACGTCAAGCTCACCATCACGTCGAACGGCCACTCGATCGCGGTGCTCGACGACGAGGACGTCCGCTCGTTCACCGAGGTCGAGTTCTCGCTCGACTACCCCAACCGCGACGAGCAGGACGCGCAACGCGGTGCCGGCAACTGGGATCTGGTTCAGCAACAGGCGGCGCGCTGCCGGCGCCTGGGCGTCGGCGTGACGGTCATCGCCGTGATGATGCGGACCAACTACGACCGTCTGCACGAGATCGCGACGGTCGCCCAAGGCTTCGATGCCCCGCTGCGCATCAACGTCTATCAGGCGGTGCGGACCGACCTGTTCGCCCTGACCTACGACGAATATTGGCGCGGGTTCGAGACCCTGTTCGCCGCCACCGACGTGATCGCCATCGGCGAGCCGTTGGTGCGGGCCATGGCGGGCCTGCCGCCACGGGCTGGCGGCTGCGGCGTGTCCACGGTGCGGGTGACGCCGCGCGGCACGGTGCAGCCCTGCGTCTACTGGCCGGGCGGGGGCGCCCCCATGGCGGATCTCATCGCGGCCGGTGCCGCCATCGTCGACACGGCGCCCTTCGCGGCGGCCCGCGCGGTTCCCGCGGCCTGCATTCCCTGCGCCCATCGCGCGACCTGCGCGGGCGGCTGCGCGGGGCGACGCCGCCTGCTCGACCAGCCGGCCGAGCCGGACCCTTATTGCCCGGTGATCCGCGGCGACGCGAGGCCGCTCACCATCCGCATGGCGCCGTCGCGGGACTTGGCCAAGCTCGAAAGCGCCTGCACCACCATCGTGACGGCGCGCTGAAGGCCGTGCCTTGCCATGCCTCGCCGCGGCCCGCCCACAGCCGTAGCCGGGTCGATGGCGGGCTGGGCTGAGGGCGTCGTCGAAACTGGCGGCAGGCTGACCGGAGATCACACGCATGGCGCATTGGCTCTTGAAGAGCGAACCCGACACATGGTCCTTCGCCCACCAGCAGGAGGCCGGTCCGGACGGCACGTTCTGGAATGGCGTGCGCAACCATTCGGCCAAGCGATGCCTCATGGCCATGCGGGTGGGGGAGCAGTGTTTCTTCTACCATTCCGGCGGGGAGCGTGCCGTCGCGGGCATCGTGGCCGTGACGAAGGCCTACTATCCCGACCACACCGACCCGACAGGCAGGTTCGGCATGGTCGATGTCCGGGCCGTGCGGCCGCTGTCGCCCGTAGCGCTCGACCGGATCAAGGGCGAGCCGCGATTGGCCGAAATGGTGCTGGTCAAGAATTCACGCCTGTCGGTGCAGCCCGTAACGGATGCGGAATGGGCGGTCGTGCTGGAGATGGCGGGCCAATCGGCGGTGCGATGAGCCCGACCCAGCAAGATGTCGAACGGCGAAGACCAATGGCTCCTGTATGGCTCCTGGCCATGCGAAACGGGAAAGAGGAAAAATCGAAGGCGCTGTCGATTCCGGTTCATCTCAAGCGTCTACGGATTCAGGGGCTTGCACCCCGCCCCCCAACCGAGATGTGATATGCAGTATGCCCTGCTGATCTATGAGGACGAGAGCGCCACCCGAAAGGCTGAAAGTGGCCCCGCATTTGAGGCGCTCGTGAAACAGCACATGGTCTTCTCGGGGGAGCTTCGTGCGAAGGGCATCCAAACTGGGGGCGGCGGCCTGAAGGCCTCGCTGACGGCGACGACCGTTAAAGAAGCCGCTGGTAGCCGGACCATTCACGACGGCCCCTTCGCGGAAAGCAAGGAGCAGCTCGGAGGATTCTATATCGTCGATGTTCCTGATCTCGACTCGGCGATCGCGCTGGTCAAGCGCATGCCCATGGCGGACGGCGGCAGCGTCGAAATCCGACCGCTGCTCGGGCCGGGATGAGTCAAGGCGAGCTCGACCGAGCAGTTCGGGAGGCTGGAACTCGTATCATTTCAGCGCTGGCCTCCCGGTTCCGCGACATCGATGTTGCTGAGGAGGCGTTCGCCCGAGCGGCAGCCGCGTGGCCGAGGGGCGGAACGCCTTTCGACTACGCCGCTTGGCTCTACCGGGTTGCCTTTCGTGTGGCGATCGACAGTCTTCAGCGCGAGCGCACGCGCGAGAATTACGTTGAGGGTCCAAAGGCGCAGGAGCCAAATGCAGAGGACATCATGGTGGGCGATGCCAGTCTCATTCCAGATGATCGACTCCGTCTCATCTTTGTCTGCTGTCATCCGGCCATAGGGGCAGACGCACGGGCGGCGCTGACATTGAAAGTCGTTTGCGGATTCTCGACGGCCGAAATTGCGAAGGCATTCCTGGTCGCGGAGACTACCCTGGCTCAGCGACTGGTTCGGGCCAAGCGCAAGATAACTGACGCCGGGGTTCCGTTTGAGTTGCCCGACCCTTCGGCTTGGCCCAGCCGCTTGGAGGACGTGCTTTCGACCCTGGAGGTCGCATATGCGACTGCGCACGGGGACGCTGCAGGATCAGGGCCGCACGCCGGCTATGCGCACGAGATGTTGGAAATAACCCGCGTTCTTGCGGAGTTGCTGCCCGGTGAGCCAGAGGCGCTCGCGCTTGCGGCGACCGTCCGATACGCCGAGGCCCGGCGACCGGCGCGGCTTGATGAACATGGACGAATGGTGCCCCTCTCGGAGCAGGACCCGACCGTCTGGCGACGACCGTTGATTGATGAGGGCGAGAACTATCTCAGGCGCGCCGTCGCGATTGGTCCCGTTGGGCTTAGGATGCTCCAATCCGGTGTCCATAGCGCCTGGTGTGCAAGGCGTCACGTGTCCGAGCAGTTGCCTTGGCGAGTGGTCTTAAATCTCTATGACCAGATGCTCGCAATCCAGGACAACGTGATCATTATGCTTAACCGCGCGGTGGCCCTTGCCGAAGTCGCTGGACCGGAAGCTGCCCTGGAGGAGGTGGAGCGTTGCAGCGGATCACTGGTCTCGAACTATCTTCCCTATCATGCCGTCCGTGCGGACTTGCTACGCCGGACCGGACAAGTCGAATCTGCCGTTGATGCCTACGATCGCGCTCTCGCGTTAGGCCCTGCAGCTGCTGAACGGGATTGGCTGGCGTATCGACGGAACGCTCTTCGCTGATGTGACGAGGGTACATTGTCCCGCCTGCCGCCGGGAACCCAAATTCGCAAATACTTCCTACCTCTGTCGAATCCGGTCCTCACTGACCGTTTCTTGGTTGATGGCACGACTGCCAGCCAGAGCGGCAAAGAGGAGATTTTTCATGCCGAGTAATCCAAAGATCGAGCGCAACAAGCAAACCGTTCGCCGGCTTTTCGACGAGGTCATCAACACGGGGCATCTGGAACTTTGTGGTCGCTATCTCGCCGCCGACCGGGTGGATTATCAGGACTACGGTACGCCGCCAGGTTCGGCAAACGGGCACGATGGCTTCCAGCGAACGCTCGGTGCCTTCTTGGAGGGCTTCCCGGATCTACATCTTACCATCGACTTCATTATCGCGGACGAGGATCGTCTGGCGGCCTACGTCACCACGGAAGGCACCCACACGGGGTCGTTTATGGGCGCGCTGGCGACGGGGAAACGATTCAGCGTAACAGGCGCGGATATATTCGCGTTCAACGAAGAAGGGCTAGTCTCGCAACATTGGGGTGCCTTCAACACTTTGGGTATGTTGATGCAGCTTGGCCTGGCACCAATAGCAGGCTAGCGCTGGCCCCGTCGCTCTCGGCAGTGAAGATCCGGTGAACCGCGGTTAGCTTGTTGCAGCGGGCGGGACTGCATGCGCGGAGCACGACGGCAGCCGGCCGAACGCTCTCCGTACTGCCGACGGTGCCCTTTGGGCACGTCCCAACATGGCGTAGCAGCCATTGGAAACGCCTGCCTCCTTCGCGATCCTCGCCGTCGCTGGTGCAGTTCACCAGTCCATAAAAGTTGATGACGCGGATCGCTGCCGACATGATCGCGCTCCGTCTGTCGTCGCTTCTCGTCCCGAGCCGCATAAGATATAGGAGAGCGACCAGTCGCTCGAACGCGGAGCCGCGTTCGAGCGCGACGGACCGTTGAGGCGTCGGTCGAGAGCGCGGCTGCCCGCGGTGTCGCGGAGGCCGAAGCAGCCCGACTGAGCGGTGGGACGTCTGTTTCGCTTAGATGAACTTCAGCGCCTTCAGGCTGCTGTGGCCGTGGCGGCCGACGATGAGGTGATCGTGGATCGCGATGCCCATGGGCTTGGCGATCGCGATGATCTCGTGGGTCATGCGGATATCGGCGGTCGAGGGTGTCGGGTCGCCGGATGGATGGTTGTGGATCACGATCAGTACCGCTTCATCACTTATGATCACACCAGCATCAGTTTGATCATGAAAGGACTGCGCAGCTGGCTCGTGTTAGCTGTGCTTGGGTCAGGCAGAGCGGGGAAGGGGTGGCGGCCACGCGCTCATCCCAGTCGTTCCGCCAATTTTCGCGGCCGCTCCGAAACAGCCGTTCGGCTCACGGCTCGTGAAAAGAGCGTTAGGTGCAGAGCGGCCTGCTGGCGCGGCTGAGAAAAAAATCATAATGATCGCCTGCCGCTCATAAACCGACAGTGGATCTAAAACACGACCAGAGTATAAAGTAACCTGTATTTAATTTACAACACTCAACCATTGATCTCGCTTTTCACGCAGCCATTCAAGGAAGACACGCACTTTTTGCTGCCGCAATCGATCATGCGGGCACACAATCCATTGCGTCACCAAATTGATGGTAGGGGGATGGACTATTGGATAGACTAGGGTTCCTCGATTGATTTCACGCTCGATCATCAACGTGCTTTCGAGCGCGACGCCCATGCCGTCGGTGGCGGCGTCGATCGCCATGTGAGATCGATCGAACAGGACGCGTCGCCAGCGCTGGAGCGGCGTCACCTGTGCTAGGCTGAACCATCGTGTCCACTGGACCTGCGACTTCACTGAATGAATCAGCCGACAGTTCAAAAGATCGGGTGGAACAAGGCTACCCGGAGCGGCATAAGTCGCGGAGCAGACAGGAAAAAAGCTTTCCTCGACCAAACCTTCGACAAACAGGCCAGTCCATCTTCCGTCGCCGTGCCGTATCTCGATATCCACCAGATCCCGACTAAAATCCGTCGGTTCGTTGGTGCCGTCCAGGCGGACTTCGATGTCAGGGTAACGATCGAGGAATGACGACAGGCGCGGCAGCAGCCATTTGTTGGACAACGTCGGTGTAGCTCTCACGGTCAGTGTCATGACAGACCGGAACCCGCGGATCAGGTTTGTGGCCTCCGCAATCCTTTCGAGTTCGTCGGTGATGCTAGCGTAATAGCGCTCGCCGGCTTCGGTCAGCGTGACGCGGCGACCGACCTTGACCATCAGAGACGTGCCGAGTTGCAGTTCCAGCGCCTGGATCTGCTGGCTCACCGCTGACGGCGTCACGTTGAGCTCCTCCGCCGCTTTCGAGACGCTGCCAGCCTTGGCGGCCGCGTGGAAGACCGATATGGCGCGGAGGGGAAGCTGCATGGACGGCATCGCTCGATGGGTCGGGCTGTTTCCCCGATAGCTAAGCCAGGCTAACGAGTCGGACAAGACTTCTAAATTGCTCTTAAACGAGAAGTCGCATTATCTTCAACTTGTCTGACATCGGTCGCGACATGCGACGATGTCGGTGCCGAATGAAGACGTCGACCGGCGACGAGCCGAAGCACACGCGACCACGCGTGGCTCAAGGGGAGGATATGATGACGATGCAGCGCGGAATTCTGTGCGTGATGTCGGTGCTTGCGCCAGTATTGGCCTCGGCGAGTGTCTCAGCGGCACCTGCTTGTTCGACTTATCCGGCGGGAACAACCGACAAGATCGAATCGTCTGACATCGACAAAGACTTCGGACCGGTGCCAAAACCGGCCAAGGACCTGCACTTCGCCTATGTGACCAAGACGCTGATCAACGAGTTCTGGCAGGACGTCGCCGCCGGCGTGAGGAGCGAGGCTGCCAAATACGGGGTTAAGGTCGACGTCCAGGCCGCGAAGGACGAGTCTTCCATGGTCGAGCAGCTCAACCTCGCCCAGACGGTCGCCTCGCAGAAGCCCGACGCCCTGCTGCTGTCGCCTCAGTCCGACTCCAACCTTGTTCCCGTCATCAAGGCCGCCAAGGCCGCCAATATCCCCACGATCATCATCGACGACGCGCGCACCGACGGAGCGAGCGTCTACATCGGGACCAACCAGACGGCGATTGGCGCCAAGGCGGCGACCTTCCTTCACGAAACCTACCCGAACGGCGGTGAGATCGCTCAGATCGAGGGGGCGGCCGGATCGCCCAACGCGCGATTGCGTATTCAGGGCTTCAAGGATCAGCTCAAGGCCTACCCATCGCTGAAGCTCGTGGCGAGCCAGCCCGGCAATTGGGATCGGTTGGTGGCGCTCAACGCCACCTCCAACATCCTTCGCCAACACCCGAGCCTCGTCGGGATCTACGCCAACAACGACGGCATGGCGCTCGGTGTCTACGAAGCCATCAAGGCTGCCGGCAAGGCCGATGCCGTCGCGGTCGTCGGGACGGATGGCATCCGCGAGGCGAAGAAATCCGTGGCGTCCGGCGCCATGCGAGCGACCGTCGCCGAGTTCGCCGTCGAAGAGGGCCGACTCGGGGTCGACGTGGCGATCCGGTTGCTGGCCTGCCAGCCGATCCCGCTATGGGTCGTATCGCCCAACGCCGTGATCTCGAAGAGCAACGTCGCCGATTACCCGGATCCCAAGGTCGACTAGAACATGTCATGCTGTTGCTGATACCATATCTGGCTGATCACAGCCGGACATGGTATCAGGAGCCCTCGGGGCGCCTGAGCGGAGCCGATTTCCGCGTCGCGAAGCGATCAATCGGAATTCGTGTGAGAGCCTGTCTACGGGCTTACGCCTAAGCTCCGCTTCAACGTGAGCCTGGTAGGCTCTAGCGCCCTTAACATTACAGTTGCACGGCAAAAAGACCCCGGGAATCCTCAGTTTCAGCCCAACATGATGCCGCCGTTTGCAGGCAAACGTTGAGCTTTACCGAGGTCCGATTCGGTGCCTTGAAGCTTCCATCCGGGACGATTTCGACGGTGCAACTGTAATGTTAAGCCACGGGTAGCTCCGAACGAGGTCCGGGGCTCGCCATGCGGCCGTCCGCCGCATTCCTTCGCCATCGCGGAGTCTTGGAATGGGTGGTTGGCCGCCGGTCGGTCGCCACGGCCGCATCGTGAAGCATCGTCAAGGACCACGATGGAACATGTGATCGAGACCGGGCCTGAGTCGCGCCCCGCGCTGCTCGAGATGATCGGCATCACGAAGGCCTTCGGCCGGATCTGCGTTCTCGACCACGTCGATCTGGCACTGGCGCCCGGCGAGGTCCACGCCCTGCTGGGTGAGAACGGGGCCGGCAAATCGACCTTGATGAAGGTGATGTTCGGCATCGTGACGCCCGATGCCGGTACGGTCGCGCTCGAGGGCATAGGTCCAGTCCGGATCGAGGGGCCGCGGCACGCCCTGGCGCTCGGCATCGGCCTCGTTAGCCAGGAATTGAGTCTCGTGCCCCAACTCGACGTGGCCCAGAACGTGTTCCTCGGGCAAACCGCTGCCATAGGCCTCGTGCCGCGCCGGCGTCACCGGGCCGCCGCCGCCGGAATCCTGCGCCGGCTGGCGCCTCACCTCGACGTCGACACGCCGGTCTCGGCGCTCGGCATGGCGGACCGCCAGCTCGTCGAGATTGGCCGTACCCTAGCGCGGGGTGGGCGCGTCATCGCGTTCGACGAGCCGACGTCGAGCTTGACGCCCAATGAGCGCGACGCCCTCTTCGCCGTTATCCGCGGTCTCAGGGCCGACGGAAAGGCCATCGTCTACATCTCCCATCGCATGGACGAAATCCGTGCCATAGCGGATCGCTCGACCGTGCTGCGAGACGGACGCGTCGTCTCGAGCGCCGCCATGGCGGACCGGACGGATGCAGAGCTCAACGCCCTGATCGCGGGGCGGGAACTCGCGCGCGTCATGGACAACCGCCCGACGCCGCTCGGACCCGGGACGGCCGGCGCCGCCGGAACGCCGCTCATCGAGGTGCGCGGGCTCACGACGGCGCGCCTCACCGGCATCGACCTGTTGGTCCGGCCAGGCGAGATCCTCGGTCTCGCGGGGCTCGTGGGGTCGGGCCGTTCGGCTATCCTGCGCACGCTGTTCGGCATCGACGCGCGGAGCGGCGGCGAGATCCGCATAGACGGACGGCAGGTCACCATCGCGTCCCCCTCCGACGCCATGGCGGCCGGCATAGCGCTGATTCCCGAGGACCGACGGGGGCATGCCGTCGTCCCCATGATGTCCATCGAGCAGAACTTCGGCCTGGCGAGCCAACGGCGCTTCTCGCGCCGCGGCATCCTGCGCGGCTCGGCCCGGCAGGCAGCCGTCAGGCAGCAGGTCGCGGATCTCAGCATCCGCCCCGCTACCATCGCCACGCCTCTCGTCAACCTATCGGGCGGCAACCAGCAGAAGGTGGTTATCGCCCGATGGCTCGCCACCGGCGCCCGCGTGCTCATGTTCGATGAGCCGACGCGGGGCATCGACATCGGCGCCAAGGCCGAGATCTACGCCCTGCTGCGGCGCCTGGCTGAGGGCGGCGCCGCCATCCTGATGGTGTCCTCCGAACTGCCGGAACTGCTGCTGCTGTCGCACCGAATCGGCATCGTGTCGGGTGGACGCCTGTCCCGAATCGTCGATAACGACCATGACCTCACAGAGGAACGACTGATGCGACACGCAGGAGGTGCCGCGTGAAGCCGGCCGTCAGAGCCACTAGCCCCGGCACGCGGGTGCCACGCAGCGACATCCTGCGGGGGGACGTCGTCCGGCAGGCCAGCAACCTTCTCGGCTGCCTCGCCCTCTTTTTGATCTTCTCGGCCCTAACCAGCAGCTTCTACCAGCCCGCCAACCTCATCGACATCCTGCTGCAGTCGGCCATCAATGCCGTCATCGCGGTCGGCATGACGCTCGTCATCGTGACGCGGGGGATCGATCTGTCGGTCGGCTCCATCGTCGGCCTGTCCAGCATGGTCGCATCCGACGTCCTCAATCATAGCCTTGTCGGCGGCATCGCGGCAGGCCTCGGAGTCGGGCTCGCCTGTGGCGCGTTGAACGGGCTGCTGATTGCCAAGCTCAAGCTACCAGACTTCATCGTGACGCTCGGCACGCTCAGCGTGTTCCGCGGCGCGGCGCTGATCTACACCAACGGCCAGCCGATCTACGGCTTGCCGCAGGAGTTCAGGGACCTGTTCGGCGGCCAGTGGGGCGGACTGCCAACCCCGGTGCTGCTGGCGGTGGCGATTGCGGTGGCGGGCTTCGGGCTCATCCGCTACACGGCGCTCGGCGAGCAGATTGTGGCGGTCGGCGGCAACGAGGAGGCGGCTCGGCTGTCCGGCATCGCCGTCGATCGCGTCAAGATCACGGTCTATGCCATCTCGGGGGTTTTATCGGCGCTGGCGGGTTTCGTGCTCATCGCCCGGATCGGAGCGGCCGAGCCGATCGGCGGCAACGGCTTCGAACTCCAGGCCATCGGCTCGGCGGTGATCGGCGGGGCGAGCCTCTTCGGCGGAATCGGCAATCCCCTCGGATCCCTCATCGGTGCCGTGACGCTGGGCAGCCTGCAGAACGGGCTGACGCTGATGAACGTCCCGTCGTTCTGGCAATACGTCGCCTCGGGCGTGGTGGTCATTCTGGCCGTCTATCTCGATCGTTTGGCACGGCCGCGCCGGTGAGTTCGCCGGCACCGGCCGCGGACGACCTCGGGATCGTCGACGCCCACCAGCATCTCCAGGATATCGGACGGCATCGCTATCCTTGGCTCTGCGACTCCGATGCTCCTCTCAAGCTCGAAGGCGATCTCGCGCCGATCAGGCGCGACTACCTGCCGGACGGCTACTGGCGCGACGTCGAAGGCTTCGGGGTCTCGAAGACGGTCCACGTCCAGAACGGATGGGATCCCGCGGACCCGCTCGGAGAGACGCTATGGCTTCAGGCTCTCGCAGATGCGAGCCGGGGACCGGACGCCATCGTGGCCTTCGCCGACCCCGAGGTCGGCGCGTTGCTCGCAGCCCATGCCGCTGCTCCAGCGGTCCGCGGCATACGCCAGATCCTCAACTGGCACGTCGACCCGGCGCTGCGCGTGGCGCCCCGCCCGGATCTGATGGCGGCCGCGGATTAGTCTAGCGCCGCGGCTTCGCCCTCCTGGAGCGCCACCGCCTCGCCCTCGATCTGCAGATCTACTGGCCACCGATGGACCTGGCCCTCGGCCTGGCGCGACGTTTCCCAGCCACGACGCTCGTCCTCGACCATGTCGGCATGCCGATCGACCGCAGCCCCGAGGGTCTGACGGCCTGGGCAGCGGCGCTGACGCGGCTGGCACAGGCGCCCAATGTTGTGGTCAAACTGTCTGGCTTAGGCCTCGGCCATCCGCGCTGGACGCCAGACGACACCGTGCCCCTGCTGGCGCGCGCGCTCGAGATCTTTGGCCCGGCCCGCACCATGGTCGGCAGCAACCTGCCGGTCGACCTGCTCTTTGCCAAGCCAAAAGCCGTCTTCGAGGCCATCCGCGCCGTGACGGCGCCCCTCTCGCAGGACGAACGACGCCAAGTGCTGCGCGGCACGGCGGAGCGCGTCTATCGCATCTAACCCCCGAGGCCTCGGCGCTACGGGGCACCCCTCACGGATGGACTCGTGCGGCGAAGCGGACCGGCCGCTCCGCCAGGATGAGAGACGGGAAGGCGGCACGGAACCGCGCCAGATGCGCGGTTTCGAGATGGAGGTCGAAGGCGGCCCGACCGTCATAGACCTCGTAGAACACGACAGTGTCCTCCGCCCCCTCCGGCCGGATCACGTCGAACTGCCGGCATCCGGGCTCGCCGGCAACCGAATGTCGGGCGTCGTCGAAGGCTGCAGCCAGGAAGGCCTCCATCCTGCCCGGCGCCACCTGGAATTCCGCGATCACCACGAAGGCGCCGCTTTCCCCTGTCCCGTCCGTTACCTCGCTTCCCTCCGCTATCAAGACGCCGCACCGGCGGCCGGCCGGAACCGGTTTTCCATCTCGTGGCGCAGGCGGACGACGTCGAGATCGTTTACAATCTCCACATCGTCGAAGCTAACGATCTGGTCGCGCTTCACCGCCCGCTTCAGCTTGACGTTGTGGGCGAGGCCGATCGGCAGGGCGTGGAGATCAAGGCTGCGGCGTGCCGGGATGGCATTGGCCCAGACCGCGAAGCCACCTTCCCCGTCGAGCATATCGCCGGGCTGCATGTCGCGCTTGGCCGTGGCGACGGCGTCGCCCCGGAACTCCTTCGACGAACCGGTGGGCTCACCGCGAAGCACCGCGGCGAGCACGCTGATCGAGGTCTCGAGACCTATTATGTGGAACGGGCGCCACATGGACGCGTACCAGCCGGAGGGATCCGTCAGAAGGCCATACTGCTTGAAACATCCGCGCGTATATTCGTTATGAGCCTTGAAGGTGACGAAGACGCCATAGCGGATGTTGTTCACCACCTCGCGCCCATCGGGCTCTCGGCTGGCCGCGATATCGACGAGGCCCGAGCGCGCCATGCGGCCGCCGTCCGCCGCCGGGCGGAAGACCTTGGCGAGATCGTGCAGGCCGGCGGGCGGGAAGGCGAGCCCGTCGTTGGGGCAATCGAGTCCGGTGCCGTTGGCCACGGCCGCCATCTCGATGGCGGCCTTGGTGCCGTCGGTGAAGGAATTATACATCTTGGGATTGAAGTCGCCCTTGGCCACCTCCTCCTTGGTCCAGCCAAAGAAATCCCACACCGTGTCGGGGGTGGAGTAGCGATAGCGCGGTTCGAAGTTCATGCCCTTGCCGGCCGAGGTCAGCTCGAAGCCGCAGGATCGGACCCAGTCGACGAGTTCGCAGATGAGCGCCGGCTGGTCCCCATAGGCCATCGAATAGACCAGGCCCTTGGCGCGGGCCTTCTCGGCCAGGATAGGGCCCACCATGACGTCCGCCTCGACGTTGACCATGACAACATGCTTGCCGTGCTCGATCGCCGCCAGGGCGTGACGCGTCCCCGCGATCGGATGGCCCGTCGCCTCGATGACACAGTCGATCTCCTCGCAGGCGAGCAGGGCCGCGACGTCGTCCGTGGTGAAGGTCCGGCCCGAGCGGATCGCGTCGCCGGCACTGGCGGCGCTATAGCGTTCCTCGGGCCACCCGACCCGCTTCATCGACTCCCGCGCCCGCGAGACCGCGAGGTCGGCGACGCCGACCATGTGCAGGCCATCGATCTTCTGCGCCTGGGACAGGACCATGGAGCCGAACTTGCCGGCGCCGATCAGGCCGACGCGGACGGGGCGTCCCTGGGCGGAACGGCTGAGGAGCATCGTCGAGAGGTTCATTGATCAAGCCTCGTGGCCGCGACCGCGGCCGATGGTGGTTCTGGGGATGGGAGGGGGCCGGGTGTCCCGGGCCGGTCCCTTGCGGTGTCGGACTCGACGACACGATCGTGACACAACGAGTGGCAGTCTAAGACACGTCATGGAAGCGGGACAATTTAGAAAAACAGCCGCATCTCTTAGATGTCCTCAGAGCAGGCATGTCGAGATCCAGGGCACGAAGGTGATGACGAGCAGTCCAAGACTCAACCAGCCGAGATAAACCCAGATCCTCGGCATACCCGCTTCGGGCGGAACGTCGCCGATGATGCAGGCCGCGTAGTAACAGAGACCGAAAGGAGGAGCGAAGATGCCGAGTCCCATCGCCAGGACGACGATCATGCTGTAGTGGATCTCGTTCACCCCGAACTGCTGCGCGATGGGGAACAGCAGCGGGCCGAACAGTACAATGGCGGGAATGCCTTCCAGCAGGCTGCCGAGGACGACGAAAGCGACGACGGAGACCAGCAGGAAGCCAATCCTGCCGCCCGGCACGCCGCCCATCGCTGCCGCTAAGTCTTGGGAGAAGCCCGATTGCGTCAGCGCCCAGGCCATGGCACTGGCGGCACCGACGATAAACAGGATAGCGCCCGAGAGCGCCGCCGTATGGGTCAGCATCGGCAGCATGCCCCGCCAGCTCAGCCCGCCGCGGAACACCAGAAGCCCGAGCAGCAGCGAATAGGCGATGCCTATCGTCGAGACCTCGGTCGCGGTGGCGAGCCCCTCTACGACGGCGGCGCGGATCAGGAACGGCAGCGCCAGGGCCGGCAGTGCCACGGCGAGGCTCCGCAGCACCACTGCCCGCGGTGCGCGAGGCACCGGCGCGCCGCCTTCCGCCCCCGCGCGATGGCGTGCCACCAGCGCCAGCACGAGAGCCAGGGCGAGTGCCGGCAGGATGCCGGCCGTGAACAGCGCCGCGATCGAGACGCCCGTGGCCGACGCGATCGCGATCAGCACGATCGAAGGGGGAATGGTCTCGCTCATGGCACCGGACGCTGCCAGCAGCGCCAGCAGTTCGCCGTCCTGCATGCCACGCTTCCGCATCTCGGGAAACAGGACCGGGGCCACAGCCGCCATGTCGGCAGTCTTGGACCCCGAAATGCCCGACACGAGCAACATGGCGCCGAGCAGGACGTAGGACAGGCCGGCACGGACATGCCCCAGAAGGGCAGCCAGGAAGGCCACCATGGCTCTCGCCATACCGGTGGCGTCCACCAATTGCCCGAGGAGGACGAACAAGGGGACGGCCAAGAGGATCAGGCCGCTCATTCCCTCGTCCATCCGTCCCACGACCACGCTGATGGGTGTCGATGTCGTGACCAGAAGGTAGGCCGTCGTGGCGAGGGCGAAGGCGAAGGCGATAGGGACGCCCGCCAAGACGGCGGCGCCCAGCAGGCCGACGAAGAAGACCAGAAGCGCCCAATTGCCCATCGCCGCGACGAGTGGCGTGCCGAGGGCGAGCGTGCCGCAGATGAGGCCCAAGAGCAGGGCCACCATCAAGATGTCCCGGCCGTCGTAACGGATCAGCCGCGCTGCGGCGCCGAGCAGCGCGAGCCCGCAGCCGACCGGCATGGCGAGGGCACGCACCGAGCCGGACCAGCCCAGAGCAGGCGTCTCGACGACAGCCTGGTCCGACATATAATAAAGCGTGGGTTGCATCAGCAATGCCGTGAAGGCAGCGATGCTGCCGATGGCCAGGACCTCGCACCAGCGCTGCCCTCGCGACGAGAGAAGCGACACCACGAAGGTGAGTCGCATATGGCTGCCGCGCTGGATCGCGACGACGCTGCCCAGCATGGCGAGCCACAAGAAGAGGACGGAGGCCAACTCGTCGCTCCAGACCAGCGGGTGCCGGAACACGGCGCGCGCCAGGATGCCGGCGAATAGGATCAGAACCTCGGCGACCACGAGGGCAGCGGCGGGCACTTCCACGAGTCGACGCAGCCAAAGATCGAACGACGCCCACGCGAAATGGTGGCCTACGATCCCGACCTCGGGGCCGGCCGCGGCGCCCGCCGTCGTTTTCACGCCAGTGGTCCCACGACCTGCTGGAGCGCGTTCCAAACTTCGGCACCGAACTTGTCCTGCCATTCCTTGTAGAACCCCGCGCGCGACAGCGCGTCACGGAAGCTCGGCGTATCGGCCGCCGCAAAGGTGAGCCCTCTGGCGGACAGCTGGTCCTTCAGCGTGGCGTTGAGGCGCGTCACGTCCTCGCGCTGCTCAAGGGCGGCGCGGTCGAACTCCTGGCGAACCAGCCCTTGCAGGTCGTCGGGCAGCTTGCCGAAGGAACGACGGTTGGCCATGACCCAGAACGGGTCCCAGATGTGGTTGGTCTCCGCCAGATACTTCTGAACCTCGTAGAGCTTGCCGGCATCGATGGCGACGAGGCCGTTCTCCTGGCCGTCGACCAGATGCGTCTGCAGGGCGGTGTAGAGCTCGTTGAAGTTGATCGAGGTCGGACTGGCCCCGAGAGACTTGAAGAGTGACGTGAAGATCGGGGAAACCGGCACCCGGATGCGGTATCCTGCGAGATCCGACGCCGTCCGGATCGGCTTCTCCGACGAGGTGATCTGCCGGAAACCATTGTCGGACGCCTTCGAGACGACCTGCACACCGACCTTTTCGATCTGACTGCGGATGTAGGCGCCGAGGCTGCCGTCCACGCCACGCCAGACCTGATCGTAGTCGGAGAAGGCAAAGCCGACGTTGGTGATCGCGGCGGCCGGCGCCACGGTTGAGATGACGGAACCCGCGAGGTTGAGAAAATCAACGCCGCCAGTGCGGACCTGGGTCAGGAGGTCAGTGTCCGATCCGAGCTGGCTGGCGGGAAAAAAGCGGATCTCAAACCGGCCGTTCGACGACTCGCGGATGCGCTTCGTCGCTTGATCCAACCGGGCGTTGATCGGCTGCGCCATCGACTGGCCGGTGGCGAGCTTATAGGTGAATTCCGCGGCCCTGGCTGGGCCCGTGCGGATCGCCAGAAGAGGGAATGCACTACCGGCTGCGAGAAGGGTCCGACGCGAGATCGGTCCGGTCCTCAATAGCCGACCCTCTACATCACGAGGCGACGAGCGCCCGGCATCTCTCTTGCTGTCCATCGTTTCCCCGGTCGCGACTGGTCATTGCCATCGGCTCGACGGGAGTCGAGGCGCTTTGCTTGCGCCTCGTCCTCTTTCGCCGGCCTTCGTTTTCGCACCGAGTGTCGTTTCGACCCCGGCTTCAGCAAACGCTAGGCGATCGCCGGAGTATAGGACAACTTAGTTCTTCTTCCTTACCGTGTAGAAAATCTATGGCGGGTCAAACCGCGCCCCACAGCTCGAACGCGGGATCGCGAGCGGCCGCCGACGGGACCCAGCGAACTGCGGTGGTAGCGCGCTGTCGGAACGCTCTCGCGTCCGCATTGGGACATCGAGCATATAATCGACAGTCGGCGGAAGCCGTCGGTCGCTCTCAGCGAAGAGGCTCCGGAGTCGACACGATCCTGGCTGCCTCGCGATTGGCAGCGTCGAGGCTCTCCCCAAGGGTAGTTCCCTTTGCGAGCGCGGCCGCGAATGTGCCGACGAAAGCGTCTCCGGCACCATGAGTGCTGGCCACCATGATCGGGATGGCGGGCATCGTCACCGCCAGCCCCTTGCGATCCGCCGCCGCTACGCCATAACCGCCCGCCGTCACCACCACGGTCTCGCACGTTGTGGTGAGCGCTCTCGCGGCCGCCAGCGCGCGCTCCAAGCTGTCGACCACGCCGCCCCCCAGCATCTCGGCCTCTACGGCGTTGACGACCAGGACGTCGACATCCTTCAGAAGATCGGTCGTGAAATCCCGGGCGGGGGCGGCGTTGAGCACGACCGTGAGGCCGTGCCGGTGCGCCCGCGCGGCCAGGGCCGCGTTGACGGTTTCCAGGATCTCGTTCTGCAGCACGAGAACCTTCGCTGCCGCAAGCCGGGCGTTGTTGAGCTGGTCCGGCGTGATGGCGAGGTTAGCGCCCGAGACGATCACTGCGCCATAGTCGCCGCCGTCGTCGAAGATGGCCACGCTCATCCCCGAGCCGGCGCCCGCGATCGTGACGACGGCGGAACGCTCGACGCCCGCGCGCTCGAGGTTGGCCAGGAGCGCATGCCCGAAGTCGTCGTCCCCGACCGCACCCACCATCAGGGTGTCGATGCCGGCCCGTGCCGCCGCCACGGCCTGGTTGCCGCCCTTGCCACCGCACTTCGGAGCCCAGCTGCGGCCCGTGACCGTCTCGCCCTTGCGCGGCCGGTCGGGGGCGTCGACCATGACGTCATAGTGGAGGCTCCCGACGACGACGACAGTGGCGTTTCGTTGGGTCATGGCGATCCTTCAGGGTAGCGGTTCGGTCTGGTGTCTCGGCATCGTCGGCCGTCAGCTCCGGCCGCGCGAGCGGGCGACCTGGGGGATCACGGCGTCGTTGACGTTGACCACCGGGATGCCGGCCCGCTTGGCCTCATCGAGCGCGGGCTGGAGGTTGGCGTCGGTGTGGAGCGACAGAAGCAGGACGCTCTCGCCCTGGGTAATGAGATTCTCGGTGATCGACAGCTGGCCGAGTTGGTCACCCTCGCTCTGCGTCGCCTGATAGACGACCGGCACGCCTGCCGCCTTGCCGGAGTTGCCGTAACCCTGGCCGAGCAGGCGCCAGTCCTCGTCCGTGAGGGTCTTCGACATGCCGGCCGCCTTGGTGCCGGCCGGCATCTTCGGGAACGGCCCGAACTTCGCGGCGAGCTGCGACCAGTCGATCCGGTCGGGCTCGCTGTCCGAGTTGAGGGGCTTCAGCTCCTGGGCGACGAGTTGGGATGCGGCCAGCGCCATGACGCCGGCGAGAAGAAGCGCTTTTATACCTGTTTCCTCCTGGGCGAAGCTTGGAGCGAGCCGGCCGCCTCGTTGGGGCGCCGGCGGCCGTCGGGCCTTTAAGGGCCGAACATCGCGTCTTGCACGATGGACTGGGTCGACACCGCGTCCTGCAGCGCGATGGCGGCGGACAAGCGGTTATCGGCCTCGAGCCGCTGGACGATGCGCAGCATCTTGCCGACGGTGGCGATGTTGGCCTCGCATTCCCGCACGGGGTCGAGGCCGGTGAGGTCGGGGAAGGTGTCGAAGTAGATCGGCCCGTCGAAGCCGCCCCTCTTGACCTCGCGCAAAAGCTCGATGGTCTGGATGGAGTGCACGGCCCCCACCATCAGCCCGTCGTCGCGCTTGGCGTAGCCGTCGTTGAGGTGGACCCCGAGCAGGCGGCTGTGCCGGGCGATGAGGGCGGCCGCGAAGGCGGGCTGCTCGTCGGCGTAGAGGACATGAGCGAAGTCGAGCGTCACGCCCGTGTTGGGCAAGCCGACCTCCTTCAGCGCCAGGAGCGTTGTGGCGCAGTCCGGCATCAGCGAATAGGAGCGGGGCTCGTTGGGCTTGTACTCAATGCTGATGAAGCAATCCGGGTCGTGGATCCCGACCTCGCGGATGCCGTCCACCTCCTGGGCCCAGACCGTGTCGTAGTCGGCCTGGAACGCGTAGTCGAAGCCGTCCTGGCCGAGCCAGATGGTCATCAGATTCGAGCCCGCCTCGCGGGCCGCGTCGATGCCGCGCTTGGTCATGTCGATGGCGTCCCGCCGGACCGCGGGGTCGGGGTTGGTGAAGGCGCCGATCTTGAACGCCGGGTTCGAGTAGTAGCGCATCGCTAAGCCGCTGACCGACAGGCCGAGGTTGCGGATCGCCTGGCCCGTGGCCCGCGCATCATTGCCGAGGTGGTCAGGGAAGTTCAGGTCGACGTCTGTCAACCCATGTGCTGTCGCGGCTCGCTGGGCCATCTGCAGGGGGGTGGGCTTGCCCTGGCCCGCGGGCCAGAACGCATCGGGTTTCGACGCGAAGGAATTGAGGCGCGTCGCGAAGCGCGTGGTGGTGGACTGCACCGGGTTTCTCCCCCTTTGATTGAGCCAAACTTCAGGTCTATAAAACACCTTGTACAGTGCCCGATTCAGAAACTTTCGAAGCCGGGTTAGGGCTGACTGGCACAGTTCGTCGCCCTGGCGGTCGCGAATTCCTACGGAACGGGCTGGGTCGAGGTCACCGCGATGCTCGCCCGAAACACGCCGTACCGCAGTCGGCCAGCTGTCGTCGAACGGGGCTTTGCACCCATGGACGAACCCGCTCTTGCGGGAGGGCTTCCTGAGAGGTAGGGCACAACTGGAGATTTGAGTCAGCGCTTGAGCGGACTGCGCCGGCCTCGGAGCATGAAGGGTCGACCTTCATCTCGCGAGGAAACCCGATGTCCCAGCAACAAGTCCCTGTCTCCGTCAGCCCGCTCCTCCGCCGCATGCTCGACGACATGGCCATGCGGGAAGAGACGCAGCGCAACTACATCATGTTTGTCCGGACCTTCGCGTCCTTCCTCGGGCGCTCGCCCGATACGGCGACGGCCGAAGATGTCCGTCGCTTTCAGGTCCATCGAACCGAGAGCGGCGTGCAGCCGCCGACCGTCAACTGTTCGGTCTCGGCGTTGCGCTTCCTGTTCACCGTGACGCTGGACCGGCCGGACCTGTCGCGGCGGTTCGTCCTGGTCCGCCAAGCCCGCAAGTTTCCGACCGTCTTGAGCGTCGAAGAAGTCGGGCGGCTGCTCGAGGCGGCGCCAGGACGAAACACAAGGCTGCGCTCGGGACCGCCTACGGTGCAGGGCTGCGCGTCTCCGAGGTGGTCGCCCTCAAGACCGGCGACATCGACAGCACGCGCATGCTGATCGGGGTCGAACAGGGGAAGGGCGGAGCAAGCCAGAGGCTCCGGCACGCGTAGCGTGTTGGAGTGGCGCGCGGAGGGCGCAAGGACCGGAACGCGATGCTGTCGCCCCAACTGCTGGAACTGTTCAGGCAGTGGTGGCGCAAAGGCCGGCGCCGCGGCGTGATGCTGCCCCAGGGGTTGGCTCTTCCCCGGCCGCAGCAGCCTCGAGCCGCTGTCGACGCGCCAGCTCAACCGCGCCGTCCATGATGCCGCGGAGGCCGCCGGCATCAAGAAGCGCGTCTCGCCCCACACGCTGCGCCACAGCTTCGCCACCCACCTGCTCGAGCAGGACGTCGGTTCCGGCCGTGCACGACCGACGGCCGTCACGACCTGCCGATCGCGCAAAACCTCCTAAAGCAGCAGTTCTCCGCTGCGCTACCCAACACGGCCTGGCTCGCGGACATCACGTATCTGCCCACCGGAGAAGGCTGGCTCTACCTGGCCGCCGTCCTAGATCTCGCGACGCGCAAGATCGTCGGTTGGTCCATGCGCGATCATATGCGGACCGAGTTGACGTCGGCCGCCCTGATGATGGCCACCCAGCGGCAGCGACCAGCTGTTGGCCTCATCTGTCACTCGGGATCGCGGCAGCCAATACGCGGCCGAGGCCTATGGAAAGCAGCTTGCCGACATGAAGGCGACACCGTCGATGAGCCGGACGGGGTGTTGCTACGACAATGCGCCCATGGAAAGCTTCTTCCACACCCTGAAGGTGGAACTCGTCCACCAGCGACGATGGGCGACCCGGGACGAAGCCCGACGCGACCTGTTCGCTGATATCGAAGGCTACTACAATCGGCAGCGCATCCACTCGGCTCTCGGCTACATCACGCCAGAGCAAGCCGAACGGAACGCGAGTTAAACTCCCGTGTCCGCGGAACCGGGGGAGGATCAGCTTGTGACTCCCCGTTTATCCCGAACGCGCCAGCATGCCAAAGGAGTCACGGGGGATCGCTCACGCGCCTTCCGCGCCCATGAATTTGACGCACATCGGGGTGCCGAGCGGGATCGTGCCGTGGGTAGGCGACAGCCTCCCATCCCGATCGTCGATCGTGAAGACCGACAGGGCGTCGCTATTCTGGTTCGCGACCACGAGGAAGCGGCCCGAGGGGTCTATCGCGAGGTTGCGGGGCGTCCGGCCACCACAAGGGTGATACCCCGCAAGGGACAGCATTCCCTCCCGAGGATCGATCGCCGCGACCACGATGGAGTCGTGCCCACGGTTCGCACCATAGACGAAGCGGCCGTTTGGGTGGATCTGGACGTCGGAGCAGGAATTGCCAGACCGCCCATCGGCGGGGGTGGTCGGCAGGCTGTCGATGGGGGTGAGGGCGCCCGTCTGTGCGTCGAACCGGAACGACAGCAGCGTGGAGTCGAGTTCGCAGATCACCATCGCCAGCCACCCGCCCGGGTGGAAGGCGAGGTGGCGGGGGCCGCAGCCGGCGGGCAGCGCTGCGCGTGCCACCGGCGCGTCCGAAAGCGCGCCGTCCGGGCCGAACCCGTAGCTGAGGATCGCATCGAGCCCCAGGTCGACCACGGCCACGAAGCGCCCGTCCGGGCTCGGCAGCACGCAATGGGGATGCGCCCGCTCCTGCCGCTCGGCGTCGGGGCCCTGTCCGCGATGGGCGACGCTGGCCCCCGGCGCGCCGAGGCCGCCATCCGCCCGCAGGGGATAGACCACGACGGCCCGGTCGGGCCCATCGTCGTGCGGTCCCATGCCGTAATTGGCCACCAGAAGATGACGGCCGGCCCGGTCGAGGCTGCTATAGGCCGTGATGCTGCCGAGGCTCGGCTGCTTGTTGATGTAGCGCAGCCGGCGGGCCGCGGGATCAACCCGGTAGGCGCTGACGGTCCCCTCGTGCCAGCCGAACACCTCGGTGTTGGCGTAGACGCACAGGGTCGCGGGATTGACGGTCAGGAAGGTCGGGTTGTCCACGCCGCCGTCCTCGCAGAGCAGCGCGGCGGTCCCATCCGCCGGATCGAAGGCGAAGACCGACAGGCCGACGCCTCGCGCACCCTGGAAATAGGGCGCCTCCCGGTTGAGGCTGCCGACCACCATGAGCATGGCATGTTCCTCGTAGGCTTCGGCAGGCCGCCTAGCGATCCGCCGTTTCCAGCACCTGATTCAGGAGAACCGCCCCCAGGATGATGGCGCCGCGCACGACGTACTGCCAATATTCGGAGACGTCGAGCAGCGTCATGCCGTTGGTGATGGAGCCGAGCAGCAGCACGCCCAGCAGGGTGCCCCAGATGCGGCCCTTGCCGCCGAACAGGCTGGTGCCCCCAATGATCGTCGCGGCGATCACGTCGAGTTCCATGCCGGTCGCCGTGTTGCCCGTGCCCGAGCCGATCTGCGAGGCGATCAACGTCCCGGTGACGGCGGTCAGCACCCCGGTGATGGCGAGCGTCATGGTCTTCACGAAGAAGACGTCGATGCCCGACAGGCGGGCGGCCTCGGCGTTGCCGCCCACCGCATAGACGGCGCGCCCGAAGCTCGTAAACTTCATCAGCAGGTGCATCAGCACGAAGACGGTGAGGAAGACGTAGACCGGGAACGGCACGCCGAACAGGTCGCCGGCGCCCAGGAACCCGAACCAGTCGGGCAGGTCGGTCAGCGGGAAGCCGCCCGTGATGAGGTTGGCGGCGCCGCGCAGGGCGGTGAACAGGGCCAGGGTGGTGATGAAGGTCGGGACGTTGAACCAGCGGCGCATGCTGCCGGTGAATACCCCCGTCAGGAAGCCGATCGTCATGGCGACCAGCACGCCGATCGCCACCGCCGCGACCGAGCCGATCCGCGCCGACAAGGCGCCCGAGAACCAAGCGACCACGCATCCCGCCAGGGCCACGGCGGCCCCGACCGACAGGTCGATCTCCCCCGCGATGATCACCGCCGTCATGCCGAACGCGATGATGCCGAGCATCGACACCGTGCGCAGCACGTTGAAGAAGTTGCCGAGCGTGGCGAAGCCCGGCGCGAAGACGATGAGGACCACGACGATGACGAGCAGGATCGCCTCCATCGTGTAGATCTTGAGCATCGTCGTGCCCATGCGCCGGCGCTTTGTCTGCGCCAGGGGACTGGCGGCGTCGCTCATGTCTGGCTGCCTTCCATGCACAGGCGGTAGAGTCCGGCGAGCGTGACCGTGCCGGGAAACACCTCGGCCACGATGCGGCCGAGCCGCATCACCAGGATGCGGTCGGCGACCTCCAGCAATTCCTCGGGCTCGCTCGACACGAAGACCGAAGACAGGCCCCGGTCGGCCTCCCGCCACATTATGTCGAAGATCTGCTGCTTGGCCTGCACGTCGATGCCTCGGCTGGGCTCATCGAAGAACATGACCTTGGGATGCGTGTTGAGCCAGTTGCCGATGACGATCTTCTGCTGGTTGCCACCCGACAGCGACGACACCGGCAGCAGGGCGTCCGGCACCTTGATGGCGAGCCCCTGGATCTGCCGGTCGACGAAGGGCTGTTCGCGCCGGCGGTCGATAAGGCCGTGGCGGGCAATACGGCCGAGGCTGGCGAGACACAGGTTGTCGTGCACCGAGCGGGCCTGCACGAGCCCCGCCTCCTTGCGGTTCTCGGGCGTGTAGCCGACGCCGAGGGCCTTCATCCGGCGCAGCGAGCGTTGCCGCACCTCCTGGCCGTCGACGACGATGCTGCCAGCATCGAAGGGGTCCGCGCCGAAGACTGCGCGCAGTACCTCCGTGCGGCCTGCCCCGAGCAGGCCCGCGAAACCCAGCACCTCGCCGTGATGGAGGTCGAAGGAGACGTCCGCGAAGGCCCCCGCGCGCGTCAGGCCGCGCACCTTGAGCACCGGGGCGCCGCTGGCGGCCGCCCGGCGCGGGGGCCGCACCGCGCGGGCGACATCGCCGAACATCATCTCGACGATCCCCTCCGGGGTCGTGGCCGCCATCTCGGTGGTGCCGATGGCCTTGCCGTCCCGCAGCACCGTGCAGGTGTCGGCGATTTCGAACAGCTCGTTCATGCGGTGCGTGATGTAGATCATGGTCACGCCGCTGCTGCGCAACCGCCTCACCAGCCCGAACAGGAGGTCGACCTCGCGCGAGGCGAGGGCGGAGGTCGGCTCGTCGAGCAGCAGGATGGGTGGCGAGAAGGACATCGCCTTGACGATCTCCACCACCTGCTGCTGGCCGACGCTGAGCGAGCCGACGGGGGCCTTGGAATCGATGTCGAGGCCCATGTCGTGCAGGAGGCGCGTGGCATCGGCGTGGACGCGCGGCCAGTCGACCAAGTTCCGGCCGAGAACGCGCCGCTGCGGCAGGCGCCCCAGGTAGATGTTCTCGCCGACCGACAGGACGGGGACGAGCGACAGTTCCTGGTGGACCGTGACGATGCCGGCCTTGAACGCGTCGCCGGGACTGTCGAACGCCACCGGGTCGCCGCTGATGGTCAGCCGGCCGAGGGTCGGCTGCACGGCCCCGGCCAGGATCTTGATAAGGGTCGATTTGCCCGACCCGTTCTTGCCCATCAGGGCATGCACGCGCCCGGGTGCGAACCTGTGCGTAAAGGGCGCCAGCGCCAAGGTCGGCCCGTAGGCCTTGGCGATGCCCTCGAGGTCGATGGCGCCCAGGGTCATGGGTCGGTCATGGCGAGAGCATCCGGGCGCGTGCCTGTCGTCACTGCATCGTCTTGGCGCCGGCCAGGAAAGCCTCGACGCCGGGCTTGTCGTCGCGCGCAAGCGGCAGGGCCGGGACCAGGACCTGCTTGTCGACCGGCTTGCCGTCGATGGCCAGGAGCGCGGTCTGGATCGCATCCTTGCCGACCTCGACCGGCTGCTGGGCGGTCGTGGCGATCAGTACGCCGTCGGGATCGAGCAGGAAGTTGGCGAGCTGCTCGGACCCGTCGGTGCCGAACACGAAGACCTTGCCCTGCTTGCCGGCCCGCCGCACCGCCTGGACGGCCCCGACCGTGCCGCCCTCGTTGGCCGCATAGATCACGTTGATCTCAGGATGGGCGGTCAAGAGGTCGCTGGCGACCGCGACGGCCTTCTCGGCCAGGAAACCATCCTGCTGCGCCACGATGGTGATGGTGGTGCCGTCCTTGGCGGCGGCGAGGAAGCCATTGGTGCGCGCGTCGCTCTGCTCCGCGAGCTGAGACCGGAACGCCAGAATGCCGAGGTTGGCCTTGCCGCCGAGCTTATCCTTGATGAACTTGGCCGCGATCTTGCCCGAACCCATCCCGATGTCGCCATCCGACGTGCCGATGAACGCGACCGGGAAGTCGGCATCCATGTGGGTGCCGTAGAGCACGATCTTGACGCCCTTGTCGTTGGCGCGCTGGAGTGCCTTCACCGAGGCCTTGGCGCTGATCGGCGCGATCACGATCGCTTTCGCGCTGCGCGCCACGAAGGTGTCGACCAGCGTCGCCTCCTTCTCGGCCTTGGATTCCGAATTACCCTGCAGCAGGGTCGCGTTGTCCTTGGCGCCGGCTTCCAGGCCGAGCTGGATGCCGCGGAAATATTGGTCCTGCTGGAATACGATCCCGCCGATCGTGGGCAGCTCCGCGGCCAGGGCGGGATGGGCCAACATGCCGGCCCCGATAATAGCGGCGCCGGCGACATGCTTCAGTGTCATCGTCATGGACGTGTTCCTCTCCCGATCGTGTTGTTCGTGCGTTCAGCTGCCGATTATTCGGCGGTGGCATCCGTCGCGCTGATGAATTGCGCGCCGTATTCAAGGTGACGGCTGACCAGGTAGGCGTAGGCGGTGCGATCGCGCTGCCGCACCGCCTGGATGATGGCGTCGTGCTCCTGGAAGGTGCCGTCGATCACCGGCCGCCGCGACTTGCCGAGCAGCATGAGCCGCATCACGGCCGGCTTCAGGAACCGGTAGATCTCGTCGAGCGTGCGGTTGCGGGCGAGGCCGATCAGGGCGCTGTGGAAACAGAAATCGGCCTCGGCTGCCGCTTGCATGCCGTGCGCGACCCGCATCTTCGCATTCAGATCGTCGAGCCGGGCGAGGTCCGCCGCGGCCACCGCCATCACTGCGTCCCCGATGCCGACCTCGACGATCCGGCGGAAGCCCTGCACGTCCGCGAAGGTCTCGAGCGACACGTCCATGTTGGCCGACAGCAGGTCGAAAGCCGCCGCCACGCCTCGGTCGACGATGATGGCCCCCACCTTCGGTCGCACGTCGATCAGGCCGTAGGTCTTGAGCGTCCGCAGCGCTTCGCGCACGGTGTTGCGGCTGGCCGACAGGTGATCGCCGAGCTCGCGCTCGGTGGGCAACGGATCGCCGACCCTGAGGCCACGATCCCGGATCAGCGCGCGGATCTTCTGAACCAGCACGTCCACGGTCGTCCCGTACGGGGCGGCGGCGGGCGGGGCAAGCAAGGGAAGGATCGCGACTGCCATCACATGATCCCGAACTGCTCGAAGGCCGCGACGGTGGTCATGCCGTCCTGCAGCGCCTTCAGCACCGCGTTCTCGCCCCGCACCTTGTCGAAGGCTCCCGCGAAGGCTGGCTCGACCACCGCCTTGGGCACGATCAGCACGCCATCGCGGTCGCCATAGACGACGTCGCCCGGCTCGACCCGCACCCCGTCGAGCTCGATCGGCACGCGCCAGTCCACGACCTTGCCGCGCGGCCCCTGGTCCTGGGCGTAGCTGCCGAAGGAGGCGACCGGGAAGCCCAGCCGCCGGATCTCGTTGGTGTCGCGATGGAAGCCGTGGAGCACAGCCCCGGCCGCCCCGCACATCCGCGCCCGCGTCGACATCAGCCCACCCCACAGCGCGTAGCGGTGCGAGGCCCCGGCGCAGATGTAGACCTCGCCGGGCTTGAGGTCGTCGAGCGCCGCGAACATCAGGCCGAAGGGCTGCGCGCTGACGGCGGCCTGCCCGGACGACCGCTCGGCGAAGAAGTCCGCCTCCAGCACCGGCATGGCACGCCCGAGCACGACCATCGCGGGATCGATCGGCTTGAGGGCGGGCGACAGGAACTGCTTCTGGTAGCCCAGCCTGTCCAGCACGTCGCCCACCACGGCGACAAACAGTTCGCGCCGCACGGCGTCGAACAGCGCCGTGTCGTCGGCCCCGGCGCTCACGGCCGGGCCTCCGCGCCGCGCAGCGGCAGCGCCGCGATGCCCGGTCCCATCAGGGCGTTGATGTAGCCCATCGAGAAGGCCATGCCGGCGTGCCAGGGGGCGGCGCAGGTCATCTGCGGCGCGTGGTCGGGCACGATGACGCCGTCGAAGCCGGCCTCGCGCAGCAGCTCGATCACGCGAGGGACGTCGATGTCGCCCTCGTCGATGAAGGTCTCGTGATAGTGCGGGACACGGCCGCGCACGTTGCGCAGGTGCACATAGGCGATGCGCCCCTGGCGGGCGTGCCGGTCGACCGTCTCGTAGAGGTCGCCGTCCGCCATCTCGGCGACCGTGCCGACGCAGAATTCGAGCGCGTTGGCCCGGCTGGCCGCGAGGTCGACAAGGCGCTGGTAGAGGTACGGCTGATAGACGAGGCGGGGCTGCTGGCGCACCACCGGGAGCGGCGGGTCGTCCGGATGGGCGGCCATGCGCACGCCGGCCGCCTCGGCCACGGGCAGGATGCGGTCCAGGAACCATTGCAGGCGCGCCCAAAGCGCCTCCGTTGGAACAGTGGGGCGGAGGCCCTCGGCGGCGGGGTCCACCACCATATTCCAGGCGATGCTGGCGGGCAGGGGGCTCTCCGTCACGGCGTTGGGTCCGTCGAGCCCAACCGAGGGCGCACCGCCGCGGGCGACGTTCGCGGTGACGCGCCCCGCAACGCCCGCCAGGCTGAAATTGTAGCCGAACACCTGGATGCCGGCCGCCCCCACGTTGCGGATGAGACGCTTCACGCCCTCCATCTGGATGTCCCGGCGCGGGCCGTCGAACAGGATGTCCGACCACAAAGCAGGATCGAAGTTCTCGATGGCGTAGAAGGTCAGCCCATGCGCCGCCATGGCGTCGCGGATGGCGACGAGTTCCGCGACCTCCCACACGCGCCCCTCGGCGATGCCCCATCCCGATCCGTCGCCGATGGGCTGGTCGGCGCGCGCGGTCTGGTCGTTGCCGCGGAAGTAGTCGCACATGTGCACTACGATGTGGGTCGCCCCGCACTGCCGGGCGAACGCGAAATGCGCGTCGTCCAGCATGTGGCGGTAGAGCCCGAAGCCGAGTTTCATGGACGCCAATCCTCCAACGCCCCAATTTTGAGCCGGAGTCTGACGAAGGTATTTGTTGGACCACTGACTGTCAATGCCGCTGCGGATGTTGATGCGGTATGCAACTGCGGCTACCTGTCCGCTATGAAAGCCGCTCGATCGGCTGAGCTGGTCCAACGATAGCAAGATGCCTGAGGGATGGAACGATGGCACGGGAAATGGAAGGCAAGGTCGCGCTGGTCACCGGGACCTCGGGGGTGGCCGCGGCGGCGTCCGGCCGGTTGATCGAACTCGGCGCGCGCGTCCTAGCCTGCGGCATCGACGAGGCCGCCAACGCGGCCCTGCTCGCCAGCACCCCAAGTGTTGCGGTGCGCCGGGCCGACATGGCCGTGCCGGCCGAGGTCGAGGCCTGCGTCGCGGACGCCGTCGAACGCTTTGGCGGGCTCGACATCATCGTGAACGCGGCCGCCATCCATCCCTTCGGCACGGTGGTCGACACCGACGTCGCAACGTGGACGCGGTGCCTGTCCGTCAATCTCGGCTCGCTCTATCTCACCAGCCATTTCGGCATCCCGGCCATCCGCAAGCGGGGCGGGGGCTCCATCGTCAACCTGGCCTCCGTCCAGGGCCATGCCTGCCAGCAGGGCGTCGCGGCCTATGCGGCCACCAAGGGCGCAATCCACGCGCTGACGCGCGCTATGGCGCTGGATCACGCATCCGACAACATCCGGGTTAATTCGGTGAGCCCCGGATCGGTGCGGACCCCCATGCTGGCAGTGGCGGCGCGGCACTTCGATGGCCCGGACGCCGATGTCGAGGCTGTGTTCCGCCGGTTCGGGGAGGCCCATCCGCTCGGCCGCATCGCCGAAGCCGAGGAAGTGGCCGAGATGATCGTGTTCCTGGCCGGTCCGCGCGCCAGCTTCTGCACGGGCGGCGACTACCTGATCGATGGCGGCCTGAAGGCGGGGATCGGGGTCAGGTGATGCCTCGGTTCCGTACGATCGCGGCCGCGGGAATTCGGGTGACGCTCGACCTGCGCGTCGCTCCAAGCGCGACCGACCTCGAAGAGCGGCTATTCAAAGAGGCCGGCCAAGACAGCGAGAAGGCGAACGTCGTTGATTATGTGGCCGACCGTTAGGCCTCCATTACCACCGGCGTGGTCACCGCGCTTGAGGCACGCCCGGATCCTCAGCATGGAGCCGGCCAATACATGCTGCCCGCGCCCTCCGCACCGCCATGAGAGAGGTGTCGCGCATCGAGACGGGAGTGCCTGGATGGCAGCTGGTCGAGAACGGGATCCGACTGTTGAAGCCTCTGCAGTCCCGTCGACGCGACGCAGTCATCCGCGCTCGGCACAGGCCTGATCTTAGTCAGGATCGAGCGCCATGGCACCATCACGGGATCGAACGCTGAAACCAAGCTGCGTCCGCTCTGCGCCCATCCGGGTCGTCCTGCCAGTTTTCACCGCTGCTCCGAAGCAGACATTCGGCTTGCCGTCATGGACGGCGAGGTTGGTGAAGGGTTACGGACGCCGGCTGGCGCAGGTCGCGCGTCTGGGCTGACGGCCGGCGTCCGTAAGCCGCCCAAGGACGAACGCGCGGGGGTCGTCCCGCGCTATGGGGATTTGGCGGAACCGGC
>JAABUU010001835.1_pt1 | contig 33023 bp, 25 predicted proteins | sample 5559301 | NCBI WGS metagenome assembly JAABUU01 (sample SAMN10711884, study PRJNA513360) | rock metagenome | isolation source: Antarctica rocks | place: Antarctica: Victoria Land, Richard Nunatak white
TACAAACACATTTCTTTCGAGTCTAGCGCAGTCTCTGAACATTACATAAATAGAAGCTCTTGTATCAATCTTCTTCTGTATTCTTAATATTCAGTTATAGCTATCTCTAAAGATCAAGCACTATCAATTCTGATCTTCATTGATTGTATCATTTAGACACGATTCTGACATAGACGATCTAGTATCATCTTGACATGTTGTCTATGCTTCTTTTGAGTCTTGCTGTATATGAGAATGTTGTCTAAATAAGCTTGGCAGAAGTCATTTAGAAAGTCTCATAGAACATCGTTCATATATTGCTGAAACGAGATCGAATCGTTTGTTAATTCGAATGATAGAATCTTTGATTTGTACGCTTCTAGAGCGATAATGAAGATTGTATAGTTCTCACTATCGAGATGCATATGAAGTTTGTTGAAAGCGAAAATTATATTCAGTTGAATCAGATGCTTGCAGTCAACAATTTTGCCAATCATCTCATTTATGAGTGATAGAGAGTAGCGATTTCTTTTGATAATGACATTAAGCTTTCAATAGTCAACGCAGAAGCAAAGATTATCATTGATCTTCAGAGCGAATAGAACGAGTAAGAAATATGAGATCTTGCTAGAAGTAATAAAATTCTTTGACAGATTTTCGTTCAGATATTCTTTGATCTTCTGAAGCTTGTAGAATGACATTTGATAAGCTCGACATCTAGAAGAAGTGACATCGTTAGTGAGCTCTATCTTATGATCATATGAACGATGAGATGATAGCTTATCGACTTGAGCTCGATCAAACACGTCGAGAAAATTCTGATATTTCGAAGATAGCTTGACTTTGATGTCTTCTAGATTTTGAGCTGATGCATCGATGAAAGCAACGTTTAGAACGTTCAGTTCGCATTGAGTGTTGTAGACTATTTTTCTATCAATATCTTCGATCGACATAGCGAAAATCTCGATGCGATTCTTCTTTGATCGTTTAATCAGTGCATGAAAAGATGCAGTTCTCATATTAAACATAGAAAAGTTCTTTTTCAAAGCAGTAGAAGCTGATCATTGAAGCACTTTGAGAGCTGAACTGATAGAAGAATTCGATGATCATGATCATTTTGAGTGTGAAGCTCTGACTGACATCGAAAAAACAGAAATGAAAGCTTCTAATTGATTTGAAAAAACAATGACATCGTTTTGCATATCTAGTAGTATTTCATTTTTGTTCATTCAGAACTTTTCTAATATGACATCATGATGATTTATATCAGCTATTAACATTTAAACAGTCAATTTCTTATGACTTTCGACTGTGAGATTGAGTAGAATTTTATGAGTAATGATCTTCTTTGTCAGCTTTTCATCATATTCTCTTATTAACTTCTCTTTAGCTAGTCATATGAGTTGAATTTCAAGCTTCTGACATATTTGATCAACTAGCTTTGTATGAATCAAGATGTAGATCATCAAGTCACTATCTATCAGAGATCGTAGCTTAAAGAATTTGTCTTGCGAGAATAGAATGACATAGACTAGAAATAACTTTTCGAAGTAGTTCTCTTCAATAGATGAAATTTCGTCGATTAGATTGCATAAAGAAATGATCTCTATCTCTTTGATGACTCTGAAAGAGATGATTAGTTTTTTGAATCAGACTCTGAATCAAAGTTCAAAGAATGATCAAACTTGTCATTTAATGCGTTAATTCTGAAAGATTTATTTGAACATTCTTTAGAAGTATGATCAGACTTATGACATAGAAAGCAGTTTTTGATTAGTAAGTCATTTTCTTTAACGTTAGTCAAAACAGCGTCACGTGATTTTGACTAATCAATTATCTTCGTTTCTATGATTCTACGAGTAGCTTTGACTGATTCTTCAACGAAGATAATCTGTTTAGTTGTTTAAGCTTTGATCATTGCTTCTCTATTCTTGATCTCTTGAATAGCTTGTTGATCGTTATTCAATTGAATGAGGTAGAAATAAATTTCTTTCAGAGTACTGAGTTGAATCAATTGAGTTACTTAAGTGAATCGAAGTCGAAAATTTATTCTATTCTTTAAATCGACGATCAGCTGTTTTTCTTGATAGTCTAGATAGAAGAATAGTCGTTGAAATTAAGTATAAAACTCGCTGAATTTCTTCTGTTCTTGAATCAAGTTGTAGTAATCTCTACAAAAGTTGACTTCTTTATCTGAATCATTGAACAACTGAGATAGCTCTTTCAAAAGCTCATCGACGATCTTGTATGAGTTGAAACAGTCATGTTCACGTCTTGACTGAGTGATCTCAGCTGCATCATCAAATAATCTGAAATGTATGTAGCTCAGCTTGACTCGTTCACTTGAAAAAAGATCAACGTTGATTTTCAGCTTGTTCTGAACTTTTTCATATCAGTTCTCTCAAATAGAATTCTTTTCATCAGTGAACAACGAAGAATCGAGTATTTTCTGAAATCTAGAACGCTTAAAGTAGATTGATGATGATGAGATAATCTCTCTAGCTTGTAGTCTAGCTTTCAGCTCTTCGCATCGTTTCTTTAAAGCTTTCATAGTCATAGAAGATGTTATGATTTCAGCGAATGAGTCGTTATCTTTGACAATGAAGAATGAAGCTTCGAAACACTCTTTGAAGAGATGAGACATGATGAGAGAGAAAGAAGAGATTGAATTGAACGAGTGTTTTAAAAGAAAGAAATCGAGCGAAGAATGATGCTCAATAATAGAAGATAAAGTCATTTTTGTTGTTTGATTTGAGAATTGATTGATTCTCTTGATCGATTTGATTCTCTAGCAATCAACGAAGATTTTTTATCGCTGATTCTCTTAATCGAGATGAACAATGCGTACTTTATGAGCTGTAAGTCGTCTAGCAATTCAATCAGTCTCGCTGTTGATTCTATAGACTCTCTAGTGTTGTTCTGTCTTTTGATTGCATCAATCATCAGATAAACGAATTTCTTTAGACTCGATCTGTCTGAACGAGTATATTGAACGAGTAATGAGTATCTGTATCATATGATAAACGAAATTCTTAATGTAATGTTGAAATCGTGTCTAGATCATTCAATCAAAGAGACTCAAGACTGATATGTATGTATTGCTCTTTAGAGATAACTATAACAAGACATTAAAAATACAGAAGAGAAAGAGTGCAAGCTCTTTTATAAATAATGACTTGAGACTGCGCTAGACTCGATACAGATGTGATGTAATATGTCAGATGTGTTTGTTTAAAAGAATGATGAAAGAAATGAATGAAGAAAGTGCTGAACAACGAGAAGAAGTGCTGAGAATGACTCGAATAAATGCGCTAGATTCAAACTAGGCATAGCGTCAAGACTTGCTTTAATCAAATTGATTAGAGTTATATCTGAATTCTGATCAATTCAGACATGTTCATAACACATTTATGCTTTGAATCAAGAATAACTCTTTCTGAGCAGTGATTGAAACAAGTTGTTTGAGCATTGTAAAGATTTTAGTCTGAATGATTGAAGAAAGCAAAGCTGATTATGATCAATTTGAGTGCTTTGAATTGAGCGAAATTGAAAAAATCGAAATAGAAGTATTCAATTGATTCAAAAAACAATGACGTTGTTTTGCATATTCAATAATATTTCGTTTTTATTCATTCAGAGCTTACTCAATATGACTTCATGATAATCAATATCAGCTATCAACATTGATATAATCAATTTCTTATAACTTTCAATGATGAGATTGAATAGAATTTTATGAGTGATAATTTTCTTAAATATTTTCTCATAATAATCTTTTATTAACTTCTCTTTTGTCAGTGATATAAATTGAATTTTCAGTTCTTCACATACTTTATTAACTAAATTAAAATGTACAATTATGTAAACAACTGAATTACTATCTATTAAAGAACGAAAATCGAAAGATTAATTCTAAAAGATGAGATGAATGTTAATTAAAAATAACTTTTCAAAGTAATTTTCTTTCAATGAAATTTCATCTAGTTTGCACAAAGATATAATCTTTATCTCTTTAATAACTTTTGAAAAGATGATTAGTTTTTTGAATCAAAATTCGAATTGAAATTAAAGTGATCATATTTATTGTTCACTGCATTAATTCTAGTAGATTAATTAAAGCACTCTTTAAAGTTATGATCTGATTTATAATATATAAAACAACTTTCGACTAGAATGTTTACTTCTTTGACGTTAGTTAAAATCACGTCATACAACTTTAAATTATCAGACTTCAAATGATTGAATGATTGCTGAGTGATAATAGTTTCTTTATGAAAGATAGTTTTTGAAATATCATTAATGCATTTGATCTTGATCTTGATCTTTCAAATGACTTGCTGATTATTATTTAAATGAATCAAATAGAAATGAATTTCTTTTAGAAAATCAGATTGAACTAGTTGATTTACTCAAATGAATCAAAGATGAAGATGTATTTTATCTTTCAGATCAGTGATCAGTTACTTCTTGTGATAGTTTAAATAGAAAGATAAACATTCAAACTAAGTATAAAATTCACTGAATTTCTTAAATTCTTGAATTAAGTTGTAGTATTCTTTACGAAAGTTGACTTTCTTATTTAAATCATTGAATAACTGAGTTAACTTTTTCAAAAAATCATCAATGATTTTATAAAAGTTGACATAGTCACATTCACATCTAGCTTGAATCATCTTAGCTGCATCATTGAATAATCTAGAATGTATATAGCTCAATTTGACTCATTCATTAGAAAAAAGATCAACGTTGATCTCTAGTTTATTTTGAATTTTTTCATATCAGTTTTTTCAAATAAAGTTCTTTTCATCAGTAAACAGCAAAGAATCAGGTATTTTTCCAGATTTAAAATGCTTAAAATAGATGAAATTAAAAGAAGTGTTTTCTTTAGCTTGAAGTTTAATCTTCAACTCTTTGATTTTGTTTTCTTGTTGTTTATTTAACTCATAAAGTTGATCTGTTTCTTCATTAAGAGCTAGACTTCAAGTCTTTCAGATTTCATAAAACATGAGAAGTATTATTGTTTCAATGAATGAATGAATGACGCAGCACTTGATGATTTCAATGAATCAACATCAGAGATTTAAGAGAAATGATTTTGAAATTTTTCAAAACACTTCAATAAATGAATGATTAAACATGATAAGATTCATTTGAAAGAGAATTGAATGAATGATGATGCTTAACGATTGAAAAAGAAAGATGTATAAAAAGATGTTTAATCTTCAACAAAAAGATGAAATTTGTTTGTTGATTGATTTGATTAATTCTCTAGCAAACAACGAAGATTCTTTATCGTTGAATCTATCGATCGATTTGATTCTTGAGCAAAACAACGAAGATTCTTTATCATGATTCTTGTAATCGAATGAACTTTGCGTACTTAATGAGCAATAAGTAGTCTAGCAATTCAAACAGTCTTGTAATTGATTCTATTCAATCTTTTAGTGTTGTTCTATCTTTTAATTGTTGTTGATCATTAGATAAATAAATTTCTTTAAACTCATTCTGTCTAAATGAGTATGTTGAATGAATAATGAAATCAGTATCATGTGATTAACAAATTCTTAATATAATGTCAGAATCATGTTTAAATGATACAATCTATCATGATTCTAGTCTTGTCAGACTCAGTCTTCTAATCTTGTTAAATTTATTCTCGCTTCGTCATCTTGACTAGTTTCTATTGAGTCTAGCGTTCATTGAGAAACACACATATGTAGTCAGCTTCTTTTCTGTAGCTATCTTTCTTTCTTAGCATTTATTTTCTAGTTAAATGACACTCATATGACTCGCTTTATGCTGGTTTCTAACATTAGATAAATGCTCATCAACTACTTTGCTATCAATGAATAAATGATATGAAACAATCTATTCAGTAAGAAAAATTTGCAAAAGATTCTTCAAATTTGCATCATCATTTTAAATCGTAAGAGATTCTTTGATTCTACACTCATTTTTATCATTTTATTCGCAAGAAATTCTTTAAATAAAACACTCAATTATTATCTGAAATTCACAAGAAATTCTTTAAATTTTCACTCATCAAAAAACATTAATTTAAAACATTAATTTCTCATTTACTTTTATCTTCTCTCATCATGATACATAACGTTGAGTCAGTTGAGTCTTGAACAACTCATCTGCTCAAAAGCACTGTCAATAAAAGAGTTTCACTTCTACTCATTAATGCTTCAGTTGAAGTTGAGAAAACTGACATTTCATGAAACATAAACATTGAAGAACAACTGTTTCATTGAGTCAGCAATCAATTTGATGAAGTCATCAATATGTTGAATGAGCTTCAAAGTCAGCAAGACTTGACTTTACAACTCAATGAACATTGACTTCTCATACAAGATGATCACAAAAAGAGAGTAAAACAACTAGAAGTTGCTTTTAATAAAAATGATGAGTTAGAGAAAAAATTTAATCAGTTACAAGGCGAGCAATTGAACTTCAGAGTGAAACAACGTCAAGCTGATTGATCTATGCTTCGTCAAGATACTCAGTCAGCTGAGCAACAAGTCAATCAGAAAGAAGCTTACTCTCAATGAGAATCTTTTACTTTATTTGATAATGAAAATGAGAATGATCATCACAAGTTCATCAAGCTTTCAAATTCACTCATTTTCATTTAAACAAATGATTCTATTTGAGAGACATGAAACATCAAAATAGCTGACAAGCTCAATGTTAATGCGAATCATTACTTTACTGAAAAGATTCATATTATTTATGTGATTTTCAGACTAGAAGACAATGCTGATCAGCAAATTCATGCAAAGCATCATGTTGATGCTTTCTCACTTTATCAATCACTATCAGAGTTACTGAAACATCTGAAAGAAATTTATGAAGATCAGAACTTAATTCAAAAATGTCATCATGAATATGTTACTTTAAAGCAGCTCAACAAGCTCTTCAACTCTTTCTATTCAGAATTCACTAGAATATTCAGCTTTCTGAACTATGATGATGTCATTCTGATGAACAACATTCAGAATAAAATCAACAATTGTCTTTAAAATGCATTGTCAGTTTGTCTCATAAAGTTTAGCTTACTTGATAAGCTTAAAATCTTTCTTCAAGATGTAAATAATAAACAACGAGTTAATTATCAGCTACGTGATGAGCAATGAACAGTCAAATCAATAGCAGCTTCGAAAAAACGTTTTGTTTCTTCGTTAACATCAACTTCAATCTTAACTACTAACTATGTTTAACTTGCTACTTTTTTCATTCTTGAATCTGAATGATTAAGAATGTTAATCATCTGCTTCAACTGCAAAGTATCGAGTCATCTTTCAAAGAACTGCTCTCAGTTAAAAACTAGTACTTCAACATCTTATGCATTCATCTTTTGTCTCAATGAGATCATTATGTCAAAAGAAGAGAAGAAATTATTTACAGAGAAATTGAAGAATGAGACAAAAAACTAGTGACTTTCATCAAAGACGTGATGAAAGATGTGTTAATTTCTTTAACAATGAGCAGCTCAGATAATTTTTTTGCTTTGAAATCTTTGACTACTGAATGTGTATTATCTAGCAATGAAATTAATTATTCATTAAAGTCATTGATTAACATTGAAGCAGTTAACTATTCATTCATTAATGAATTAATCGCGCAGAATGTTTATGATCATTTGCAAATTGAATCTTTATCTTTAATCAAGCTCAAATCAATAAGAAAATTCAATGATTATTATGCAAAAAAGCTCATTACTCATGCAGTTTATTTGAATCTAACTGTTCAAGATCATATGAAACGTTTCGTCTTTATGCTGATCACTTGATTAGATCAACATCAAATGATTCTTGAAAAAACATGAATGAACAAAATTGAGATGACTATTGATATGAAAGATGATTGTCTTCAATTTTCTAGTTTCAAAGCTCATATTAAAGCTTTTATTAAAGCTCATTCAACTGTTCTTTCGAGTAAGAAAATTGTGATAGAACAGAAGAGTTTGATTTCTACTTAAATATTAAAGAGATTTATCTCTTCTATTATCACTTGACTCAGCGAGAAGTCATCTTCATTCAGTAAAATCGTGAAATTATCTAATTCAGTCAACTTTGCTTCGTCTTTCAATTCAATGAACATAGCAATGATAGAGACTGCAGCATATAAATCACTAGTCAAACGATTGAATGTGACTACTTTCGTGATCATCATCACGAAAATTGATCAACTTCTAAAAACAGTTAGAAATCAACTTGAAAATGTAAATTTACAAAAGCTTTCACACGAAAAGATCTTGAAAGAAGTTAAAGCTAAGCTTTCTTTGAAATATCATGACTATCTAAATATGTTTGATTGAATGATGACTGATCAACTATTCTTTCATTGCTTCTACGATCATAAAATTGAGTTGATCGACGAGAAAACATCTTCTCGAAGTCGTCTCTATCATATGTCTAACTACAAGCTTCAAAAGATGAAGAATTAACTGATTAAGCATTTGAATAAAGACTTTATATCTTTTAGCTCATCTTCATACGCTTCGCTCATACTATTCATTGAAAAGAAAGATGATAGCTTGCGTTTCTGTATAAACTACAGAAAGCTCAATGCTTTGATCAAATGAAATCGCTACTTCTTATTGCTAATAGACGAAACTCTTGCTCATATTCAAGATAGCAGATATCTGACTCAATTGAACATCATTGTCATCTTTAACAAACTGTGTATGCATTCAAGCAGTGAAGATTTGACTATCTTTATCATCTTTTTTGATTTCTACAAATATCATGTGATGTCTTTTGAATTAATCAACGACTCGACTTTCTATCAACATTATATGAACGACGTGCTATTTGACTATCTTCATCAGTTTTGTCAGACTTATCTAGATGACATTATCATCTACAGCAAAACACTGAAAAAACATAAGTGACACGTATGATTAGTTCTACATAGACTACAAGAAGCAAATCTTCAGATGAATATAAACAAATGTAAGTTTCATGTTCAGAAAATCTTCTTTCTGAAACTATTGCTATTCATCAAAGAACTAAAAATGAATCTTAGAAAAGTACAAGCAGTAGTTGAATGATTTACTTCTACAAATCTCACTCAGATGCAGTTCTTCGTCAACTTCTGCAATTTCTATCAACGTTTTATAAAGAATTTTTCGAAGATTGTTCATCTTTTGATTCAACTAACTCAAAAAGAAATGATATTTGAATGAGATTAAGCTTGTCAAATGATCTTTGATTATATGAAGAAATGAATGACTGAAGTCTTTATTCTTCATCATTTTGATCAGAATAGAAAGACTATTCTTGAAACAAACTCATTTGACTACGTCAATAATGACATACTTTCTCAGAATGATGAAGATCATAAGAAGATATTACTATTGATTTTCAATGCAAAAGACAATAGATTGATATATTTGAAACTGTTACATTTGTCAGCGATCAAAGACTTCTTGAAATAAATTCAATGAACTACTACATTCTTTACTCATACTTGAACAGTAATGAAAGAACATAGTCATGAATTTCATCATCAACTTATCTTTTTTGAAAGGCAAAAACATCATACTAACAGTGATATATAAACTGTCAAAGAAACAACATTATATTTCTTGCTTCACTGATGATGAGAAGATCACAGCAGAAAAAACAGCTGAACTAATGCTTCAGTAAATATATCAAATACATGATTTATTTGATTTCATTGTTTTGAATCGAGATTCTCAATTTATCTTCTGTTGAGATCGTGCCTAGAATCTAATCACACTGCAGTGAGATAGTGTGTAGCTGAATAGAATGTTTGATCAATAGAGATAGCTTTAACTAGAAAACTAAGAATACAGAAGAAAGAAGACAGTTTTGAGCTGTATCTATAGTAGAGCGAACAAAGAGACGAAGTAGTCAATTTGCTAGAGCTTAAATAGATGAAATGTTTCAGCATATTTCAATTCAAAACATCGTTGTTTCTTGTTCACATATCGAAATTTCTAGAGTCTATTAACTAGACTCTATTCAACGTCGACATGCTTCGTAACATTACTCTCTTCTCTTTAAAAGTCATGTCTCTATGACTTGTAATGTAGTTCATAGCACTGACGTAGAGCTTGACGCTCGTCTTTCTATCAATCTTTCTATTGATCTTTCAGATCATCGAAATGCCTATTGTAGCAGACTCACTATGAGAGGGAAAGAACAATGTGAGTAGATAGATCATCGCATTGACAGCGTCTTTGTAGCAGACTCACTATGAGAGAGAAAGAACAATGTGAGTAAATAGATCATCGCATTGACAGCGTCTTTGTAGCAGACTCACTAGAAGAGATCAATTCTGATTGTGTCATTGAAGCAGACTCACTAGTTGACACAGAAACACAAGGTAGGTCGATTCACTGATAGATAGAGCGATGTGAGTAGATAAATCATCGCATTGAAAATGTCTTTGTAGTAGACTCACTAAATTGATTTGAATTCAAATCAAGTTGAATTGAATTTGATGACACAGATTATTTTGACTCAACTGATTCACAAGCTTTTTGAAGAAAAAGAAGAAAGAGGTTTGTGATTCTCTAGCAATTAACGATCATATGTTCTCATTGATTCTATTGATCGAGTAAATCGATGCTACTGAATGAGCGGTAGATTTTCTAGCAATTCAACGATCATATGTTTTCGTTGATTCTATTGACTCTCTGATGTTGTTCTGTCTTTCGATGTCGTTGATCATCAGATAAACAAATTTCTTTATACTCATTTCGTTGTTCATCAAGTGTCTTGAATGAATATTGATACTCGTATCATAGAATTAATGAATTCTTAGTTTAATGTTGAAACCGTGCCTAGAATCTAATCACACTGCAGCGAGATAGTGCGTAGCTGAATAGAATGTTTGATCAATAGAGATAGCTCTAACTAGAAAACTAAGAATACAGAAGAAAGAAGACGGTTTCAAGCTGTATCTATAGTAGAACGAACAAAGAAACGAAGTAGTCGATTTGCTAGAACTCGAATAGATGAAATGTTTCAGCATATTTTAATTCAAAACATCGTTGTTTCTTGTTCACATATTGAAATTTCTAGAGTCTATTGACTAGATTCTATTCAACGTCAACATGCTTCGTAACATCTTCATTCTATGAAAGTCGCTTTGCAAAAGACTAAACATTAATCTTCAACTTTTCATAGTTTATCATTTTCAGATCAATGATTAAAGTGAATAAGTTAATCAGAATGTTGAAAGATATCTTTGATCTTTCTGTTCATACATGCAGAATGACTGAGCTAAGCTACTACTCATGATTGAGTTTGTTGACAATAATGCTCTGTTCTCAATCATCTTCTTGATCTCTTTCTTTCTAAACAAAGACTTTCATTCTTGTATGAGCTTTGAACTTGATGTCATCAAATATGAAAGTTCTTATGAATGCTTGCAGACAATTAAAGTCAAGAATATATTTAAACATATGAATAAAACACTGAAGTTTGCTTGTGAGTTCATTAACAGTTTGTAAAGTGAACTAAATTTTAGAGTTTAGCTTAAGCGACATTCATCGCTTAAAGTTGAATAAAATCTGAATTTAAGCTGATCTCGCTGAGCTGAGTTCTGCTTTTGTCAATAAAATCTGCATTTATTTATATGTCGCTGAACTGAATCTCGCTTTTATCAATAAAATTTGCGTTTGTTCATATACGCTGAACTGAATCTTGCTTTCGTTGCTTTCGTCGCTTTCGTTGCTTATGTCACATATGTTGATTCTTCTTTTTGCGTATATTATATATATCTACAGAGACTTATTTAAAGGCAGAATTATAGTATGAAGCATCGCTACAATGAATGTCGTTGTTGTACTTAAGAGCATCATTAATAGTACATGAATGTTAAGATCATGCCTAGAAACTAATCAGAGTGCGTGCGTGACTAGAATGTTTGATTTATAGAGATAGTTATAACTAAGACTTTAAGAATACAGAAGAAAGAAGATACAAAAGACAAGAAGAACATGCTCTATATAGTAGTTACTCAGATCGACGCTAGTCTCAAAGAAGACGTGTTGAAACACAAGAAAGATGTTGATTCAAAAAATGTTTGCAACACAAAGAAATGTGTTTGTCATAGAAAATCTGTTGATCACTCGTAACACAAAGAAGTGTGTTTGTCTAGAAGACAATAGAAGCTGATTAGAAAATGCTAGAAAAGAGAAAAGATGCTGAGTCATATCTGAATCAAGTCTGAGTCAGATCTAGATCAGATCTCAACTAGATCATTGACTAGTTCTAATTAAATTCTGATACATTCGTAACATTATTTCTCTCTTCGAAAATTCATGTTCGCATGAATAGAACAAATGAAACGCATTTTTTTCCACTGTTTTTCAATTTAGTGTGACTTGTCTGAATAAAGCTTATGAAATTCAACTAGAACTTCTTTTGAGCTCTTGAATTCTTCTTTGTCGACATAGTATCATTCATTGTCTTGATCTAGTCTCATTCATTTGACTTTGTATTGTATTCAATCTTGATAGCATTTAAAGTTCAAAATGTCATCTATCTTTCAATGCTCATCATCTTCAATAGTGAGAGATTTAAATGATTCTGAATGCTGTTCTGATAAGAAATCATTGAGACAAGAACGTAATAGCTTTGAACTGAACATCAAATGCAGCTGCTTCATGCTTATTGATAAACGAAGATGATAGAAAATCTCAACTTTGACAGTGATTTGATAAGATTCTAGCTGTTTGTCTTTTAAATTCTTACATGATTTAGTTGTCTTTATGTTTCTAAAGAATAATCAAACTCAGTCATTTACTTCATAGATGATGTCTCATCTATGTTTATTGATCTGAGCTTCAATGATCTGCTTCGTCTTTTTCAATTGCTGATGATCAAAGATAAGAAGCTCTTTCATTTGAATGATAATATCATCAACTTTTTTAGCTTCAAGACGTTTGCAAGTTGTCTTGTAGTCAGTTGTATCTGAATCAAAACTCATTCAAGAGTGAAACTCTTTATTGAAGTAAAATGAGATCATTGAGATGATCAAGAAGATATTGAAATTTTCGCTGAATTTCATCATTGAAAGTCATTTTGCTCAGTCGTTCTGCATGTAGTTACAGTAGATTCTTAATTCGCGTTCAACATCTTGATTAGCTCATTTTGATTAATCATTGATCTCAGAATGATAAACTGTTGATAAACTAGTCGTGATTCTTAGTCACTTGCAAAAACTTTGTCACATGATTGATATGAATTAAGAATCTCTGTTTGAAACAATAGAACTAGATAAATCATGAAGTCGATAGACGTTTCATAGCATGATTCAAATCATTTCTTCAACTGAAATGTCATCATCTTTTCAATGACAGAAAACATAGTGACGTTTCTTGATGAGACAACATATGATTATGCAAATGACGTTATAATCTTTCGATAGAGATAGCTCAGTAATAAAGTTCATAGCTATATCTTTTCAGCATTTCTGTGAAATCGAAAGAGAATGAAGAAGTTCATTGATGCTATCTCTAGATATCTTGCTTTGTTGATAGACATGACAGTTTCAAATGTAATGTCTAATCGTTGCTTGATGATCTGATTAATAGTAGAAACGTTGAACTAGATTGATAGTTCTTTGATTGTCAGAATGAGAAATGAAAGACTGATCATGAATTTTCTTTAGTAATTTTGTATGCATTTTCTCAGAAACTCACAGTAGATCTTTTCTGAACAAAACGTCGTCAATGATCTTGCAGTGCTTCAATTCAATACTATGTAGCTTGAGCTTGTTTTCTCTTATAGCTTGTCTATACTCATTGCAAAGCTTATTTATTTTGTTGACATCTTTTACTCATTTATAGAGATCAACTTCAGATTCAATAGTTAGAATATTTATTCTATCAAGTGTCAGAATGATCTGATAGCAATCTTCAGTACGCTGAGTTGATTCAGAGACGTCGATCAGAGACATTCTGATTAAAGCATTGACTTTAGTGTTTATTTTGTCTGATCAAAATATAATCTGAAAGTTGAACTTAAATAGAATGTCTAGATAATTGACTTAACATCGAGTCAACTGTTTATTTTTCATGAAGATCTTTAAAGTCTGATGATTGATAAATATCTGAATGAGTAATTCAATGCATTTAAGCTTAAGTCTTCAATGTTCAAAACATTGAATAATGACTAGTAATTTCTTGTCATAGATATGATAATTGCATTCAGCAAGAATCATGCTTTTGCTGTAGAAAGCTACTGAGTAAAGAACTCTCTCATCATCATACTGTGATAGAATTTCACCTTTGACGTAGTCAGATGCATTGATTTTTAAAATAGCTTGTCGTTTGAAATTGAAATGTTGTAGTACTGAGATTGAGCTGACTTGTTTCTTTAGATCATCGAAAGCTTGAACACAGACTTCGTTTCATACAAAAGACGTGTTCTTTCTAGTTAACTGAGTGAATGATTTGACTAGCTTCAAGAAGTCTTTAATGAAACGATGATAAAAGTTAATGAATCTCACGAAGCTCTGAACTTCTTTTAGATTGATTAACGTAGCTCAGTTGACTATGACTTTCACTTTGATAAAGTTCATGCAAAGACTTTGTTTTGAAACTATGACTTCTAAGAAGACAGTTTCTTCTACGTTGAATTCGCACTTTCAAATATCTACTTGTAGATCAGCTTCTCATAGATGATTTAATATCATTTTGACATATTGTTAATGTTTTTGTTAAGTTTTGCTGTAAATCAGAATGTCGTTCAGATAGACTTGACAAAAGTCATTTAGAAAGTCTCAAAGAATGTCATTCATATACTGCTGAAACGAGACAGAATCATTAATAAGTTCAAAAAATAACATCTTTAATTTATATGCTTTTAACGCGATAATAAAGATAGTGTAGTTCTCACTATCAGAGTGCATTCGTAGTTTGTTGAATGTTGAAATGATATTCAATCGAGTCAAATGTTTGCAATCAACTATTTTGTCAATTACTTCATTTATGAGCAATAGAGAATAGCGATTTCTTTTGATAATAGCATTGAGCTTTCGATAGTCAACGCAGAATCATAGATCTTTATTTGCTTTCAAAATAAACAGAATGAGTGAGAAATATGAAGCTTTGCTAAAGATTATAAATTCTTTGAAAAGATTCTCGTTCAGATATTTCTTTACTTTCTGAAGCTTGTAAAAAGACATTCAATATGCTTAACAGTGAGATGACGTTGCGTCACTAGTAAGCTCTATCTTATGATCATATAAATGATGAGACGATAGCTTGTCTGCTTGAGCTCGATCAAAGACGTTTAGAAAATTCTGATATTTTGATGATAGCTTGACTTTAATATCTTCTAGATTCTGAGTCATTTCATCAACTGAAAAGACTTTTATGACATCTAGTTTGCATTGAGTATTGTAGACGATTTTTCTATCGATGTCTTTGATGAACATAGCAAAAATCTCTGTCTGATTCTTCTTTTTTCGTTTTACTAGTGCTTGAAAAGAGATAACGTCTATGTTTTGAATCGAGAATGACTCTTTCTGAAAGAATGAAACTGAGTGCTTGAGCATCTTAAAAATCTTGCTGTGAGCTGTTAAAAAGATCAAAGTTGATCGCGATTAACTTGAGTACTTTGTATTTAACGAGATCAAAAAAATCGAAATAGAAGTATTTAATTGATCAGAAAATACGATAGTATCATGTTTCATGTTCAATAATATTTCATTTTTGTTCATTCATAGTTTGCTCAATATAGCTTCATGATGCTCAATATCAGCTATCAGCATTGACATAGTCAATTTCTTATGACTTTCGATTGTGAGATTGAGTAGAATCTTATGAGTAATAGTTTTTCTAGCTAACTTCTCATCATAGTCTCGTATTAACTTCTCTTTTGCTAGTAATATAAATTGTATTTCAAGTTTCTGACATACTTTATCAACTAGCTTGTCATATATCAGCGTGTAAACGACGAAATCACTATCTATCAAAGAGCAAAGACTGAAAGAATTGCTCTGAGAGATAAGAGAAGCATTGATCAGAAATGACTTTTCAAAATAGTTTTCTTTCAATAGAACTTCGATTTGACTGCACAAAGATATGATCTCTATTTCTTTGATGACTTTAGAAGAAATAGTTAGTTTTTTGAATCAGAATTGAACTCAGAGTTTAATGTAGATTAATCAAACTCATCATCTTGTAATGCATTGACTCTTAATTGATCAGAGCACTCTTTAGAAGTATGATTTGATTTGTGACAGATGAAACAGATTTCAGCTTGTAGATCAATGTCTTTAACGTTAGTTAAAATCACGTTGCATGACTTTGAATGATCAACGAGTTTAGTGACTTTGATCTTTCTATAAAGATTCAATGAATCTCATTTCTCAACAAAGATGACTTGCTTTCTGACTTTGATCAAGAATCTTTTCTTTGATGTCATTCATGACTCAATACTCATTGTTTAAATGAATCAGATAACTACGAATTTCATTGAAAGATTCTGACTGAATCAGCTGACTACTTCAAGCTGCATGAAGATGATAGACTATCTTGTTTCGTAGATCAATGATCAATTGCTTTTCATCATACTTTAGATAAAAGAACAGACGTTGAAATATTGAATAAAAGTCGCTGAATTTGCTCTTTTCTTGAATGAGATTAGCATATTTTCTTCGAAAGTTTGTCTCTTTGTCAGAATCATCATAAAGCTGAGCAAGTTCATCTAGTAAATCATTGATTGTTGAATAAGAGTTCAATGAATCTCGCTGATGTCTGACTAGAATGACTTTGAATATATCTTCGCTGATTCAAGAATGAATGTAGACTAGTATAACTCTGTCATTGTCAAAATGATCGATGTTGATTTCTAGCTTGTCGCGAATCTTTTCTTGTCAATCATCTCAAATAGATTCTTTTTCATCAGTAAAAAAAGATGAATTCAAAAGCTTTTGAGATTGCTTGAATGAATTGAACATGATGAAAGAAGTAGAAGTATCTTCTTTAGTCAATCGCAGTCGATGTTGTAGTTTCATCAGCTGATCTTGAAGCTTTTTAAGATTTAGATTCAATCATTCTTTTGCTTGATCAATTTTCTTGAAATGAATCTTTCATATCTGTTCGCTGAGTATTTTATCAAATAGCTCACAAGCTTCTACATCTAGATCTCGTTGAGTTTGAAGATTGTTTAAATCTTCTAGAAAAACTTCTGAGTCTTGTTCAACTCAATGTTGTAACTGCTTTACATTTTTGATATTTCAGAGAGTAGAGACTTTCAAAGATTCATCGAGTGTCTGAGAGTGAGACATGAATTGATGATGTTTTCATACAAAGTCAGTTCTAAGAAATTTCAATAAATGAGAAGATAACTCAAAGTAGATGACTAAATCGAAGCTTTGATTACTCTTGAAGAAATCAAGTTGAGTATTTACAGATGATCAAATCATGATGAAGATTTTGATGATCGAGTGAATGATGATGCTTGATAGTAAATAGTGAGATTGTTTGTTAAAGTGTTTAGTCTTCAGAGAAGAGTGTTGCTGATTTAAAGAGGTTTTTTTTGTGATTCTCAAGCAATCAACGAAGATTCTTTATTGTTGATTCTATTAATCGATTTGAACTGATGCTACTGACTGAGCGATAGATTCTCTAGCAATCACATGATCGTATGTTTTCGTTGATTCTATTGATTTCTTGATGTTGTTCTATCTTTCGATGTCGTTGATCATCAGATATACAAATTTCTTTATATTCATTTTGTTGTCAGTCGAGTGAATTTAAATGAGTATAAAGATCAGTATCATGTGATTAATGAATTCTTAAAGTAATGTTGAAATCGTGTCTAGAAACTAATCAGAGTGCGTGCGTGACTAGAATGTTTGATCTATAAAGATAGTTATAACTAAAACTTTAAGAATACAGAAGAAAGAAGATACAAAAGACAAGAAGAACACGCTTTATATAGTAATTACTCAGATTTACGTTAGTCTCAAAGAAGACGTGTTGAAACACAAGAAAGATGTTGATTTGAAAGATGTTTGTGACACAAAGAAATGTGTTTATCATAGAAATCTGTTGATCATTTGTAACACAAAGAAGTGTGTTTGTCTAGAAGATAATAGAAGCTGATTAGAAAATGCTAGAAAAGAAAAAAGATGCTGAGTCATATCTGAGTCAAGTCTAAGTCAGATTTAGATCAAATCTCGACTAAATCATTGACTAGCTTTAATTAAACTCTGACACATTTGTAACAATGAATACTCTTCACTCTCAATCATTCATCTCTTCAAAATATACATCAACTCAAGTTAAAATAACTCAGAAAATGACTTGATTGATTCTAATTTCAAAGATGATTTGCAAATTACTTCTTGAGTCTTGTGCAAAGAATATGAAGACAACATTGTTAAAAGTTTTGAGCAAGTGCAATCATCAAGACATCAAGCAACATGATTCAAGTAATCTCATCAAGCATTCATTGCAAAATGACTCAGAAGATGAATTGATTAACTTTAATTTCATGAAGATCAACAATCTTATCTGTATATGAAGTATATACTCATGATTAAAGATGATAAATTAATGATCAAGAAAATGAAATGAATGATTTTTATTGATGTAGCATCTTTCAATCTTCTTATCTGAACTTTAACTATGCATATATGTCTGAATACAGCAGTTCTGCTCAATGCTTATGCTGAATGAAACTAAATTGTTGTACTCACTTTGAAAGTTTATCATGCGCTGCTGATCTGTAGCGTCTGATGTAGCAATGATCTCACGTTCACTCTTTAACTTCTGTGTTAAATGTCAAAGCTATGATGCTTTTGTTTGAATTCTCAAGTCTCTTCAATCTTCAATCTGTAAAAACAGTTTTTCAATGATAACTCTTTCTTTCATGTTTCAACTCTATATCAGCAACAGCTTAAATTCTTCTTTTATTGACTTTCTCATTCTTGTCACTAATCTTGACTTCTTGCAGTCTTCACAAAGCTTGAACTATTTGCTATGAATGCATTGCAATAACTTGTCAAACTTCATGCATTAACATTCTTTGCAATATTTCAAATTGATTCAACATTATTTGATCTGACATCAATTATCACATTGTTGATGATTTTACTCTCAATCATAATGTGCATGATCTCAAGTAATCACATATTTGTCATTTGCAGCAAATTCAATAACTCATTTAGCTTTTTTGCAATTTCATTGTTATTATTGAAATCATGAATCTGAGATCAGTTAACTATATCAATGTATGTGAAATCGATCATTTACAAAAGCATTGTAAATGTCATTTTTTTAACTTGTATCTTCGCTTGATGTGCAAGTAAATGATTTCACTCATCAAAGAACTGAGCTTTGCAGTAATCTGACACAGCTGCTAGAAAGATTCTGTGAGCTGACTTTTCATGATCTTCGATCTCAAGTTAAATCAATTACATATGCTTAATTGATTTCAAAGCTGATACGCTGATACTTTTTTAGCATTTTGACAGAATGTTGAAGTCTGACTCAATTGATTAAACTGTCATCATACTTGAATCACAAAAGCACATTGAATGTAATCTTTGAAATTGAAAATCTTTGTTGACTTGCAAGATCAAAGATCAAGAAACACTCAGTATGTATGAAGAGATTGTGAACATCACATTTTGCAATGAAGAAAATGAGTCGTGTGCTTTATATGAAAAGTAGATAGAAAGATTTCATTCTCATGATCATATAATAACATTGTTTTGCAAAATTCTTCTTTTCATTCAACGTAATTGCTGTTAAAGATTTGATGTTGTGATTTGCAAGTTCTTGAACAAATGCAAAGTATTCAGCGACAGAAAGTTTCTTTCATGTTCATAAGTTGATGATGTTGAGCATGATGTTAAAGTTCATTAATCAACATGACATGAATATTCAAGATCTTCAATTGTATCAAGTATTTATTTACTATCTTTGAAGAGACAAGATTATTCAAACTTTCTACAATTCATGACAAAGATAGCTTCAAGATTTTGCAAAAGATAATTTCTTTCACAGATAAATACTTTGCAGCTTTGTTAGAATGCAACAATTGAATAACTTTAGCTTGCATATTTCATCTCATGCAAAAAATATGAAGAAAACATTCTTGTAAAATTTAAACATGTGCAATCATGAAGATATCAAGAAACGCGATCAGAATGATCTCATTGAGTCAATTCATCACATTAGTGCATGTGATGAGTGATTGATGACGAAGCGCAAGATTGAGCAGTAAGACTTTTTGTTGATGATGAGCAAAGCAAAACAGCTACTCAGATACAAGTAATAATGTCTTGTATATCTTGATGAGCTGTATATAGTCATGATTCTAGCTATATATATATAATATATAAAAGAAGCATTTCATCTTCTGATGTGCAACTTTAATGATCGAATTCTCATAGCTTTTGATGAGATGATGTTTCAGAATCAGTCTGTCGTTTTCACAAGTTTGACTGATGTATGATTCATTGAACTGCAAGATATATTCATTAAACTCATGATATTTGCTTTAATATCATTAATCATCATGTAGTCTTCAAGATGTATAAAAGTCATTGAGTTTAACACTCTTGATTGCACATAATATCTTAATAACAATCGCTCAAAAATCATAAAATTCAACTATTGTGATCATGACAAAGCAAAGTGCATCTGTGTCTTCTTTAATTAAGCAACTACATCATTGATCTTGTTAATAATCAATTGCAATGATTGTAATCAGTACATTCTTCAAGTCAGAATCTTTGCAAATAACTTTCATGAGCTTAAATCTTGCAAATTGTGACTTCTGTATTCGTGATGATGAGTTTTGAGTAAGTCATTATCATAAAATGTGAATTACTCATGTTAATGCAAATTCGCAAATGAGTGAGCTGTCATTCAATTTTCAAACATTAGAAGTCAAGTCAACTTTTGAGTCAAAGTATGATATAAATGAAGTATCACACATTCTTCATGTACATCGACAGCACTTTTTCTCTTTTCTAAGAAAACATTTCTATATTCTTGTACAGTATCTCGCACTAAGTCTTTGACTGCGCTTTTCAACCAAATCATCATCTCATCTGCATCAATCATTAAACCCTCAAATCAAGCTGAGGAACTTCAACATTTGAGCTGTTTATTAAGTAGTATATGATTTATAATTTTCCAATCAATATTTGATATGTCAGTTCTTCGCTTTAATGACAGCTGCACATCTGCGTGACATACTGAATATTAGCCCCTTCATTACCTTCTTTCGTAAATTTCTTCAGATCTTCTCTAAAATCTGAAACAGTTGAATTTCAGCTTTCTCGCCTTTATTCTTCAGCGAATTCAGATTCGAATAAACTTTATAGATCTTCTTCTTCAGTAGAGCTCAGAGGTTTTCGATTGAGTTCAAATCGAAACTGTACGAAGATCACTTCATGACCTCTATATCATTTTCCTGAAATCAAAGCTTTGATTTTCTGACTCTATGTATTGAAGCATTATTCTGCATGAACATTAGTTCTGACTCTCATATGCTAGTCAAATTGTGATTCAAAATCTGAATGTAGAAGACTGCTGAATAGTCGTGTTTTTTGAATTCGAAGTCTCGATCGAGCAGGTATAAATTCGATCTTTCAGAATCTCAAAAAGCTCTTCAAATCATAATGAAAAAGATCTTTTCATTGAGAATTTTCATTACTTTATCTCTATTTCATTTCTGTTTGAAAGTTTCAAACATTCATTCTCGTGTTTTACCTGATTCTCGAGTCACGAATGCCTCGTTCGATCAAATGACTTTTCTTCATTGATTCACAGTTCAATCTTTATGTTTTTTAGCTCATTTTAATCGAATCAGAGCAGCTTCAGATGTTAATTTCGATCGCTTAAGAGCTAGTCAGTGAGAAATTTCGTGAGCTTGTAGTGTTGCGTTGAGAGTTCTCGCGTTCAAATCGATTTCGATGTTCGTTTTCAGCTGTCTTCAGATAATTTTAGACTTTGATCGTAACTGACGTAACAGTATTCTAGCTGCTCGAGAGATAATTGATATGAATCTTTCTGATCTGAGTTCATTGACTTCGAAGAGTGTTGTTTGAAGTCTTTTCAAAACACTCTGAACGATGATTCAAGAAACGTTCAAATTTCGTTCTATTTGAGTGAATTTTAGATCTAATTTAGCTTGTTCTGATATTTCATCTTTGATGAGCAAAGAAAGCTTCTTTCTAGAAGTCTTGTTACCAGAAATTGAAGTTAACGAAGCTTTTCTGAGCATTGTGAATGCAGTTGAAGAAGGTGAATTATTTTGAAGGTACGCGATTTTACGTGTTTTCGTGATCTAGTCGAAGACTTAGTGCGAGATACTGATACTTTAGATCTTCATTGATTGCATTCATGTTTGCATCATCTGCAATGTGTAAATGTCTGACAAGTATGAGAAGATCTTTTAAGTGCACATTTTCATGTAAATGACTTGAACTTCAAGACTCATTATTTTTAAGAAAAGTGCACTTTTCTTACTTGTAGTCTTTCATCTATCTCTTTTCATAATTGATACTAGTGATGTAATAAAAGTGTGATTTCAAGTTGTGAAATCATTGATGTTTAACAGACACTTTCATTACTTTGATGAGTGAAGTTTTCTAGACTTTGCTGCGTTTCATAAATGCAGAATAATCGTAGCTGAAATCAATACAGATGAACATTATTATTAATTTATGAAATGATACTGCGTCTGCTTCTTTAAATCATTGTCGATTTGCACACATTCAGACATAATGTCAATTGAGTAATCATGATTCTCTTAATGAGCTATTCAAATGAATCTATTCAAAAGAATGAAAATGAGAATCTATGATTATGCTTAAGCAGTGTTGTTTATGTCGTTGAAGATTTGTTGAATTGTCAAAGCAATATTTGCAATATCATCAAGAATCATAAAGCTTAATGTTGATTATATAAATTTTTTCATGATCTCAATAAGTTTTTGTTAGAAATCAGCATAGAGCGAGTCAATATGAGTGTCATTTAACTAGAAGATAAATGCTAAGAAAGAAAGATAGCTACAGAAAAGAAGCTGACTACATATGTGTGTTTCTCAGTCGACGCTAGACTCAATAGAAACTAGTTAAGATGACGAAGCGAGAATAAATCTGACAAGGCTAAACGACTGAGTCTGACAAGACTAGAATCGTGACATTACTTTCTCTCTTCGACGATTCATGTTCGCATGAATGTATTTTCTGCTCGATTCGATTGATTGCTCAATCATGATTTCACAGACTCAGACTCATTAAATTCTGATTGACTGAATAGTCGAAAGCGCTTCTAGCGCGATTTGTTCGAATATTGAATATGAAAATCATCAACTATCTTCTGAGCGTTTATAAATTCGTTGTCATCAGCGTTGTATCAATTGAGATCATTGTCATAGTCATTTCATTTGACTCTATACTGAAGTTGTCTTCGATATCAACGAGAATTCAATATATCGTCGATTTTTCATTCGTCTTCGTCGTTTATCACTATTGAATCTGAGAATTCGTTCTTTTGACCAGGCAAGAAATCATCGACGGCAGAACGAAGCAGATCAGAATGAAATACATCATGAACATGCATAAACTCTGATAATTTCAGTTTATATGAAGAGTCAACGAAATCTAGATTGGTGAAAGAATCGAGCATTTTGTCATCTAGCTTCTTGAAAGATCTCGCTGTAACGATGTTTCTTTCATTCAGAAACATCTTTGATTCGATCTTGTAATCAACTTCTTTTCTATGCTTATTGACTTGTTTCATCATTTGTTCTCGTGTTTTGACTAGCGACTCGCGAGCAAACTTCAGTGTTTTGTTCATATGTTCAGATATATTCTCGACTTTAGTCGTCTGCAAGCGTTCACGAGAACTTTCATATTCGCTGACATCGAGTTCAAAGCTCATACGAGAATGAAAGTCTTTGTTTAGAAAGAAAGAGATCGAGAAGATGACTGAGAACAGAGCATTATTGTCGACGAACTCGATCATGAGTAGTAGCTTAGCTCAGTCATTCTGCATGTACGAACAGAAGAATCGAAGGTATCTTTCAATGTTCTGATTGACTCGTTCACTTTGATCGTCGATTTGAAGATGATAGACAGTGAATAATCAAAGATTAATGCTCAGTCTTTTGCAAAGAGACTTTCATAGAATGAAGATAAATTGAGAGCTTTGATTCGAAACAATGAAATCGAGTAAATCGTGTATTCGATATATTCACTGAAGCATTAGCTCAGCTGTTTTTTCTGCTGTGATTTCTTCATCATCAGTAGAACAAGAGATATAGTGTCGTTTCTTTGTCAATCTACATATCACTGTTAGTATGATGTTTTTGCCTTTCGAAAAAGATAAGTCGATGATGAAATTCATGACTATGTTCTTTCATTGCTGTTCGAGTATGAATAGAGAATGTAGTAGTTCATTGAATTTATTTCGAGAAGTCTTTGATCGTTGACAAATGTAGCAGTTTCAAATATATCGATCTATTGTCTTTCGCATTGAAGATCAATAGTAGTATCTTCTTATGATCTTCATCGTTCTGAGAATTTCGAGATGATCAATAGAAGATTGATCGTGAACTTCTCGAATTAGCTTCATTTGAAGATGCTCATTGAAGAAAACTCATAGAAGATCATCTTGATATAGTATTTCGTTCTGAACTCGACAATTTCTTAATTTAGTATCTTCGTATTGAGCTTCATTTTTTAATACGACTTCACGAAGTAGAATACAATTCTCGTTGATTCTGTTAGCTTCTAGAATCAATCAATAAATTGGTTCATCGTTCTCTTTCTCTTCTAGATCAGCGATTTTCATTCGATTCAACGTGAGAATTGTAGTTCGCTGATAGCGACATCATTCATTCTCGAAGCTTCTAGAAACTGAATTGACTTGACGAGTCAATGCATCGACTTTGATGTTTTGTTTGCCTGAGCAATACATGATTTTGAAGTTGAAGTCGACGAGCTTTTGTACTCAGCGCATTTAACGTCTACTTAGCTCTTTATCTTTCATTAATGATGTTAAAGCTTGATGATCAGTGAACATCTTGATGAGTAACTCAGTCAATTTCAGCTCAGATCATCAATGCTTGAAGGCACGAATGATTGCTAGTAGTTTCTTGTCATAGATTTCGTAATTGCACTCAGCGAGACTCAGATTCTTGCTGTAGTAGATCATTGAGTGCAATGTTTCTTCGTCGTCATACTGAGAAAGTATGTCATCGTTGACGTAGTTGAATGAGTCTGTTTCAAGAATAGCCTTTTTATTCTGATCAAAATGACGAAGAATAGAGACTTCAGTCATTCGTTTCTTCATATGATCAAAGATCGTTTGACAAGCTTGATCTCATTCAAATATCATCTCTTTTTGAGTTAGTTAAATCAGAGAATGAACAATCTTTGAAAAGTTCTTTATAAAACGTCGATAGAAATTGCAGAAGTCGACGAAGAACTGCATCTGAGTGAGATTTGTAGAAGTAGATCATTCGACTACTGCTTGTACTTTTCTAGAGTTCATCTTTAGTTCTTCGATGAATAGCAATAGTTTCAGAAAGAAGATCTTCTGAACATGAAACTTGCATTTGTTTATGTTGAAATACAAGATCATATGAGGCATAGAGTATATTATATATGAGGTTGAAGCTATCTAGAAACTTTGAAGAAAGAAAAAGATGAAAGAAAGATCAAATATTCTGAATTCTCTGAATTCACTAGCGTCGAATGAATGCGAAGATTATCAATCAAATCACATCTGAAATTTCAACACTTTTCTTTGAAAATCGAAGTCTTCAAACTTCTCTTTTTCGAAGCTTTCAAGCTTCTCTTTTGATAGAAATCATAGTCAATCAGAGTCATATATGTTGAACATATGAAGTTAATACGAAGCTTCGTAACGTATATTGAAGTTACTGACTCTCTCAGTGATTGAAGCTAATTCGAAGCTTCTCAACGAAAATTGAAGTTTCTAACTTTCTCAGTCAAAGAGCTTTGATAGATAATTCTTGAAGCTAATATGAAGCTTTTCAACGTAAATTGAAGTTACTGACTTCTTCAGTCAAAGAGCTATGACAGATAATTCTTGAAGCTAATACGAAGCTTTTCAATGATGATTGAAGCTAATACAAAGCTTCGTAACGTATGATTCATCGTTTCTCTTCGTCGAAGACACATATTCACGATATATAGAGTATCGTTTCCCTTCACGAAGACACATATTCACGATATATAGAATTCATCGCTTCTCTTCGTCGAAGACACATATTCACGATATATTAGTATCGCTTCTCTTCGTTGAAGACACATATTCACGATGTATTCTTGAATTCACTCTTTACATAGTTCTGACTATTTTGATATCAAATGTACGATCTCTTGACTTCTTCTGCTCTTGTTTTCAATCCCGCTTGTCTTCTGCTCACTGAGAAGCTTGCTCAGAATGTAGTTTTCAGCATTTAGCCTCGATATGAAAGTCTCTTTTGCAGTGCTTACACTGTTTTCTTTCCTTACTCTTATTGTCGAAAATTCCCAAGAATTTGATGTCTTGATTCTCGTTCACGTGATTCTGTCGATGATCTTCTTCAAGCAACATGATTCAAGTCTTCTCTGCAGTCATATCTTTGATGACGAATCAGATTTGTACAAGAAAATGATACTGCTCAGACAAGCACATCATCAAGCACAGTATTGTACGTTTGTCGCTATCGAGCGTGACTTTGATTGCATTGATGCGTTTCTTCAGAAGTTTTATATGTGTAAGCATATTCTTCGTACTCTTGAAGTCAATCGACGACAGCGTGTAATATTTCTTCGTTAAACGCATGAACTTCGCGTCTGTAGAAGATTGAAGTAAGACTTCTAGATGTCTAAGCATCTTGTAGTCATCATTGAAATCTTCTTTGATCAGCTTTTGTTTGACGTCGACGCTAATAGTGAGAGTCATGACATCAGCAGTCTGTTCAATCTTTTTCTGACTTTCCTTGTCATCAGAAGCAATCTGAGTACACTTTCATAGCTCTTTGAGTCGTAGATGAGCTCGAATATCGATAAGTCAGTCGTCGAAGTTCTTCTCGATCAGAAGCTGAATTTGGTGACGTACGAAGAGAGTAGTCATGATGACAGTGAGCTTGTCGTAGTCACTGAATACGAAGCAACAACTCAGACAGTTTGCACTAATTCAAGCTCATAATCTGTTGAAATACGAGATCATATGAGACATAGAGTATATTGTATATGAGGTTGAAGCTATCTAGAAACTTCGAAGAAAGAAAAAGATGAAAGAAAGATCAAATATTCTGAATTCTTTGAATTCACTAGCGTTGAATGAATGCAAAGATTATCAATCAAATCACATCTGAAATTTCAACAGTTTATATTCATCTGAAGATTGATCTCTCGTAGTTTATGTAGAACTAGTCGTACGTGTTTCTTATGTTTCTTCAGTGTTTTGCTGTAGATGATAATGTCATCTAGATAGACCTGACAAAACTGATGAAGATAGTCAAATAGCACGTCGTTCATATAGTGTTGATAGAAAGTCGAATCGTTGATTAATTTGAAAAGCATCACGTGATATTTGTAGAAATCAAAAGAGGTAATAAAGATAGTCAAATCTTCGCTTCTTGAATGCATGCATAGTTTGTTGAAGACGACTATTATATTCAATTGAGTCAGATACTTGCTATCTTGAATACGAGCGAGAGTTTCGTCTATTAAGGGTAGAAGGTAGCGATTTCGTTTGATCAAAGCATTGAGCTTTCTATAATCGACGCAGAAACGCAGACTATCGTCTTTCTTTTCGACGAATAGTATGAGCGAAGCGTATGAGATCGAGCTAGAAGATATAAAGTTCTTATTCAGATGTTCAATCAGGTAATTCTTCATCTTTTGAAGCTTGTAATCAGACATATGATAGAGACGACTTCGAGAAGATGTTTTCTCGTCGATCAACTCAATTTTATGATCATAGAAGCGATGAGAGAATAGTTGATCAGTCATCGCTCGATCAAACACGTCTAGATAGTCATGATATTTCGAAGAAAGCTTAGCTTTGACTTCTTTCAAGATCTCTTCGTGTGAAAGCTCTTGTAGATTTACATCTTCGAGTTTATTTCTAGCTGTTTTTAGAAGTCGATCGATTTTCGTGATGATGATCGCGAAAGTAGTCACATTCGATCGTTTGACTAGTGATCTATATGCTGCAGTCTTTATCATTGCTATGTTCATTAAATTGAAAGACGAAGCGAAGTTGACTGAACTAGATGATTTCACGATTCTACTGAATGAAGATGACTTCTCGCTGAGTTGAGTGACAACAGAAGAGATAGATCTCTTTAGTATTTGAGTAGAGATTGAACTCTTCTGTTCTATCGCGATTTTCTTGCTCGAAAAGACAGTCGAATGAGCTTTGATAGAAGCTTTGATATGAGCTTCGAAACTAGAAAATTGAAGATGATCGTTTCTCATATCAATAGTCATCTTGATCTTGTTCATTCATGTTTTTTCAAGAATCATCTGATGTTGATCTAATCGAGTGATTAGCATAGAAGCGAAACGTTTCATATGATCTTGAACAGTTAGATTCGAATAAATTGCATGAGTAATGAGCTTTTTTGCATAATGATCATTGAATTCTCTTATTGATTTGAGCTTGATTAAAGATAAAGATTCAATTTGCAAATGATCACAAACATTCTGCGCGATTAATTCATCAATGAACGAATAGTCAGCTGCTTCAGTGTCAATCAATGACTTTAATGAGTAACTAATTTCATTGCTAGATAGTACACATTCAGTAGTCAAAGATTTCGAAGCAAAGAGATCATTTGAGCTGCTCGTTGTTGAAGAAATTAACACATCTTTCATCGCGTCTTTGATGAAAGTCACTAGTTTTTTGTCTCATTCTTCGATTTCTCTGTAAATAATTTCTTCTCTTCTTTCGACATGATGATCTCATTGAGACGAGAAATGAATGCACGAGATGTCAGAGTACTAGTCTTCAGCTGAGAGCAGTTCTTTGAAAGATGATTCGATACTTTGCAGTTGAAGCAGATGATTGACATTCTTGATCGTTCAGATTCGAGGGTGAAAAAAGTAGCGAGTCGAACATAGCTAGTAGTTGAAGCTGATGCTGATGTCGACGAAGAAACGAAACGTTTTTTCGAAGCTGCTATCGATTTGACTGTTCGTTGCTCGTCACGTAGCTGATAATTGACTCGTTGTTTGTTATTCACATCTTGAAGAAAGATCTTGAGCTTATCAAGCGAGCTAAACTCTATGAGGCAAACTGACAACGCGTTCTGAAGACGATTATTGATTTTATTCTGAATGTCGTTCATCAGAGTGATATCGTCGTAGTTCAGAAAGCTGAATATTCTAGTGAATTCTGAATAGAAGAAGCTGAAGAGCTTGTTGAGCTGCTTCAGAGCAACGTATTTGCAATGACACTTTTGAATCAGATTCTGATCTTCGTAAATTTCTTTCAGATGTTTCAGTAGCTTTGATAGTGATTGATAGAATGAGAAAGCATCAACACGACATTTTGCATAAATTTGCTGATCAGCATCGTCTTCTAGCCTGAAAATCACATAGGCAATACGAATCTTTTCAGTAGAGTAATGATTCGCGTTGACATTGAGCTTGTCAGCTATTTTGATGTTTCATGTTTTTCAGATAGAGTCATCTGTTTCGATGAAAATGAGTGAATTCGAAAGCTTGATGAACTTGTGATGATTGTTCTCGTTATTGAATAGAGTGAATGACTTTCGTGAGCTTCGAGAGCGTTGATCGACTTCAGAGATCGATGAAGTCTCTTTCTGATTGACTCGATGCTCGACTGACTGAGTCTCTTGACGAGGCATAGATCGATCAGCTTGACGTTGTTTCGCTCTGAAGTTCAATCACTCACCTTGTAGCTGATGAATCTTTTTCTCTAGCTCATCGTTTTTATCAAAAGCAACTTCTAGTTGTTTCGCTCTCTTTTTATGATCTTCTTGTACGAGAAGTCAGTGTTCATTGAGTTGTAGAGTCAAGTTGCACTGACTTCGAAGCTCATTCAGCATATTGATGACTTTGTTGAGTTGATTGCTGACTCAATGAAACAGTTGTTCTTCGATGTTTATGTTTCATGCAATGACAGCTTTCTCAGCTTCGACTGAAGCATTGATGAGTAGAAGTGAAACTCTTCTATTGACAGTGCTTCTGAGCAGACGATTTGTTCGAGACTCAACTGACTTGACGTCGCGTGTCATGATGAGAGAAGATAGAAGTTGTTGAGATAAGAATAGATGAGAAATTGATGTTTTGAATTGATGTTTTTTGATGAGTGAAAATTCAAAGAATTTCTTGTGAATTTCAGGTAATAATTGAGTGCTTTATTTGAAGAATCTCTTGCAAATAGACTGATGAAAATGAATGTAGAATCGAAGAATTTCTTGCAATCTAAAATGATGATGCAAATTTGAAAAATCTCTTGCAAATTTTCCTTACTGAATAGATTGTTTCATATCATCTATTCGTCGATAGCAGAGTAGTAGATGATGAGCATTTATCTAATGTTAGAGATCAGCATAGAGCGAGTCAATATGAATGTCATTTAACTAGAAGATAAATGCTAAGAAAGAAAAATAGCTACAGAAAAGAAGCTGGCTACATATGTGTGTTTCTCAGCCGACGCTAGGCTCAATAGAGACTAGTCAAGATGACGAAGCGAGAATAGATCTGACAAGGCTAGAATCGTGACAGTTTTGATGAATATATCAATGAATGTCAAAAAAGAAAAAGTAAGTACAATTATTTATAATACAGACTGATAAACTAGTAATATATTATGCTTTCTTGATGCACATGTATGAAGTAATGTGATTTATGCGCAGTCGTCATTTTTTATTCTATTACTGAATTCAATGTAATCATTTTTATCATTATTATCATTTTTGATATCTTTGATTAATTTTTTAACTTGAAATGTTTTAAGCTTCAATATCATGTTTATTAAACGCGCTTGATGATTCTGTCTATCATATATCAGCATCTCGATCTGCAAATCTACGCAGCGCAAGTCATAAATGATAGTCTTTTCATGTTGTTCAAGATGATTGACTTTCTTCTTGATCTGTGCTTGATTTCTCTTCATTCATTTTAAGTTAATCTGAACTAGTCTTTTGACTCTGTATAAATTGTAATCAACATTGATTAATTTGATAATGTCAATGATAAAGCATGATGACTTTTCATTTAAATACTTCTGCAGTTTTTTCAAGTCTTCTTGAAATAATCAAACTATGTTCATCACTTTAGATTTGAGCAATTTTGAAGTTATCAAAGTGTTACGAGCGTATCAAGACTGATTAGAGCTAGTCAACGATTTAGTCGAGATCTGATCTAGATCTGACTCAGATTTGACTCAGATATGACTCAACATTCTTTTTCTTTCTTAACATTCTTTTCTTTCACCAACATCTTGTTCATCTACATCATCTTCTTTTCATGTTACAAACACATCTCTTTTCAGCCTAGCGCAGTCTCTGAACATTACATAAATAGAAGCTTTTGTATCAATCTTCTTCTGTATTCTTAATATTCAGTTATAGCTATCTCTAAAGATTAAGCACTATCAATTCTGATCTTCATTGATTGTATCATTTAGACACGATTCTGACATTATATTAAGAATTCGTTAATCACATGATACTGATTTCATTACTCATTCAATCAACTCGTACAGACGAATCAAGTCTAAAGAAATTTGTTTACCTGATGATTCAATCTCGAAAGACAAGAACAACATCAGAAGATTCATAGAATCAACGAGAACATACAATCGTTGAATTGCTAGAAGATCTATCGCTCATTCAGTATGCATTCGTTCAAAATCGATTAATAGAATCTACGATAAAGAATCTTCGTGAATTGCTAGAGAATCAAATCGATCAAGAGAATTATGATAAAGAATCTTCGTGAATTGCTTCAAGATCAATCATCTTCAGAAACATCTTCTTTGTTGAACAAACATACGCTTTTCTTTTTCAAATCATCGAGCATCGTCATTTGTTCAACTCTCTTTCAAACAATTCTCATCTTCTTTACTATGACATTTAAGAACACATCTGATAAAGATAAAGCTTTCGTTGATCTCTTGCAACAAACATGTTTACAAGCTCTCTCTTCTATCATCGACTTACAACACGCTTCTTCATTCATTGCTTTCAACGAATTAAACGCTGAAATTATCATACACGATGATATGAAAGTATGAAAGAAACGTATCTATGCTCTTAATAGAGAAACAGATTGTCTTGTCGAGATGAAACAACGAGACAAGAGCGAAATTCAACAGTTGAAAGCAAAACTACAAGCTTTCACTGCTATCACAGTCAATGTAGTCATCACTGCTTTCTCAATTGTCATCTACTTCAAACGATCTAAATATCACAAAATACTCGACTCTTTGATGTTCACTGATGAAAAGAATTCTACTTGAAAGAACTGATCTCTTGACATACAAGAGAAGCTAGCAATAAACATCGACATCTTTTCAAATGAACTCTACAAGCTGAGCTACATTCACTCTCGACTAGCAGATGACGTCGTTGAAGTCACTCAAATCAGACGCGATCTCAACTGTGACAATTTCTATCTGACTGTCAATGAACTTCTAAAGAAACTAGCTCAATCGTTTCATGATTCTGATAAGAAAGACAACTATCGTAGAAAATATATTAATCTGGTTCAAGAATCAAAGAAATTCAGCGATTTCTTTAATCAGTTTCAACGACTATACATCTATCTGAAGTATCAGAAGAACGTACTAGTCGTTGATCTAAAGAATAAAATAAACTCTCGCCTTTGAATATTTTGAACAGCTCAGATGAAGTCGCTCATTAAGCTATCAGATATTTGAAACTATCTGATTCGCTTAAACAATGAACATAGAGCAGTTCGAGAGATCAAGAACAAACTACTCAAACGTGATGATTCAAAGATCATCATTTCTAGAGCAACTATTGCTGTTCAGTCTTCGACTTCGAAGTCTGACTGATCAAAGT
>JAABUU010001839.1_pt1 | contig 32986 bp, 34 predicted proteins | sample 5559301 | NCBI WGS metagenome assembly JAABUU01 (sample SAMN10711884, study PRJNA513360) | rock metagenome | isolation source: Antarctica rocks | place: Antarctica: Victoria Land, Richard Nunatak white
CCTGGAAACTCATGATGGACCTCACTTTTTCTCCCCTCCACTGTGCCGGTGGCACGATCGCTTCGGGTTACATTATTCGTGAGGCAACATCTCCCTGAAAGTAAGATCTACCGTGATGCAATGCGCGCGGAGACGACGGTTGTTTAACTAATTGTCGCTAAACAACGGTGGCCCATCACCATCCGCTCGTGTTAAGGCAAGGGGACGATAGGCGTGGACGACCGAGATGACGCAGACAGCAGAGGCGTGCCGCCGGTTTCGTCGCTGCGCCTCACGGGGTTGCGCGTCGCCCTCCACCCGCTCGACTACCTCTTACTGGCGGCCCCCGTGGCGGGGGCGGCGCAGGCCCTGCACTGGAGCGGCGTCCTCCTCTTCTTCGCTAGCGGCCTGGCGATCGTGCCCCTGGCACGCCTCATCGGCGCCGCGACCGAGGAGTTGGCCGGGCGGGTCGGCGCGGCGGCGGGTGGCTTGCTCAACGCCACGTTCGGCAACGCGACCGAGCTCATCATCGCCATCGTCGCGCTGGAAGCCGGACGCGCCGACGTGGTGAAAGCGTCGCTCGTGGGCTCCATCCTGGGCAACGTGCTCACGGTGCTCGGCCTGTCCTTCGTCCTGGGCGGGGCACGCCGGGAGCGCCAATACTTCGACCGCACGGCCGCGAGCGCGGCGGGGGCGCAGTTGGCCGTGGCCGGGTTCGGCCTGCTCATCCCGGCGGTGCTCGCGGGAACCCAATCCATGCGGCCGGCGGCGATCGAGGGGTTGAGCGTGGCCACGGCCGTGGTCCTGCTGCTGGGCTACGGGGCCGGTCTGCTCTTCTCCCTGCGCACACACGCGCACCTCTACACCGAAGAGCAGGAAGAGGAGATGCATGGGCCCGACTGGGGCGTGCGCAACGGGGTGGTCGTGTTACTGCTCGCCACGGTTGGCGTCGCGGTTCTCTCGGACTGGCTCGTCGCCGGTGTCGCGCCCGTGACGGCGGGGCTGGGCTGGACACCGGTGTTCGTGGGCGTCATCCTGGTGGCCCTCATCGGCAATGCGGCCGAGCACGCCAGCGCGATCACGGTGGCCGTACACGACCAGATGGATCTCTCGCTGTCCATCGCGCTGGGCAGCGCGGCGCAGATCGCGCTGTTCGTGGCGCCCGTGCTGGTGTTGCTGGGGCTGGCGTTAGGGCATCCCATGGACCTGCTCTTCGATACCTTTGAGGTGGCCGCGGTCGTGATCGCCGTCGCCCTGGTCAACCTGCTCATCCACGACGGGGAGAGCACCTGGCTGGAGGGCATCCAACTCCTGGCGGTCTACGCGATCTTGGCCTGCGCCTTCTTCGTGCATCGCTAGTCGCTCTCCTGTGCCAGCAACATCCTATACCCCGCCTCAACGAGTGCTTGATCCGCGAGCCGAAACCCAACAGCGGTCAGGACGCAACCATCCCGTACCGTCTGTGGCACGCATATCCGCCTGTGGACTAGGTGATGGAGGATAGATGATGAGGTCACCTATCACCCTAGACACCCGACACCGGCAACGCTGGTAACGCGTAAGCACCGCTGAACGATTCTGATAGCCGAGTGACGTCGTGAGCGCCAATGTAAGCCTGTTGCCGGACGACGATAACAACGGCTGCAAGGTATCGGCACCCACCGCTCGTGTAGCCATGCTAACGGCTGTTCGCGACTGGATCAAGCGCCGACGATGGCTGCGTACTCCATCTTGGCGCTGCTGCATGATTATCCACTACACCACGATCGTCAACGGCTCCCATGTGCCCGCCGCCATGCTTCCCTACATGTGCCACCGGTTACGTGGAGAGGGTAGCGGGCATAGCGGGGCGGACCACGATGGTAACGGAAGCGTCGTCCGTCTCATGGACTCCGGCATGAAAGCCTTTCGCCGAAGCCCTGCAACGGAGCAGCACAGGTAGCGGGCTACTATCGTTTGCGACCTAGCAATGAGCACCCGCTGACACGATGGGGAGCCTCACCTCGACGACCGCGATGACCACAGGGATTCACTCCACTGACGGAGCGTGCTCATGTAGAAGTGGGTAGAAGTGGACGGTGCTCGTATGATGGCGCCAAAGACGGCCGATTATCCAGGGATGAGGCGCACATTCGAGGCCTCACCCGCCTCGACGCGAGTCGAAGCACTCCCTCCTGGTGGCCTGTCCACTTTTATATGAGCAACCTTACTGACTGGAGCGAAACCCTGGACCACGGGATCATGAATAATCATGCAAAGCGCCACGGTCATTGATACGTGGCGAGAGGACACGGTACATGTTTAAGGCTGCGGCTAGCATGTGGTTCGCGGGCTATTTTGGTAGTACTAGTTGCCGCTGCGAAATGGATCTCGGGGTGCGGCAAGGGCTCCAGAACATGCCATTTATGAACCACCGCGCCCACTTATCAAATGGCCTTGTTACGATTTTAGCAAGAAATCTCGCCCAGGTCCGGGAAGTAGTTCCATTTCGCAACGGCAACTAGTACTACCTTGTGAACGATACTGGGGCGGATTATGCATACATGTTGTCGTGTGCGGACTGTGGTGATGTGATGGTGCTGTGGTTGTTATACCCCATCATCGGCTGGCTCGGGCGGCAGGACGCCCCGCCCCCGGAGGAGGTGCTGGAGCTGCGCGTAGCCGATCCCGTGCCGCGCGGCGATGTCGGAGGCATAGCTGACGCCCTGAGGTGGCCCCGGAGAGACGCGAAAGGTGCGGTCATGGACGCCGTCCTCCCCGCCCTCCCGCGCGACACCGGCCACCAGGCTGGCGACCACGCTGTCGCCCCTCGTCCGCGCGTTGATGTCGTCCACGCGCGCGGCCAGCTCGTGCAGGTGGGTCACGTCGATGGCCAGCCCCAGGGCCTCCGCAGTGCTCGTGCCCGCGAGCACTTCGTTGAGCAGGATCAGGCTGTGTGGCGTGGCCTGCCCGAAGATCGCCGCCAGCCGCGCCGCCTCGTCGTCGAGCCGCCCCCGCCCGGGCGTCGCCCCCTCGGGGGCGGGGAAATGCGTGTAGATCGCGTCGACGGGGCTGAGCACGGCGGCGCGGGCGGGCACGGGGAGGCCGGCTTGGGCGAGCACGTGGAGCAGGCCGACCGCGCGGGTGTAGGTCGTCTTCCCGCCGCGATTGGGGCCGGTCAGGACCCACACGCGGCCCGCGGTGTCGTCGAAGGTCATCGCGTTGGTCACCACCGCGGCGGCGGCCCCCGCCGGCGGCGGGTCCGACCGGCCGAGCAGGCGCAGGGCCAGGCCCAGGTGATAGCCCTCCTGGACCGCACAGGCCCGCGCGACGCGCGGGGCCAGCACGGGCCGGCACACCGGCAGGCCGGCGTCCCGCAGGCGCAGGGTGAGGGCCGCCGCGTCGAGCAGGAAGGCGATCTCGGGGGCGAGGCGCGCGAGCGACGCGGGCGCGAGCGCGGCGAACCGCCCCAGCGCCCGCTCGAGGGGGTCGATGACGCGGTCGAGCAGGCGGCGCAGGTCGCCGAGCAGGCGGTTGTCGGGGCCGAGGTCGCCGGGGCGCAGGGGCGTGAGGCCCGGCGTCCCGTCCGTCCGACGCAGCAGGCGCGCGAGCAGGGTGGCGTGTCCCGCGAGCGGCTCCGCGTGGAGCGCGAGGAGCGCGGCCGTGGCGGGCTGCAGGTCGTCGGACAGGTTGACGCCGATGGTGACGCTGCGCACCTCGCCGAGGCGTTGGCGCACGGCGGGCAGCTCGGCCTGGAGCGCCGCGAACGCGGGCGTCCCGATGAGGGCCTGCAGCGACGCATGCACCGCCTCGAGGGCGGCCCCGCGGCGACGGGCCGGCGCGAGCGCCCGCTGGAGCTGGCGCGCGGCGTCGGCGTAGAGCTCCAGGGCGGACAGGCGCTGCGTCAGGCGGGACAAGCTGCTCTCGCCGGGCCGTGGGCGGCTCGTGTCGGCCAGGGACTCCAGGGCGGGCAGGGCCGCGCGCAGGGCCGCGCGCAGGGCGGCGTCGGCGAGCAGGTCGTCCAGGGCCTCCGCGCGGTAGGCGATGACCGCGGGATCGACGCAGGGCGCGGTGAGGATGTCGCGGACGAAGCGCTCGCGGCGCGGCTCCCCGCCGCAGAGAGCCTGGATGACCTCCGGCAGGTCGAGGTCGGCCACCACGTGCGGGTCCAGCCGCGCGCCACCGCCCGCGCCCGCGGCGGAGCCAGGCGGCCAGAGGAGGCTGGGATGCGCCGGCGGGATGTCCGGGCGCGACGGGTCGCGGGGCATGCCGTCCGTCATGCCCCGGGACTCCGGCCGAGCTGGCCCGCCGTGGCACGCGGCCGGGGCCGCGGGTCGCATAGCGCCCTATAGGGGGGCATGACGCCAGGGGGCGGCCGGCGGTCTATCATCCCCCCCACCGGCGCGGGACATGTGTGATGTCGCATAGGGGTATAGTGCCATGTTTCCCCCGATCGCGGAAGCGCCGTTGTCCCCGCCATCGGACGCGGCGGACCCGCGATCCGTCGCGCGTGGCGATCACCCCCCCGATGTCCCGGAGTCCGATCGCGACGCGCCGCCCCACGACGATGCGCCGCGCGCGGGGAGCCGCGGCGTCCCGCACGCGATCCACGGCAACGGTCGATCGGTGGCGCGGGCGGCACCCGGCGTCCGCGCACCTCGGGGCATAGCGACATGAACGGACACGGGTGGTTCGGCGCAATCCTTTCATAGCCTGTTGGGAGGGTCGGCTTTAACATAACTCGACTGTTGTGATTTGACGGGCGCTGGGTGATCATGTCGGTGCCAGGCCCTGGTGCTTGGCAAACAAAGAGGTCAGCACGTTCTCGATGGTGACCCCACCGAGGAGACGATCATGCGTATAGAGCAGCAGTTTCTGGAGCAGAGCGACGGTTTGCTGGCGACACACCTCCCCGATGGTTCGGACGGGGGTCGTGCCGTGAGCCAGTGGCGGAGGGAGACAGGCCAGGTGCAAGAACGAGTACGCCACGCACACCAGACACCAATGTTTCTCAATGGCTGCGGCGCTGCGCATGCGGTACGTGTCCAAGCCCAGATGTCCCTTACCGTCCTGGTAAAAGGTTTCGGTGGGCCAACGCAACAGATAGGTGGCGATGATCCGCTGGGCGCTCCAGTCGCGCTGGTTGGTGACCAGCACGACGTAGGAACCGCTCAGATCAGCGTGTTGGAAACTGATGACCAGGCGCACCTTGCCCAAGCCCGGTATCCGTACGACCAGCGTGAAGCACCAGTAGGTCTGCCCCTTGACGGTCACGGCCCGGTACGCGGTCGGCGGGATCAGGGGCACCAGGTCCTTGACCGCGATGTGCGGGCCCGGCAGCGCGATGGCCGTCCCGCTGGCGTCCTTGAGCGTGAAGCTGGCCGTTTCCAGGTTGCGATTCCGCTTGAGGATGCTGATCCAGGCCTTGTGGCGACGCTCCGCCACCCGCACGACCTCCTCGGACAGGTACCATCCGTCGAACAGGAGCACGCCAAAGGGCGTCTTGTGGCGGATCGCGGCCTCAATCAGTTCAATCCCCAGGTCGATCTTGGTGGCGAACTGTGCATGCAAGACCAGAAACGCGGGGTCCTGGAGCAGCACAGGGTCGACCTCTTTGTGCAGCCGCGCCCGCTCCTTCTTGGTGCGGGGGATGGCCTGCCCTGGGAAGTGCCGCGCCACGAAAGTCTCCCACTGCGTGATGTCCTCGTAGCGCCGGTACAGGCGCAGGTCCAGGGGGAAGCGTACCGCGCCGCTGACATAGAAGCTCGTCACCGGGTTATGCGCCAGCGGATAGGTGCCCTCGCCATGGTTATAGTGGCGATCGACATGCTCAAACAGGCTGCCCCCATGCTCGCACAACGTGTCATCGAGCACCAACGCCGACACCGTCTTGGGCTGGCGCTGGGCGCGCGTCTGATCCAGCAGGTAGCGGATACGCCGCGCGTTGACCTGCTCCGGGTCCCAGTCAGCCTCCGAGAAGAAGCGCGCGAGGTTGGTTTTATCCGCGCTCTCCAGCAAGCAGCGCGCGATGTTGGCCATGCTCTTGTTCTCCAACACCATCAGGCCCGTGAGATAATGCTCAAAGTGCGCGAACTGGCAGCGGTTCTCAAACAGATCCCGGAAGGCCGCGGCGTGCGTGCTCACCAGCGGGGCGGGCGCGACAAGGGGCAGTTGCATCAGAGCGTCTCCCTTTCGTATTCACGCGGTTCTAGCCTTGGAGGGTAGCATGGCGTGCCTGCTATCGCAAATCACAACAGTCGAGAACATAATATTTTGCCCTGTGCGGGGGCATCCGCCGTGCCGAACGGGCTCACGGACGCCTTCCACCCGGTCAAACGGGACGTGGCGCAGCCGTACCTCGTCGCCCGAGCCGCCTGGTGCGCCGGTCAGCGCGCCTATAGGTATGCACGGGCAGCTTACGCTCAGCGGCGTTGGGATGGGCTGCGCGTCGTCCTAGCGACGACAAAGTGTGGCCGTGGGCGATGCGCGCATATCTCACGGCATGTCGTCGCTGGTGTTAATGACGTCCGTTGCTGCGAAGCACACATGGGGCGGTCCGGGCAGTCTGGCCGCTGCGACATGCGGCCGACACGGCGGTTGTCCTCCGGGCGTGATCGGCGCATGACGGTTGGGCTGTGCTTTTTCATGATGATCACCGTGGCGCTGTAGGTCGATGGCCACGAGCAGGACGGGACGCCGCCCCACGTAGTCCGAGAGCGAGCCGACGGTCAGCAGGGCGGCAAGCACGGCGAGGGCGTACACGCCAAAGACGATCGTCGTGGTGAGGGGGGAGAAGCCCCACGCGGCCTGGTAGACGGCGTAGAGCGGGGTGGGCGCGCTGGACCCAGCGAGGAAGAACACGCTGATCGACACCAGCAGATAGAAGGCCACGGGGGCCGGGAGCCGGCCGGCGCGGGCCCGAGCGGTGGCGCTGACTGGAGGGGCGGTGACGGATGCCATGGGACCCTCTTTCTCGGAAAACGACCGATATGTGGGGGCGCGACGGACATGCCTGAGCGTTGGGGGCGTCACCATTGGGGCACCGCTCTCCGGACGACACCCTGACGGGGGTGCTAGATCGCCGTGCGCCCCCCGTCGGCGGCGATGATGGCGCCGGTGATGTAGCTCGCGCGCGGCGAGGCGATGAAGGCGACCACGTCGGCGATCTCCTCAGCACGCGCGGCGCGGCCCAGCAGGGTGGTAGCGCCGAGCGCGGTGGCGCGGTCGGGCCGCGCGCCGTCGGTGTACATCGGGCCAGGCGCGACGGCATTGACCCGCACGCCGCGGGGGCTGAACTCCGCCGCCCAGGAGCGGGTCATGGCGTCGAGCGCGCCCTTGGTCGCACCGTAGGCCGCGACCGGAGCGAGCCCGACCTGGGCAACCATGCTACTGATGGTGATAATACTGCCCTGTGTGCTGGCGACATGCCGCATCCGTACAGCGATAGTTGTATCGTTATTGTACGGATGTTGCATGCAGTATCACGTCGGATACCGCTGGCAAATTGCTGGAAGGGCTAAAACGGACGAATAAGCGCCAATTTATCACCAGCCTTTCTCGTCGCTTATAGCCCTTGAAGGGGTCTTGGCCCGAATAAGCGGAGGGCTGCCAGAATTTGCCAGCGGTATCACGTCGTCGGGAGAGCCAGTCGACCCTGCAAGGTGTCTATTGCCACCCGGCAATATTTGTCCTAAGCGGGGATGTCGAACTCGAGCGCCTTGAGCGCAATCTCCGCGGCCTGCTGGTCCTGCTCCACGTTTCCGCCGGATAGACCGAGGCCGCCGATGACCTTCCCGTCTTCGATGAGGGGGTACCCTCCGCCGACAGCAACAACACGCGGCCGGTGCGCGAGTTGGGCCACGGTAGGGTCCTGGATGTAGGCATTCCAGACGTGTGTGGTCTGGCGGTAGGACGCTGCCGTCCAGGCTTTGTCCACCGCGACGTCGTTCGCGAGGAACGGCGTGTTATCCATGCTTTCGAACGCCTTCAAATGGCCGGCGGCGTCTGTGACGGCGATGGCCATCTCGACACCAATGTCCGCGGCGGCCGCGCAGGCCGCGTCGATTAGCGCAACTGCTACGGCGCGCGTCACCGATGCCGCGTACATTGACCTCGGCTGGTCGGTAGTTACAGTCATGGTACGTCCTTTCGTTTGAGATACATGGCTCGTCCGGCGTAGGGCCGTTTGACGGCGTCTTGTAGGGAGGCCGGCCCCATTCACGACGACACGACGGGCGTCGCCGTTTCGCGGTCTCCGTCAGCGAAGCACCGACTTCGACGTCGGTACCACACGCGTGACGACGATTTTCTCCTGGATCAGCAATTCGTCGACAGCGGGGGCGATCTCATCCTTCCAGCGATCGCTGTCATAGGTTTCGGCATACAGCCGTTCGCGCTGCGCCTCGTCCTCGAATCGCCGCATCCAGAGATACCCGTCCTCGTCATCTTCGTCGACGAAGGACGCGGTGATCACCATGCCTTTCGACACCTGAAACGGGATGATGACGTCCTCCATGTACCGCACCCACTCGTCCCGACGCCCAGGCCGGGTCTGATAGCGACGAAGCTCATAAAACATGATTACCTCCATGGTCGTGACATCGGTGATAGCTATGGCTGTCGGGCTCGCGCTCGCCCGCTACCCGTCGATGAATCGGGGATACTCTTGCGCATACATCACCTGGCGACAACAACCTTGCCGATGGCGTGCCCCGATTCCACGATCTCATGCGCGCGCCGCACGTTGGCCGGGGTGAAGCCCTCCAAGGTCGTCGTGAGGGTTGACGACAGCGCGCCCTCATCGAACAGGTCCGCTGCGCGGGCAAGTAGGCGCTGCTGCTCGATCAGGTCGGGCGTGTTGTACATGGAGCGCGTGAACATCAGTTCCCAATGCCAGCTCACACTCTTCGATACCAACAGCGAAAGATCGAGACCGGGTGGCCCGTCAATGGCGGTAATCTCACCGAAGGGCTTGGCAATCGCCGCGAACGCGTTGAGGTTCGCGGCCGAATAGGGCGAGAAGATGTAGTCGGCGCCATTAGGGGCAACCGCCAGCACGTTGGCCGCCAGGTCCCCGTGATGATCGACTATTTCATCCGCGCCCATCTTGTGCGCGAACGCGCGCGACTCCTCCCGCGACGCCGTGGCGATGACGGTGAGGCGTGTAAGCTTTTTCGCCAACTGTGTGAGGATGGAACCGACGCCACCGGCCCCGGACAGAACGAGGAGCGTTCCCTCGCTCGTCGCGGTGAGGCGGAACTTCTCGAACAGGGTTTCCCAGGCGGTGATCGTGGTCAGCGGCATGGCCGCCGCCTGGGCAAAGCTGAGTTGCGTTGGCTTGCGTCCGACGATCCTCTCATCGACCGCCTGGTACGCGGCGTTCGAGCCTTGGCGGGTGACGTCCCCGGCGTAGTACACCTCATCGCCGACCTTGTACCGGAGCGCGGCGGGACCAACCGCGCTGACAACTCCCGCGGCGTCGTACCCGAGGACTTTCGGGTCTCGACCGGCCGGCAGGCCGACGCGACGCTTGACGTCTACCGGATTCACCGAGACGGCCTCCACCCGCACGAGTATGTCATGCGGTCTCAGTTCGGGCAGCGGTATCTCCGCCGCCACCAAACTGTCGTCGTCCTCGATCGGCAATCCCCGGAAAGAGACGATCCCTTGCATCGTGCGGTCCTGATCTATGACCATTGACTATGTACTCTCCTTTACGATGGCGATACTCGGCCACGACGGCGATACCCGGCACCCGATAGACGTTCGCGCCATCCCGCTGTCCATACCACCTGAATTGCAGTATCGCTCTAACCCCACGCTTTTGCAAGTACGCAAAAAAATGTGCTATAGTATCAAAAAGTGTACTAATGGAGGGGCAGTGATGCGCGACAGGAACTATCGGTGCAATTACGGGTGCCCGGTCGAGGCGACGCTCGACGTGATCGGCGGTAAGTGGAAGGGGGTTATCCTGTTCCACCTGCTGCCCGGCACGAAGCGCTTCGGTGAGTTCCGGCGCCTATTGCCGGACATCACGCAGCGCGCGCTGACGCTGCAATTGCGCGAGTTGGAGGCCGACGGGGTGGTCCACCGCGAGGTGTACGCCGAGGTGCCGCCGAAAGTCGAGTACTCACTGACCCCCTTCGGCCGGAGCTTAGAGCCGATCCTGCTGCTGATGCGCGACTGGGGCGACCAGTATGCGAGCAAGATCGAAGCGGTGAAAGGCGGGGAGGCGGATGACCGCCTCGACAGCCGACCGTGGCAAAGCGTCGACGCCTGATCACGCCGAGCCGCACCAATCGATCGACCAGCGTCTGTTAGAGGAGTTGGTCGACAGGCGATCCCTGCACGTCACCGGCGTCTGGCTAGCGTTGATGCGGTGGGCGTTGATCACAGCGCCCAACTCTTGGGCCCGTCAGATACGTGGAGAACACGCAACGGAACGGGACCTGGCGCGGGTCGGGATCACCATCGCGCTGTACATGGGCGAGATCTCGATGACGCGCGCCGCCGCCACTCGCCACCTCGCCACAACACAGGATGGACGATACTCATGGGATGGACGACAGTATTGGCGAGTTCTTGCGATCACGACGCGCCCCCGTCGCCCCGGAGCAGGTCGGTCTGTCGAGCGGCGTCGGGCGGCGGGTCCCGGACCTGCGCAGAGAGGAACTCGCATACTTGGCGGGCGTGAGTGTCGACTACTACGTGCGCCTGGAGCTAGGCCGTACCACGAACGTGTCGGACGCCGTGCTCGACGCCATCGCGCGCGCCCTCGACCTGACCGCCGACGAGCGGGAGCGCCTGATCAACCTGGCGCGGCCCCGGCATCGGCGCATTCGACGGCCGGGCGAACAATCGATAAGCCGAACCCTGCGGCGCTTGCTGGATATGATGGACACGGTACCGGTCCTCGTCCTCAGCCGCCGCATGGACATCCTGGCATGGAACAACTTGGCCGACGCCGTTTTCGGCGTACAAACCATGATCGCGAGAGATCGCAACGCCGCCCGCGCGGCATTCCTCAACCCCCACGCGCGCGCGTTGTACCCGAACTGGGACTCGATCGCCGCCGAAGCTGTCGCCCAGTTGCGCCTGGAAGCGGGCCGCTACCCCGACGACCCTCAGCTCGCCGCGCTTGTCGGCGAACTGGCGACCAGCAGCAACGACTTCCGTTACCTCTGGGCCCAGAATGACGTGAAGAGGAAGACGACCGGCGTCACGCACATCGCGCATCCCGTCGTTGGCGCGTTGGAATTTACCTACCAGACGCTCTCCGTCCCCATGTGGCCGGAACAGGTGATGGTCGCGTTCACGGTAGAACCCAATTCGCCCAGCCAGGAGCGGCTGAGGCTATTGTGCGGACGCGCTCCCAACATAGACCTCGGCGTGGTCCCCGAGGCCTAGCCAGACCGGCAATCTGCCGCGTGTTGTCACACCCGCGGCCTGAACGCTCGGCCGGCGTGCCCGGATCCTACACGGGCGCCATCGTCCTCAGGCTCCCGCCGCCGTGACGTACTCCTTCGGGGACCGCCAAGGGTAGTTCTGCCGGACCCACGGATAGTCCTACCCTGCCTACTTTCCGCGGGAGCGCGTATCCTGACAAACAAACGTGGGTGACCAACGCATATCCGAGCGTATAGTCGGTCGTCGACGGGCAATGACGCTCAAGGACCAGGAGGCTCTGCATGGACGGGACGGACATGGCGCGGCGTATCGTGCCGCATGTCGTGACCACGGGATATGACGACGACGGCAAGGCCGTGTTCATCACGGACCAACATTTCAAGGACGAAACATTCGGCGCTGACCGGCGCCGTTTGGCTGTGGGAAACGCCGATGGCGCCCGTCATCCCGAGCGATGTCGGCTCCTTTCCGGCCGATGCGAATTTCCCGCCGGCCGGACGGATCAAGTTCGGCAAGGCCTGGCTCGCGCCGGCGTCCGAGGGTGAGTTGAGTTTTGCCACGGGTCCAGTGGCCGACTCGGATGGCTTCAACGCGGGGGCGGACCCCAGATTCCACGCCACCGACACGCTTGACTTCGCCGTCGTCCTCCAAGGCGAGGTCGAGTTGCAGTTGCAGCCGGGCGGGCCGGTGGAGACGCTTCGTCAGGGCTCCTGCTTCGTCCTGACCGGCGTGCAACACTACTGGCGCGTCACCAGCGACGAACCCCTCGTCTTCAACATGTTCACGGTCGGCGCGACGCGGGGCGCCTAATCGCGTCGGGGGCCCGTGCAAGAAGATCTCGAGCCGGTTGACCGGCGTTTCGCGCACATCGAGGCTCCGCACGTACGGCGCTATCGAGATCACGCCGCACGGTCAGCGAATCCAGCCACTGCCGCTCATGCGGCCGGCGCCTTTTTTTGTTCGGTGTGAACAGCCACAGGAGAGAAGAATGTCCGTGGATCAGGTTATCCTCATCGAAGACATGCTTGAGGACTTTGGGACAGGCAACCTCGACGCCGTCCTGAAGCGATTCCACCCCGATTATACGGTCAGCCCACCAGAGGGCGTCCCCTATGCGGGAACGCGGGTCGGCATCGAGGCGTTCAGGAAATGGCTTGTCGAGTTGGGTTCGCTTCTCGATCTGAACATGACCGATCATGGGGTGCTTGATGGCGGCGAGAAGGCCGTCCTCCAGATGCAGATCACATTCACGGCCCGCGCCACCGGGCGTTCGACCTCGATGCGCGTGGTGGAGATCTATGCGTTCAAAGACGGGCTCATCAGCAGCACCGACGTTTTCTACAAGGATCCGAAGGCGGTGGATGATCTGTTCGATCGATAGCGGTAGCAAGCGGGGAGGCGGCCTGGCGAGTCACGCCCCAATGGCGAGGGGGTTGACCCTCTCGTTGCCGCGCCATGGAGGGGGCGATACTGCATCAGCGGCCCGATTGTCCCGCCGGGGCGAGACTGCTGCTCCACCGCAAGCCACCGTGCGGTGAACTGATCGTCGTCGGGCGGCTGCAGGCGGCCGCCCACCTGAGGAGGTGATGCTATGGCACAGGATCTGGCGTTGACAGGTTCGGTCGCCGATGACCGGGCCGAATACGAGAGGCGATTGGTGGCCGTGCGCGCCGCGATGTCGCGCGATGGCTTCGATGCCATTGTTGCCGTGGATAGCGGCGATTGGCTCCCGCCCACGGGGAACGCGCGGTATCTGAGCAACTTCAACATCGGCAACATGGTCAATGCCGTGAGCGGTGTCGCGGTGGTCGTCCCGCTCCATGGAGAGCCCACGCTGATCGTCCCGCAGGGGCCGCTCGGGTGCTTCGCGGAGTGGGCGCGCGCGACCTCGTGGATCGCGCGGATTCAGAGCAGCCCGACCGTGGGCGGGCCGCTGGGGCAGGCCTTCGACGGCGATGTCGTCATCGCCCTCAAGGAAGCGGGACTCGAGAGATCCCGGATCGGCGTCTGCGGCGCGTTCCCGGGTTCGTCGGATCTCGCGTTTCATTTGCCGCGCGCGGACATCGCGCCCGCCATCGAGGTCGACGGCGGTGGGACGCCGCGGGATCTCATGGAAAGGGTCCGCCGCGTGAAGAGCCCGTGGGAGATCGAGAGGCTGCGGCAGGCGCAGCGATGCACGGACGTGGCGATCACGGCCTTCATGCGCGGCGTCGAGCCGGGTCGCCGGCACGCGGCGTGCGCCGCGGAGGCGGATCGCGCGTCCATCGAGGCGGGCGCGGAGCAGGCGCTCACGATCATGAATTGCGGTACCGATCCCTGGATGTGGTGGCACATCCAGGGCGAACGGCGCTTCAGCGCGAACAACGTCGTGTCGCTGGAGACAAACGCCCGGGTCGGTGGCTATGTCGCGCAGATCGCCAGGAGCGGGGTGCTGGGGCGGGAGAACAACAGCCAGCGGGCGCTTCGCGAGGTCGCCAACGACAGCCTGCGGGCGATGGTCGAGCGCGTTCGCCCCGGTGCGACCGGCGGCGACCTGTGGCGCGCCGGCGAGACCGTCGTCAGGAACGCCGGGTTGAGACCGTGGGGGCGCCTCGGCCACGGGATGGGGCTGTCGATGGACGAGGGCTTCGGCATCGTGCCCAACGACGACTATGCCCTGGAAGAGGACGTGTGCCTAGAGATCCATGCGTCCGTGTGGGACCCGGAGACGCATGAGACGTATCTGCTCGGAGAGCAATATCTCGTGAAAAACGGAGGGGCCGAGGGACTGTCGGATAGTCTGCCGCCACACGGCCTGGCGCCGTCGGCTGGGGTCGTGTAAGACCGAAACCGTATCCATGAATTCAGGAGGGGCATGCATGATGGCCCAGGATTTCGACGCCATTGTCGTGGGCGGCGGGCTCGCCGGAGTCGTCGCCGCGCGCGAACTGCAGTTTCGAGGGATGCGCACGGTCATCGTCGAAGCCCGACCGCGTCTCGGTGGGCGCGCCTGGACGGCGGAGTTCGGGGGCGGCCAGATCGAGATGGGGGGGCAGAATATCTACTGGACTGAGCCGCACATCTGGAGCGAGGTCACCCGGTACGGCCTCGAGATCGCCGAGGTCGTGCCGTTCGAGACCTACGCCATCGCGGACGGCGACGGCTTGCGGCGATACCCGAGCAGCGAAGCTCGCACGCAGCTCGGGGCCGGTTTCGACGCCTTCTTCGGCGACTACGGCGCGGTGATCCCGCGGCCGTACGACCCCACCTATAACCGCGACCGGCTCGCGGACGTCGACCGCCTATCGATCCAGGGACGGCTGGATCAGATTGACCTGCCTCCGGAGGTGGATCGGTGGCTCAAGCCGTGGCTCGGCATGCGGACGGGGGGGGCGCCTGACGCCGGCGCGTTCGCCTGGCTGCTCCACATCTACGCGCTCGCGGACTGGAACTGGGCCAAGATCCTCGAGATCAGCTCACGCTACCGGCTCGTCGGCGGCATGAAGTCGCTGATCGATGCGATCGTCGCCGACTCGGGCGCCGAACTGTGTCTCGACGCGCCAGTGGCGCATATCGCGGACGAAGGAGATCGCGTCCTCGTGGCAACGGAGGCCGGTGAGACCTTCGTGGCGCCCGTCGCGGTCGTGGCTACGTCGGCGAACATGTGGTCGCAGATCACCTTCGACGCCGGCCTGTCCGACGCGAAGCTGGCATCGTCGAAGGCGGGCATGCAGACCCCCACCGCCTTCACGAAGCTGTGGGCGCTGGTCCGCGGCGAGGTCGAGAACGTCTACGTCCAGCGGCCAAACTTCGAGGACCACCCGATCATCCATCTGCGCAAAGATATGCGGCGGCCCGATGGTCTCACTCAGATCATCGCCTTCAGCGTCGATCCGACGCTGGACACGGCGGACCACGCACGGATCGCCCAATTGTTCCGCGAAACGGTACCGATGCCCCATGCCGAGGTGGTCGATGTGACGGCGCACAACTGGGTGGCCGATCCATTCACACGTGGCGGGACGAGTCTGCTCCGCCCCGGTCAGCTGTCCATCCTTGGCGAGATTCGTCGGCCGGAAGGACGCCTCGCCTTCGCCACGGCGGATATCGCGAGCGCCGCGCCCGGCTTCGACGGGGCCATCCAGACCGGCATCATGGCCGCCCGCGACGCGGTGCGGATTGCCCGCGGCTGACCTGAAAACGACCCGTGAGGGGTTCATAGGCAGGGGAGGCGCGCATGAACGACATCAACGGCACATTGATCATCGTCACCGGCAGGGCGTCGGGCATGGGGGCCCAGACCGCGGCGCGCCGCCGCCAGGGGCGCCAAGGTCACGATCGCCGACCTCAACGTGGACCTGGGCGAGGAGCTCGTCAAGAGGATTCGCGGCGAGGGCGGCGAGGCGCAGTTCGTCCGCACCGATATCGCCGACGAGGAACAAGTCAAAGCGATGGTCGGCGCGGCCATGTCTGCCTACGGCCGGCTTGACGGCGCATCCAACAACGCGGGCCTGCCGCCCCATAGCTCGGCGAGGAACGGGACGTTCCCGCTCGCGGACCTGCCCGTCGCCACGTTCCATCTGGCGCTGTGGGTCAACGTGATCGGCACGTTCCTGTGCATGAAGTATGAGATCGCGGCGATGCTCACGAGCGGTGGGGGCGCCATCGTCAACACCTCATCCGCTAACGGACTCGTGGCTATCCCGGCGGCGGCCGACTACATCGCGAGCAAGCACGCGATCATCGGGCTCACGAAGGCGGCCGCCCTCGACTACGCCACCCAGGGCATCCGCGTGAACGCCGTGCTCCCCGGCGTGATCAGGACACCAATGCTGTACAGCGCCGGTCCCGAGGGGGACACCGGCTTCGCGGACGCCTATGTCGCCGTTATGCCGATCGCTCGTTTGGGGGAGCCGAGCGAAGTGGCCGAGGCGACGCTGTGGCTGCTAAGCGATGCCGCGTCACTGATCACCGGGGCCTCGTTGCCCGTCAATGGTGGCCAGACGATGGTGTGAAGCGCTGTCGGCCGAACCTGGAGACCACACGCCTGACGCTTCGTACCCGACAATAGTCTGGACGTTGATTTCGGCGGCGGTCCAGCTCAACAACCGTTTCATCCGCTCGTCGGTGGGCGAGCCCTCGACAAAGGTGTAGGCGGTCAGGGACTGGTCGGCTTGCGCCGACAGCCGGAGTATCTCGTAGGCGAAGTCGAGCTCGCCGACGAGCGGGTGGGAGACCCGGGTCACGCCGGAGGTTTTCTGCTTGACGTCATTGCGCGCCCACAGACGCCGGAACGCGTCGCTGTTGATGGACAGGTCACCGATGAGAGACGCGAGCAGGGGATCGTCGGGGTAGCGGCCCGCCTCCAGGCGCAGGTGTGCGACCACCTCGACCGCGACCACGTCCCAGTTCAGGTAGAGAGCGCGCGCGTCCGGGCCGAGGAACACGAGCGTGGCGCCGTTGCGGCCGGCCGGTCGCATGGCCGTGAGGTTGAACACGGCGTCCGCCGTCCTGTTCCACGCGAGGATGTCCATGCGCCGGCCCAACACCAAGGCGGGCACGCCGCGCATCGCGTCGAGGAGGCGCCGCATCCCGGCGCTGACCGACTGCCTCCGCGGTCGCGGGTGATCGAGCTTGGGTCGCGCCAGGTTGCCCACATGCTCCCGCTCGATCTCAGTCAGCCCCAAGACCCGGGCGACCGCGTCCAGGACCGCGTCCGACACATGCGCGCCACGGCCCTGTTCCAGTCGCACGTAGTAGTCGACGCTCACGCCGGCGAGCTGCGCGAGTTCCTCCCGACGCAGGCCCGGCACGCGCCGATGTCCGGCCCCCGGGGGCAGTCCGACGGACACAGGGCTGATCCGTGCCCGTCGCGAACGCAAGAACTCACCGATGCTGTTATCCACGCCTCTAAGTATAGTGGTTCGGGGCGGTCCTAAACTGGTCCTGCTAAACCCAGGGACGAGTTCGCCCCTGCCTGACCCGTTCGCGACGGCGCATGCTTACGAGGTGAGTGTCGCGAGCGCGGGCCGCGGTCGCCATCCCTGCCGGGAGATGAGTTGGCGGCCCCACGCGAGCGGGGCGCTCCCCGACCACGGAACCGTCGTGTCGGGACCGAGACGATCGAAACGATGAGGAGTAAGACATGCGCGCAGTCGTCGTGAAGGAATTCGGTGGCCCAGATGCCCTGGTGACCATCGACACCCCGATACCCTCCCCAGGCCCAGGCGAGCTACTGATCAAGGTGGGAGCGGCCGCGGTCAACCCGGCCGACGTCATGGTTCGCGTCGGCGCGATGGTGCAGTACGGCTCAGCGCTGCCGCAAGCGCAGTTCGGGGTCGGCGTCGACGGCGCCGGCGCCGTCGACGCCCTTGGCGAGGGCGTTCGGGCGTTTGCGGTGGGCGACGCGGTGGTCGGCCTGCAGGAGCGGCTGGACCTCCCGTTAGGCGCGCAGGCCGAGTATGTCGTCCTCGAGGAGTGGGCGGTCGCGCCCGCGCCGGCCGGGGCGACGATGGCTGAGGCGTCCACCCTGCCACTGAACGCCACGACCGCTGACCAGGCCCTGGACACTCTGGACCTGGCGCCCGGCCAGTGGCTGCTGGTCACCGGCGCGGCTGGCGCGGTCGGCGGATTCGCCATTGAACTTGCCGTGATCCGCGGCCTCCGGGTCGTAGCGCAGGCCGGCGACACCGATGAGGAGCTGGTCCGCGGGTTCGGCGCCGAGCTGTTCGTCTCCCGAGACGCGCCCCTGAGCGCAACCGTGCGCCGGCTCGTGCCCGGTGGCGTCGGCGGCGTCCTCGACGCGGCCAACCAGGGGGTGGCGGCGTTCGACTCCGTCCGCCACGGCGGCGCGTTCGTATCCCTGCTCAACGCGGCCCCGCAGCCCCGGCGAGCGGCGCGTACGCACAACGTAGCCTACCACAGCGACGGCGCACGACTCGCCGAGTTGTCGGCCCTCGCTGGCGCTGGACGCCTTAGCCTGCGTGTCGCGGCGACCTATCCCTTCGAGCAGGCCGCGCAGGCCCACAGGGTCCTCGCAGGCGGCGGCGTGCGCGGTCGGCTGGTGCTGGTCCCGTAGCGGCCAGGGATAGGCGCCGCTGAGCCTAGCGCGAGACGGGGCGCCGACACGCGGCGGCGTTCTAAAGCCGATCGGTTCGGCGCACATGGCCTACGGGTCCTGCCCCATGATCCTGCCGTACGGCGAGACCCATCTTCGCGCAGCGGTCGCCATCGGCGGCACGCCGGCTCCGAAACCACGACACCCCTTATCTTAATGGAGACTGCAATGAGCAACAGATTTGAAGGCAAGAATATCCTGATTACCGGCGGCAACAGCGGGCTCGGGTTCGGCGCCGCGGCGTACTTCGTCGCGGAGGGCGCGACCGTGTTCATCGCCGGTCGTCGGCAGGCTGAGCTCGACAAGGCGAAGGCCCAGCTCGGCGACAAGGCGATCGCCGTCCAGTGTGACATCACCGTTCACGCCGACCTCGACCGGCTCTTCGCCGCGATCAAGGACACGGTGAACCAGCTCGATGTCGTCGTGGCCAACGCCGGGGCCGCGATCTACGCCACGATCGAGGGCTACACCGACGAGATCCTCGACGCGACCTTCGGGCTGAACCTGAAGGGGACCGCCTTCACAGTCCAGGGGGCGCTGCCGCTGATGCCCGCCGGTGGCTCCATCGTCCTCATGAGCTCGATCGAGGGGGAGCGAGGCAGCGAGTCGCTCGGCGTCTACGCCGCTACGAAAGCCGCCCTTCAGTCCTTCGCCCGCACCTGGGCCAACGAGCTGAAGGGACGCAAGATCCGGGTCAACGCAATCAGCCCCGGCATGGTTTTCACCCCCGCCTACGACGCGGCCGGCGTCACGCTGGAAAGCCTCGCCCCGATCCTGCCCACCATCCCCGCCGGCCGCCTCGGGACCGCCGAGGAGATCGCCAAGGCCATCGCCTTCCTGGCCTCCGACGACAGCGCCTACGTCAACGGCGCCAACCTCGTCGTCGACGGCGGCCAGACGGAGGTTGTCTGACCACGATGCCCAGCACCCCACAGCCCCGCTACCTGGGCGCAACTGGCCCTGGGTGGGCTGCTACATCGGGCCGACCATCGACGGCCTCCGGCGTGCGCGTCGAACACCGCATCCCCGTTCGGGCGAGTGTCGCCCGTTAGCGCCCACCAACCATTCGCCGCATGGGAGAACGACATGAGTACTCAGCAAGAATTCCTCTGCATGGAATGGTCGAATCGACGCCGGAATGCTGCTCAATAACCCTTTTGGCCGTATGAGAGGCGTCAATGAGCTTGTTTGATACGCCGAACACCCCCTCGAGGGACAGAACATTAGACTCGTTGCAGAATAGGGCGGGATCGTCGTAGAGTAGGAGTATGCTCACGTATGATACACTGGCGCGCAAACCGGGCGCCTTCAAATCGATGACTGGACTCACTGTGCCCGAGTTCGAGGAGTTGCTGACGGATCTGCGCCCGCGCTATGAGGCCGCGTGCCAGGAGGAGAGGGCGGCGACGCCGCATCAGCGCGCGCCCGGGGGCGGGGCCAAGCGGCGCTATGCCCTGCGGGAGCAACTGCTCATGACCCTGGTGTGGCTGCGCCTGTACCTGACCGGCGATGCGGTTGGCGTCCTCTTCGGCGTGGATAAGAGCACCGTTTCGCGCTACACGCGGCCGCTGCTGCGGCTCTTGCGGGACTACGGGCAGGACACGCTGGGCTGGCCGGAGGAGGCTCGGGCGTTGCTGGACGGCGCGGACGACGGCGCGGACGACGGCGCGGACGACGGCGCGGACGACGGCGCGGACGACGGCGCGGACGGCGTGGCCATCATCGACGCCACTGAGCAGCGGGTGGAGCGCGCGCGCGACGACGCGACGCAGCGGGCGCACTATTCGGGCAAGAAGAAGGCGCACACGCGCAAGACGCTCATCGTCGTCAACGAACGCGGCCGGTTGCGCTATGTCAGCCCCTCGGTGCCGGGCGCGACCCATGACCTGACCCTACTGCGCCAGTGCGGGGCCATTGAGGAGATCCCCGCGGACCTCTCGCTCATGGCCGACAGCGGCTTCCAGGGGCTGCAGAACGACGCGCCGGAGCGTAGCGTCGCCCTGCCCTATAAGGGCAGCCGCGCCCATCCGCTCACGTCGGAGCAGAAGCTACACAACGCCCTGCTCTCCCGCATTCGCATCGTCGTTGAGAACACCCTGGCCGAGATAAAGCACTTCCGCATCCTCGCCGATGTCTTCCGCCACCCGCTCGACCTCTATGACAGCATCTTCGTGTCCATCGCCGGCGTCGTCACGCGCCGCGCCGACCGGCGCTTGGCTGCTCAGCGCTCGGCCGACCAGCACCGCGCCGTCCTTCCGGTAGCGGCGTAAGAGAGATTTTATTCTGCAACGAGTCTATTAAGTTAAAGCCGGCCCTCTCGGTGAGAACAAAGAAGAAAGGACCGATCCATGAACCATCCCGCCCGTAAAGTCTCCGACACGCTGGACCTCTCTCACGCCTCGCCAGGCGCGGTCGCATTCCTTTCGTCATACTTCGCCGCCAAAAGCGCACAGGACGTGGATGAGACAATGCGTCACTTCTCGCCGGAGATGGCGACGTACACGGACGCCATTCTTGGTTGGGCGGTAAACGGGTATGACGCGGTCAAAGGCTCGTTCGAGGCCGTTATGCCCAACTTTGGGGAGGGTTTGTCTTACCCCACTCTGATCATGGGCGATTTCCCGGACGGCAATGGAAGCGCGCTCGTGGCGTTTACGAATACGCCGGAGATCGTTGGGAGTGAACTCCGGGTATTGGCTCCGGTCGATGTGCGCGAGGGTAAGATCGTCCGCTGGGTCGACTATTGGGACAGCAGAGCCTTCGACGACGCTCTCTACGCCAAAGTGCGTTCGCTGTCGGATTCGTTTCCGCGCGAATACAAGGAGGGTTCCATTGGCTCAAGCGCATCCCCGATCATCACGGATGTCGCCACGCGTTTGCAGTTGTCCATCGCGGCTGGCGATGCCGCTGCGGCAGCGGATCTCTTTGACGACGATGCGCTCGTCGAAGACATGAGCCTCCGCGTCCAGATAGTCGGAAAGGCAGCGATCGGACGCTACTTTGGTCGAACACTCAAGGCAGCTCCGCTCGGATCGAAATCTCGCCTTCGTCACGTCGTCGGTGGACATCTCGGCGGCGGCTTCGAATGGTATGGCTCGCCTCATACCGAGGTTACCGACGGTATCACGGCGCTGGCGCTCGATGCCGACGGAGAAATCACTCGCGCGACGACCGTGTACGACGGGCGACAACTGGGTGACGAAAAGAGGCAGTCGCTGATTCTTCTATCGACTGCGCCCTAACCCCTTCGCGCCACTGTGCACCCGTCGCACCTGGTGGCATGTCCCCCTCCTGGTTGTCGGGGCCATCCTCGCGCCCCGCCTGCGCTGCCCACACTGTCAGAACCTTAGGCGCGTCAGCGCCCTCATGTGACGCCGCGTACCAGCAAGTCGGTCAGTTCGTCGAGGTAGGCCGGCGTCACGACGCCCCCTTGCGTGGTCAGCCGCCAGAAGGTGGGCGCGGCCAGCAGGTCGAGGAGCAGGTCCCCGTTGACGTCCGCCGGCAGCTCTCCTCGCGCGACCGCCCGGTCCAGGACCGGGCGCGCCCAGGCGCGGCGCGGCTCGCCGATGTGCCTGGCAGAGGCCGCGGTCAGTTCCGGATTGCGCCCGGACTCCGCGATCAGGCCCGGCAGTAGTCCGCGCAGCCGGGGGTCGGTCATCCACTCGAGGACGGCCTGGAGCAGCGCACGGATGTCCCCGCGCAGCGACCCGGTGTCGGGGCCGGGTCCCGCCGGTATGCTCAGCCGGGACAGCACGTCGATCACCATCGCTGACTTGGTAGGCCAGCGCCGGTAGAGCGCGCTCTTGCCGACACCGGCGCGGCGGGCGACGCGCTCCATGGAGAGCCGGCCGTAGCCCTGCTCACTGAGTTCATCGAGCGCGGCCTCGGTGATCGTCTCGGTCAGTTCGGGTTTGAGCACCGCGGCCCCGGTGGGCTTGCGGCGTGTGGATGCGCTCATGACTACATAGTCTACCAAGTGGACGGGACGGTGTCATCCGTCGGGCGCTTCTGGCCCAATGACCGTCGATGGGTGGTACCCCCCGTGCTCCGTGCTCAACGCTTGACAGACGGCTCCGGCCAGCGTAGCATTAGGACGGGACTGTATCGTACCGACCATAAACAGGCAGCCTCGCGCCAAAACAACAGACCGACTATGCCCAGCGGTCACGCGCGCACGGGACCGACGGCCGAAGGAGCAGCTCCGACAAACCGCAAGGGTGGTTGTGGAAATCGCCTGTGACGCGCACCCGAGGCGCCTGTATATAGGAGCACGCTATGCCGCAATTAAACGCCGATGACACATTTCAGTTCGAACGGCTGCGGGTTTTAGGGACGGCCCCCTATAGTGGAGCTGACGTCAGCGAGATACTCGCCCTGGCCGACACGATCAAGCCCGGCGATTTCGAGAGTTGGTTCCGGGCGTTCGATGGGCTCGCGCGCAGGGTCCGGTCCGGCGTCGCTGTGGGGGACGACGACGCCCGAGCCGTCTCTGTCCGCGATGCGCTGTTCCGAGCGGCGAGCTACTTCCGGGCGGCGGACTTCTTCCTCCACGGGAACGCGAGCGACCCACGGATCACCAGCCTCTGGACGGCCCAGACGGAGTGTTTCGATCGGGCGATCAGCCTCCTGCCGGTGCCGGGCGAGCGCCTGGTGGCCGACGCCGCGGACTTCCGCATCCCCATGATCCTCTACCGCGCTGCCGCCGATGGCGCGCCGCGCCCGACGATCCTGATGTGCAACGGCTATGACGGGAGTCAGGAGGAGATGTTGCATGTAAGCGGATTCGCCGCGCTCGCGCGCGGGTTCAACGTCGTCACGTTCGAGGGGCCCGGGCAGCCCACGGTGCGCCGCGAGCAGGATCTCGGTTTCATCGGCGAGTGGGAAACGGTCGTCACACCCGTCCTCGACCACTGCGCCGCCCTGCCCGACATCGACAGCGCGAAGATCGGTCTGCTCGGCTACTCCTTCGGCGGCTACCTCGCGCCCCGCGCCGCCGCCTTCGAGCATCGTCTCGCGGCGGTCATGTGCATTGACGGGCTCTACGACGCCTACGCGGGGTTCACCTCCGGCCTCCCGCCCGCGCTGATGTCGCTGCTCGCCGCGCACGACGACGATGAGGTCAATAGGAGTATCGACGCGGCGATGGCCGGGAGCACACAGTTGCGCTGGGCAGTGGAGTAGGGCAAATGGTCTTTCAAAAGCGACTCGGCTTTTGCCCTGCTCGAGCGCACGCGCGGCATGTCGATGAGCGCGATCAGCGACAAGATCACCTGTCCGGTGCTCGTGTGTGACGCCGAGAACGATCGCTTTTTCAAAGGACAGGCGTCACAACTCGCCGACGCATTGGGGGCGCGCGCCACCTATCACCTGTTCGCCGCCGCGGACGGGGCGGGGGAGCATTGCCACATCGGCGCGAGCGTCCTGATGAATACGGTCGTGATGGACTGGTTCCACGCTCTCGTCGGGAGATCGCGGGGCTGATCCATGTGGTAGGCCGCGAACGGCCCTATAATTCTCCTTGTCAAGGGAGCAGGTCCATCTCAGGGCCGTGTGTCGTGTCGGGCGAGACCGCACCGACGACGAGGTTGTTCCCTAATGCGTCGGGTTCTTCCGTAAAAGCCGGGGGTATCAGGCTGCTGCGCGTGGCGTTGGGACCAGCATCCATGCTGGCGCGACGGGGTAGCAGGGCGGCGACCGCGGTAGGCGCGGTAGGGTTAGGGGTTAGGCGTCAGGCGCGCGGCCCATGGGGCGTGTGCGGGTGAGGGCGGGTAGCCGAGCGCGGTGAGCGTCGCGGGCACGCCCTCACGATAGGAGGGGTAGCGGAAAAGGCCGATGCGGCCGAAGCCGCGCGGACGCGCGCGCAGGGGCGAGCGGTGGTCGACGACGCCCCGGCCGTCCGCTTGCAGGTCGTCGATCCCGCTGACCGAGAACAGGAGCGGCCGTTCCGCCACGGGGAGGCCGCAGAGCGCCGCCAGGATGCCCGCGGCGCCGGCCTGCCGCTCCCGCGACACCATGTCCATGGCGAACCGGCTCTTGCGCCGGGGCAACGCCGGCTGGACCAGGTCGATCAGGGCCATGGCGCCGCGCGCCTCGTCGATCCAGGCGCCCGGTTGGGCCACGTCGCCTAGGATCGGCCGCGCGAAGGCGTGCCGCGCCCTCGTCCGAGCGCGCCAGGGCTATGACCCTCCACCCGGTCTCAATGATGGCAGAGACCGTTGCGCGTCCGATAAAGCCGGTGGCGCCGAGGATGAACAGTGTACCCGTCATGGGTATCGCTCTCCTTAACTTACTAGCGACAAAAAAGGTGATCCTGGCGGTGGCGGTGCGGCTCTCCCCCCACGCTTGTATGTAATCAGCCACTAATAAATCGGCGCGATAGAGGCGTTATGTCGCATGCATAGCGGCTATGCCCCCCCACTCCTCCTCTCCCTGGCCGACGAGTTGCGGCAGGTCAATCGAGGCGGCGACCGTGAGGAGCATCCCGTACGCGAAGAACTGGCGCAACGCCTCCTCGCCGGCGCCCGACGTCGTGGCGACCATGCGATAGAGCGCGGCGTAGCGGTCGTGCGCGACCGCCCGCACCTCCTGGTCACTCGACGCGACGAAGGCCTGCAGCAGCAGGAACAACTCGTCGCGCCCCGCGAGCAGCGTCTTGTAGGAGTGACCCATCGCCTCCAGGACATCACCGTCCGTCGCGGCGGCCGTCTTGAAGGTGGCCGCGATGCGGTCGTAGACACGCTCCAGCGCGGCGAGGAACAACTCCTTCTTGGACCCAAAGAGCCGGAAGATATACGGTTGCGAGATGCCGGCGCGCCGCGCGATGGCCTCGGTCGAGGTACCGTGCAACCCATACACGGCAAACTCGGCGATGGCCGCGTCGATGATCGCGTCACGACGCTCGTCGGCGGTCCGGCGGGGCGATGGCCGCGCATCCGTTGTCTTCATGTTGTTAGTGTATAGTCACTAAATCGCCGAGTCAAGCGGACACCGGGACACGTATAGGTTTGAGGGAAGAGATGGCCGCGTGTGTACCCCGTGCGCCGGAGATATCGGCGCAACTCGCCGACCAGCGTGCTGTCGTCGAGCAGGAGTGTCCGGCAACGGCCCCCTTTGCCTCGCACGCTCACATGCTCATCGTCGCGCGTCAGGTCGATGTCCTCGACATGGATACTTAAGGTCTCGCCCACGCGCAGGCCGGTCTCGACGATGAGCCGGACGAGCAGGCGCCCACGCTGGTGCGCCGCCGGGAGCGCGCGCAAGATCGCCTCGACCTGGGCGCGTGAGTCCGCGCGGCGCCGGCGGATCGAGGCGGACGCGCGCGACGCGCGCCATGGGGGTAACGTCGATCAGCTCGTGCCGGTAGGCCCAGTTCAGGAAGATGGCCAACGCCGCCTGCGTACGCGCGCGGCTTGCGGTGCTCAAATGTGCGAGCGTCGCGAAGAAGGCGCGCAAGACATCAGCGGTGATGCCGTCGGCTGGTCCCGCGTAGAAGGAGGAGAAGCGGGTCAGGTCGGCGGGTAGGCGCGGCGCGTGTGGATCGAGCGGTTGCTCTGCGCGAGGTCGGTGAGGAAATTGTCGACCAGGGCCGCCAGCGACCGGTCAGGCGCGGGCGGATACTCGATGATCACGGTTCCCCTCCCCATTCCTGTGATAACAATACCACGAGAGGGGCGTCCGACGCTATCTTCTACGCGTCGATAGCCAGCGGATTCCTGAAAGAACGATCCAGCCTGTTGAAAAACGGTTAGTTTGCCAGCCGGACGGCAATGGTCAGCCCGTATTCCTGGTAGCCTAGTGCATATGCGACACGGAGGGACGGGACATTCGCCTGCAACGTGCGATAGCGCATGACGTGCTCATGGGTCAACCCGTACGCCGTCATAGCGCTGACCACCGCGCGACCGTAGCCGCGGCCGCGATAGGCGGGGTGTGTCACGATGCCAATATCCAGCACCCCCTCCCCTCTACGCCGGCACGTCCCCGCCGCCACGAGCAGCGGGCCATGGAAACAGCCGAAGAGCAGATCGTGGTTCGCCTCGACGCCGCTGTGCTGCCAGGCGACCGGGTCGCAGGCCGCCTCCAGCGCGCGCAACGCGGCCGCGTCCCGGGCCGTTAACGGCCGGGCGCCGCGGCTGTCCGCAACCTGGAAGTCGGTGCGATCGGCACAGCCTAGCCAGGCCGGCCCGATGATCGTGCCACTCGTCGGGGCAACGGCCCGCTGGAGGAGGTCCCTGTCGAACGCCGCGTGCGACGGACGCTCCGCGAACAACGCTGCGGTGGCCGCCACGCGGGCGGGTGGGACGGAGATGATGCAGGACCTGTTCCGCTTGAGCGCGAGCAGCCCCGGATACGTAGACAACGCCGCCCCATGGCGCACGACGAGGGTGCGGTCGCAGGAGAGGTCGGCGACCGCACAGCCCAAGTCCGCAGCCCACTGCGCGTCCAGTCGATCGAGCGTTGCGGCCAGAGTCACCGAATCACCCCCGTCGTGCGCGGGCCGCCAGCGGTCGGCGGGCGCGATACCTCCTATTACTGATAGGATACTAGCCACAACCATGGCGTCAGTGACGGGGGAGCGAGCCTATGATGGGCCACAAGGAGCGGACCTTCGCCCCGCTGAGCAACGTGTCGCTGGACGATCTCGTCCCGCGCGACCATTTCTACCGCCATGTGGAGCGCGCGCTCGACCTTTCCTTCGTGCGCGACCTCGTAGCCCCGTCCTACGCCGCTGGCGGCCGCCCCTCGATCGACCCCGTCGTCGTCTTCAAGCTCCAGTTGGTCCTCTTCTTCGAGGGGTTGCACTCCGAGCGGCAGCTCATGCGTGTCGTGGCCGATCGGTTGAGCGTGCGCTGGTATCTGGGCTATGATCTCGGCGAGGCGCTCCCCGACCATTCGAGCCTGACCAAGATCCGTGACCGCTACGGCCTGGACACGTTCCGGCGCTTCTTCGATGCTATCGTGGAGCGCTGTCGCGACGCCGGCCTCGTGTGGGGCAAGGAGCTCTACGTGGACGCGACCAAAGTCGACGCCAACGCCTCGACCGACTCGGTCTGCCCCCGCTTCGCCGTCGAGGCGCACCTGCAGCGGCTGTTCGACATGGAGTCCGCTCCCGCGGACGACCCCGGCGAGGCGGCCCCGGACGCCTTGCCCGTCCCGATCTCCCCTGCCGCACGGGACGCCCTCGCCGCTGAGAACGCCGCCCGGCAGGAGTGGCTGGCCGCGGAGGGGCGGCCTGACCGCACCATCGTGCGCGCCCACTACCAGCGCCTGAGCGATTTCAAGGCCAGCCGGATGGACCCCGACGCCACGCTCATGCAGCGCAAAGGCGGCGGCGCGCATTTCGGGTACCACGACCATTACGTCGTCGACGGCGGCAAAGCGCGCATCATCCTGCAGGCGCTGGTCACGCCGTCGGACGTGATGGAGAACCAGCCGATGCGTGACCTCGTCTGGCGCGCGCGCTTCCGCTGGGCGCTCCGGCCGGCCCATGTCACCGGCGACACCACCTACGGCACGATCGAGAACATCGTAGCCCTGGAGGATGAGCACATCCGCGCCTATATGCCGCTGCCCGACATGGACGCGCGGACCGACCTGTTCGGCAAGCAGGAGTTCCGCTATGACCCGACGCGCAATGTGTACGTGTGCCCGCAAGGGCAGCTCCTCTTCTTCAACCACCATGCCTACACCGTGCGGGAGATCCGCTATCGCGCCACGCCGGAGGTGTGCAACACCTGTACCGTGAAAGCGCGCTGCACGACGAGCGACCGCGGCCGCGAGGTGAGCCGCCACTTCGAGGAGGCCTATCTGGAGCGCGTGCGCGCCTACCACGCGACGGAGGCCTATCAGAAGGCGCGGCGCAAGCGACAGGTATGGGTAGAGCCGTTGTTCGCGGAGGCCAAAGACTGGCATGGCTTGCGGCGCTTCCGCCTGCGGGGACTCACGAAAGTCAATATCGAGGGCGTGTTCACGGCCACGGGTCAAAACGTGAAGCGGCTGCTGAGTAAACGAGGGTGGGGACGTCGCCCATGGCCGGGCGGGGCGGCAGGGCTCATCGTAGGGTTACTCAACCCCACCTATCCACATGTATTACTCGTGTATTGGTCCATCCCACCCCCTGTGAGCGGGTCAGAAACGCCTCTAGCACCCGCGGAGTCAGCAACGCGCGACTGGATCGATTGAGGCACCGGTACGCTCACGCGTCCTTATGACGGGAGTTTTTCAACAGGCTGGATCCTTCTCACAGGAAACAAGCGCCGCGTGCAGGAGCGGCGACTGGTCGGTGTTTTGCGGCAAGGACGCGCCGGATCTGACGCGATAGCGTCAACGCCTGCAAGCCGACTGGTAGACAGGGGGCGTAGACCACCGGCTATGGTAACGGTCCGGGCCGTGACGGGTCTGCGGCGGGTGCGGACGCCGCTTCCAGGGCATCGACGCAGCGGTGGAGGCCGTCGAGGAGTTGGAGCCGCTCGCGCGGGCTCAGCCCGCTGACCATACGCTCCTCGATCACCCCGACCGCCTGGTGGCACACGGCCACCAGGTCCTGGCCGTCCGCCGTCAGAGCGGCCCGCAGGACGCGCGCGTCGTCACCACGCCGCCGCTCGACCAGACCAGCCACCTCCAAATGAGCCACGATCTCGTTCATCGTCTGCGGCGTCACGAAGCAGCGCCGCGCTAACTCCGCCCCCGACAGCCCCGGCGCCTCCTCCAGGACACTCAGGGCCGCGTACTGCGCGGTCGTTACCCCGCGCCGCCGCAACACCTCGTCCATCGCCGCCCGCAACGCCTGCTGCACCCGCTTGAGCACGTAGCCCACCCGCTCCTCCACCCGCACTTGTCGCGCCATCCCCGCCGCCCCCTTGCCAATCTATCAGGAACCTGATAATATAGGAGTGTCAGGTCCCTGATCAATTCTAGCATGGGGACCGTGATCGGATATCGGATAGAGGAGGAGATAGGATAATGGCAAAGATTATCGGTCCCGACTTCGTCGCGCTGCAGGTGCGCGACCTGGCGGCGTCCCGCCGCTTCTACACCGAGCGGCTCGGCCTGGAGCCCGCGCCGCAGAGCCCGCCCGGCGCTGTCGTCTTCCAGACCACGCCCATCCCGTTCGCCATCCGCGAGCCGGCGGTCGACCTCGCCGCGGCCAATCGCCTGGGCTGGGGCATGGCGCTCTGGCTCAACTGCGACGACGCCGATACGCTATGCGCGAACCTGCGGGCGCAGGGGGTGGCCATCACGCAGGAGCCCTTCGACGGCCCCTTCGGGCGCACCTTCGCGTTCGTCGACCCCGATGGCTACCCGCTCACGGCGCACAGCGGGGGGAGATGAGGTGGTGGAGCGTTTCGAGTTACGCCCGCGCGGGCCCTACGCGCTCACCGCCAGCGTCCGCTTCCTGGAGGGCTTCACGCCCGCCGCGTACGACGGCGCGGCCCCCGGCCACCTCCACCTGGCCTTCGTCGCCGACGACGGGGCGGTGGCCGGGATGTGCGTCCGCGACGAGGGCGGGGTCGTGGTTGGCGAGACCGTCGGGACGGCCGACCGGGATGTCGTGCGGGCGCAGGTCGCCCGCATCCTGTCGCTCGACGTCGACGGGGGCGGCTTCCCGCTGGTGGGGCAACGCGACCCTGTGATCGGGCGCCTCCAGGCGCGCTACCCCGGCCTGCGTCCGGTCCTCTTCTATTCGTCCTATGAGGCCGCGGCGTGGGCGCTCATCGGACAGCGCATCCGCATCACGCAGGCCGCGCGCATCAAGGCGTGCATGGCGGAGGAGTTGGGGCCGGCGGTTACGGTCCACGGCGAGCGCCTGCACGCCTTCCCCGGCCCCGCGCGCCTCGCCGACCTCGACGCCTTTCCTGGGCTCACCAAGCAGAAAGTCGAGCGCCTGCGTGCCCTTGGGGTCGCGGCCGCTGACGGGGCGCTGGATGCGGCCCACTTGCGGGCGCTGCCCCCCGAGGAGGCCCTCGCGCGGCTCAAGGAGTTGCCCGGCATCGGCGACTTCTCGGCTCAACTCATCCTGCTGCGCGGGGCGGGTGAACAGGACTACCTACCGACGGTCGAGCCGCGCCTGGGCCGCGCCGTCGCGCTCGCCTATGGCCTCGATCACCCGCCCTCCGCGACGGAGCTCGCCGCGCTCTCCGCAGCGTGGCGCCCCTATCGCACATGGGCGACCCTGCTGCTGCGCGCGATGCTGGAAGACGAGACGCACGAGATCGTGAGCGGCGGGCGCCACCCGCATGGGCCCGAAACGGAGGAGTGATCATGCTGTGGCGCATGGCTGCGTCAGGATTCAGCACACGAATGGGCTACGCCACATGTCGGCTCACCATTTCTTGGGCTTGATCCGATCTATGCGGCCGTGAACGACGCGCACACGTCGCCCCAACGCTCCTGTGAAATAGCCGACGTTGATCGGCTAAGGACACCGCGTCGTTCAAGCAGGTGCGATAACGGGAGTGGTCGCGCAGTTCGTCGTGGGCGGAGCAGAAACGGGCGGCCGAGGCGACGGAACCGAAACCGCGCATGGGGTAATAGCGCTGTTTGACGCCACGATGGTCCTGCTCCATGCGATTGTTCATGTACTGGCTGCAGCGGTGGCGCACGGCGGGTCCCAACGTCGCGCGGATGGCGCGCGGGTAGGCGTCGTGCCCGTCCGTGGTCACTTTCTCCGGCGCGTGGCCCACCACCGTCCGTGCGCGAACGAAGAAGCGTTTGGCCGCCTCCATGTTCCGCGTTTCGCTCAGCATCAGCGGGGCGAAACGTTCCTCCCACTCTCGGACGGTCTCGTGCGTGAAGGAGAAGCCGCGCGTGAGGAACATCTCAGCCAAGTCACGCAAGGCTCAGTTTGTAGCGGAGCCGCCACAGCACGACGAGGAGGGCGATGTCGGTGGGCGCCTGCAGGTGGTTGAAGGGCGTGCCCGTGCGCTCGTTGAAGGTCCGCCGACAGGGGCGGCAGCGGAACAGCCGATAGCCCAACGTCGTCGTCCGCTCCAGCGCCTGGGTCGCCTCCCCCTGGCAGTATGGGCAAATCATCGGCCCCTCCTCCATGCACGTCTATAAAGGAGAAGGATACCCGACCGACGGGCTCTCGACCACCGCTGATTCTGAGTCCTGAGCCTCCCGTGTCAAGGGGGTGGGGCGAATCCGGTGAAATGGCTGCTGCAACGCATCATGACAATAGCACGAGCATTAGGAAGAGGAGTATACCGGGGTGGATATGGTACAACGGAGAGCGGCGCTCCCGCAAGCGGGATTGAAGACAAGCCCTGACGCCCCAGGCTGTTGCACTCTCCAGACCTGTATTCGGCACTGAGAAACGGGGTCATGCCCACATTTGATGATTGGGGGTGAGGGGCAGAGTATGAGGGGACACCGCCCGCGCGGTCTGATGGCCTAACCACGGAGTCCGCTCATGCACGTCAACCCCGCCACCTTCTTGCCACACCTTAAAGGGCTGCGCTTCGATCACATAGAGATCGGCGAGCATCGTATCACGCTCACCGTCACGGCCGTCCGCGCCACGGCCGCCTGCCCGCTCTGCCAGCATCGCTCCACGACGGTGCATTCGTCGTACACGCGGACGGTCGCGGACCTGCCGTGGAGTGGTATGGCGGTGTCCCTGTGCGTCCAGACGCGGCGCTTCACCTGCCCGGTCGAATCCTGCGAGCGCAAGATCTTCTGCGAACGGCTGACGCAGTTCGTCGCCGTCTATGGACGGCGGACAGACAACGTGCGCGCGGCGCTCCAGCGCATCGTCCGCGCGCTTGGCGGGAAAGCGGGTGCACGATTGGCGGCGCACCAACGTATTGGCGTGAGTCGCATGACGCTGCTGCGCCTCATCCACGCCGACCCTGCCATGGAGACACCGCCGCCGCGCGTCATCGGCATCGACGATTGGAGCCGACGGCGCGGGCGGCGCTACGGTAGCATCGTCGTCGACCTCGAACGCCACCGCACGATTGATCTGCTGCCCGACCGCACGGCGGAGACCTTCGCCATCTGGCTGCGCGCGCATCCCGGCATCGAGGTCATTAGTCGTGACCGCGCCGGCGCTTATGCCGACGGCGCGCGCCAGGGCGCGCCGCAGGCGATCCAGGTTGCTGATCGCTGGCATCTCCTCGCCACTAGGCGCGAGGCGGTCGAGCGCGTGCTCACGCGCGAGCAGGCCAGTGTCCGCGCGGCCGCCGCGGTACGTCGTCCCTCACCCCTGAGGGAGGGCGTCGCCTCGACCGGGACTGGAGGGTGCGCGACGGGTGAGCGTGCGGTCGTGTCGACCGACGCGGGCTGTCCACCTATGGTCGCGCCCACGTACACGCGTGTGCAGGAGGAGCACCGTGCCCGTCGCGCACGGCGACAGGCACGGTATGAGGAGGTGCTGGCGCTGCACCGTCAGGGCCTGGGGCAGCGTGCGATACCCCGATGAGCAAAAGACCACCGAAGATCAGAGTGTGCGCGCTGGCGACATGGTTGAGATCGTTGACCCGGCCCATCGCTTGTACGGATACGCTCTTCCTTTAATGAGGATCA